>Ga0214919_10008682_pt1 | contig 13297 bp, 12 predicted proteins | sample LL1503_MetaG_FD_177994 | JGI IMG/M metagenome (GOLD analysis project Ga0214919, IMG submission 177994) | Freshwater microbial communities from Lake Lanier, Atlanta, Georgia, United States - LL-1503 | ecosystem: Environmental > Aquatic > Freshwater > Lake | place: USA: Georgia | collected...
ACCCCATGACCAACTACTGATAAGACAAAGAAAAGGGTAAAGGGTAGCCACCCCCAAGGCGATAAAAGGGGACGGGTTAAGGGGATGGTTGGGGGATTAGGGGAATTAGTGCTTGTCATTAGGGGTTACCTTGATTGCATTGTAATTGGCGCGCCTTAACGTGGTCTATAGCTTCATCATGGATAATTCAGAGCATGCCAACTCACCCAAGTGATCCTTCCGCCCTTGCTAGTTCCGCTTCATGTGCGAACTTAAACCCGCTAGTGGAGTCACCAGTAAACCGCACGCGCATTGCCGAGCTAGAAAGTGTGCGCGGCATTGCAGCACTCTTAATTGTGATGTTTCACGCTCCTGGTTGGAATACCGGTAAAGAGCACATCGGTATTTTTCAAAATGCCTATTTGATGGTCGACCTTTTTTTTGTGATCTCCGGTTTTGTCATTTATAAAGCCTACGCCAATCATCTAAATTCGTGGAGCGCAGTGTGGCGTTTTCAGTTTTTACGGTTGGGCCGCCTTTATCCTGTGCACCTTTTCTTTCTGCTCTTTTTTTTGGTAACCCTTGCAATTCCTTGGCCTGAGATGAAGGTCGCATTTATAGAGCAACTTTTTTTAGTCCAAGCGCTAGGCCCTACAGGTAATGCGGCGAGCTTTAATTACCCGGCCTGGTCTATTAGTGTGGAGTTTTATACCTACTTTTTATTTGCCCTCATTGCTTGGCTAGCGGGCGGGGGCAATAAGAGTGAGGGCGCGGTAAGTCAGGGTAGTCTTCCTAAGCGTGGGTATCTGCAGTTAATCATTTATAGCGGGATTGCTATTGGTGCTTGGTATAGCCTATTTGAAAATGAGCTGTATGGCTTTCGTGATTTACTACGCTGCCTTGCGGGATTTTTTATTGGTTGCCTTTGCGCAGCGCTAGCAGTTAAAGTGCGCTGGAGATGGCCTAATTATTTAGCCCCTTTGTGCTTTATTGCGATTGGTCTTTTTTTAGAATTTAAACATAATAAAAATCTCAGTTACGACCCTGCGATTTTTATTTTGACGGCGCTCTTAATTCTTAGCCTTGTTTTTTCTAGAGGCGGATGGTTTAAAAAACTCTTACATACCCGACCCCTTTTATGGTTAGGTGAAATTTCTTACTCGCTTTACATGGCGCAACTAGCGTGTATCTTTATTTGCGAAGGGGTGCTGCGAGGACTATATAAACGCTTTGCGCTTTTTGGACAAATCGAAGATATGTTGGGAATTCATTTGGCGTATCCCGTGACTTTTGGCGATGGGCTCATCAAGTATGGGTTTTTTATCGTGGTCCTTTTGGTTGTGAGTAGCTTGTCTTACTATTTGTTGGAGCGGCCTTGCCGGGAGGTATCGAGAAGATGGATTCATCGGCCGAAATTGATTGCGCCATAGACTGAAATTAAAGTAAGTGCGCCAGCGTGTTAAAGCTAGTGTTGACTCTAAAAAGTTGGCTCTAAAAGGTATTCCTTCAAGCGCAATATAGTGTCTGAAAAGCGCTTCAAAAGCGCTCCAAAATGTCATTTTATGTCCCAAAATTTAACCTACTTTTCAATTAATACGTTGCTTAGCGGGCGATTTGTTTTTTCCATTTTTAATGTTGCATCGAGCTTGAACTCACATTGGCAGTCAGATTGCTGTTGGAGTGGGCATGGCCCATTGGCAGAGTGACTGTGCCAAGCGCAATATTGGCCACAATACCTTTGACCTCAATTGCACAATTGCCAGATGAATGGGTAATCGGTAGCGCTGCAAAAGGGCTGCTATGGCCACTCAGTTCGAGTAAGACTTTGCTAAAGAGCCATTGGTTTTTCTTAAGCTGGTTATAGGCTGAGAGCTCTTTTCGAAAGTCTGCCTGTATTTTGAGCTGTAATTCTTTGTGGCGCGTTAATTGGTGGTCATGCGACTCCTTAGTAAAGTACCAGGCTTCTACCCAAGGAGTGGCGCGCTTTTGAATCATTTTCCAGTGACACTTAAAATAAGCTTGGCGGTACACCGCTTCTAGATAACCCCAGAGGATTTTGGTATTTTGTTGCCAAACAGGATCTAAGGTTTGAGCCGCACTATTAATAAGCGATTTATTATTTTCAGAAACGACTTGGTGGTTAGCACAAGCAAAGAGCTCTGGATATTGCTTAAAGACCGCTACTAAATTAGGAATGGTTGAAAAGTTTGTATGACAGTGTTCGTATTGATCAAAAACTTGCTGCGCAAAGTCTACATGTTCGCGTTTAATTTTATACTGCAAATCGCACAGAAATTCAGGAGCATTTACATAAAATTTTTCTGGTACATCTGCAAACTCACACACCATTTGCGGGGTGAGCTGATCATAAATCCCCTTCTCCTGATGAGAAATTTTCTTTTTTAGACGCTCTAAGCGCCAGGCACTATCGGCAATCGAATAGCCGCGCTGAGTTTGCAAATCATTTTCACAGCACAAACTTGAAACGACATTTCGACGAAATCGTTGGTATTCTCGTTTATTTTCAAAGGGTAGTAGCGCTGCTTTAGTAAACATGCCGTGTTTAAGGGCGTTGTATTGTTGTGTCATGATTTGTCTCCGATCATTTATGAATTAGGTAAAACAGTTGCTGTGTAAGGCTCAAAATTGAGTCTGGGAATAAGGACTTCGACATTGATCGTCATATGTTGATGACGCTGTATCACGCTCAAAATTTGAAATAGATTTTTACTCGTTGGATTGCCGTGAGAAGAAAACATGCGCATCAGATTGTTGCTGACCATATTAAGTTCCTTCGCTAATGCTTCAAAACCGATGCTCATATGGATAAGTAAGCGTAAGAGATGCTTACCTAAAGCAAAGTCATTTTTAAAAAAAGCGTGTAGCGTCATTGCAAATAGGGCTTGCCTCATTTCAGGATGCGCTTGAGCCATCACTTGGGCTTCCCGTAGGGCGATTCTGGTAGGTTTAGTTTCGCTCTCCAAGGAACGAAGGAAGGGTTCAAAATTTTCCATCCTTAGATAATATCATAAATTATAGTATCTAGGCTAAATTTTTTTTAGTTACTACTTATTTCATGTTTGAAAGTGAGTGCTTACTCTTCCAGCGAATACCAGCTCCATTTTCCGGGGTACCAATAAATTCAATACCTGCAGCTTCAAGAGCCTTTTGAACAGCATCAAGGGTTCTAACCGTGCCTGAAGGTACACCATCTGAAGCCTCAAGTCTGACCAAAGTTGTAAAGCCAATTCCAGCTTCTTTTGCTAGTTCCGCAACGGTTAACCCAACCAATGCACGTGCAGCTTTAATTTGACCGCTTGTAATCAATCTTAGATTATCCTATAATGATATTAAATATATCATTAACAATATATTTAATTTAAAAATGGAGATAAAAAATGCTTAATAATCAAGATTTTACACGCGAACGCGCTAAATACCTAGGTGGATCAGATATCGGCGCGATTTTAGGATTTTCGAAATACCGCACTGCTTTAGAGGTTTGGCTAGAGAAAACTAACCGCGTAGTCAATACTGTTGATAACCTGCCCGTTCGCTTTGGCTCCTTTGCCGAAAGCTTTGTTGCCAATGAATATGCTGCTAAAACTGGTTTTGATCTAGTGCATAGCGAGGAGGGTGTATCTCATCCCCAATACCCTTTTATGGTGGGCCACATTGATCGCTTTGTATTTGACTCCGTTGATGGTGGTGATGAGCTGAATGAGGAGTTATTTCATGGTGATGGTTCTTGTGCCGCTTCTCACTTACTTGAGTGCAAAACGGCGAGTCCCTTTAATCAATCGGATTGGGGGGAGCTTGGCACTGATGAAGTGCCAATGAGCTATTTAGTGCAATGCCTTTGGTATTTAGCCATAACGAATTTAGAGCGCTGTGATATGGCAGTCCTTTTTGGTAATAGCGATTTTCGAATCTATGAGGTGTTTAGAGATAAAGAGCTAGAAGAGCTCATTATTAGTAAAGCAGCTAGCTTTTGGAATGACTATGTATTAGCCAATATACCACCGCCTGCGCAATGTGAAGCAGATTATCAGCATCTTTTTAAAAAGGAAGTATCTGGTAAAGCCGTTGAAGCCGACTCTGCTATTTGTGAGCTAACCCGTAAGCTACAGGTAATTAATGGCGAGATTAAATCAAAAGAGATAGAAGTCTCCCAAATCAAGCAAACCATTATGGGACAAATGGGCGAAGCTGAGCTTCTCACCTATCAAGGCCAAGTATTAGCCACTTGGAAGAGCCCTAAGCAAAGCTATCGCCTAGATGGTAAGCGCTTAGAACTTGATCATCCAGAGTTAATTGAGGAGTACCAAGTACCGATCCAGAACTCTCGTAGGTTAGTAATTAAGGACTTAATGACTAAGGAATTAACGAAGAAGGAGCTAGTAAAGAAGGTTTCTGAAGATCTTAATTTAGGAGAAAGAATATGAGAGCGCAACAAAATACCAAGAAAATAGGTAAGCGTACCTATACCCTAAAAGAATTGGCGCAGCGCGATTTTATAGTTGCTCCTAAAGACTCAAGTGAGAGTATTGCCCCAATCATTGCCCCCGCAGTTAGCCTAGTCAATATTCAAGAGGACTTGCTAGATGAAAGTACGTATGGGGAAAGTACATATGGTGAAATGAGTGAGGTAGTAAATCCCGCAGTAAATCATCAAAGTAAATCTAATACAGTAAATCCAAAAATACCCCATAAGGATAGGCCCAATAACGAGGGCAGACCCAATCCTAACCTAGCTTTATCTATTGAAGTGTTGACTGAGTTAATTGCGAAAGAGGTGAGTCATACTGCTAAGCAATTGGATCTTGAGGCCGCAGAATTACAAGCTTGGCTTGATTTGCAAGTGATGGCCCCCAAACAAACGCTCTTAGCTTTACTAAGACTCTCAAGGGCAAATTACCTAGATCCCCTAAAAGAAGAAGTCGCACTTGCCTTATATGAGGATGGCCATTGGCAGGCCTACATCACAGTAGAAGGCTATAGCAAGATGCTCAATTGCCACCCCGGGTTTGATGGGATTGTCTTTACCGAGTCGCCAGAAGTAACTAATGGCGTCCCCATTTGGATGGAATGCACGATTTACCGCAAAGATAGGCGCTTACCTATTGTGATTCGTGAGTACTTTGAAGAAGTCAAGGGCGAGCAAACTATCTGGCAAAAGATGCCCAGAAGGATGCTGCGCCACCGAACAATGCAGCAGTGCGCTCGCTTAGCGATCGGGTAGTCTTGGATAGCGCTGGGGTAGTCTTGGCTAGTGATTGGGTAGTGCTTAGGTAGTAAGCGGGTTGCGCTAGGGCAGGGGGCAATATAAATCTATAATCACTTAAAAGTGAAAACGGATCAGTAGCCTATGAAATTAGCTCTATGACTAACTTAAAGAACGCTGATTTAGCAAGCAAACTATTTTACGTTTTGGCGTTTGGAATCTTTATCGCTATTTTGATGCGTAATAGCACCTTGTACCCAAGTATTTTTGCTGATGAATATAACTACAGCACCGCTTCGCGCTTATTGCCCTTATCGCAAGCTCCCATCGCCAATTATCTCTATCTTTGGACCTACCGACTCACCAATGTCTGCGGCGATGGGTTTTTGTCATGCGCACGCATTCTCAATACTCTTTTCTTTATTTTAGCTTGCCCGTTTATCTACCAAACAGCTAAACGGGTCTGCTCAAAATCCATTGCCAAGTACATTGCAATTTTGTCCATCATTGGGCCAATTAATATTTATACGGCTAATTTCATGCCAGAGGCAATGTACTTTTTAGCCTTTTGGATTTTTGCCTGGTATACCTTGGGTTTAAATAGCGATTCTTCACTGAAGTCGTGGTTTGGAGTGGGAGTTCTCATTGGGATTTGTATGCTGATTAAACCCCATGGGGTTTTTTTGTTGCCGCCCGTACTCCTATATCTGTTTGTCCTATTTAAACAAAAGCCGCCTTTTGAAACAAAACAGTTTATTTATGCTGTAGCAGCCATGGGTTTTGGCGCGCTGATCTGTAAACTCATCGTGGGATTTTTGATTGCTGGCGTAGCGGGATTAAGTTTTCTTGGGCATCTATATTCTGCTACTACCCAAGATTTTTTTAATGCGTCTAGCGCGACTACCGCAACGAATAGTATTAGCAATACATCCGAATTAGCAGGCACACTATCAGCAGCCAAAGAAAATAGCTCTTTCATAAGCAAGTGGGCCTCTGGCTTACCGGCTTTATTGGCATTTTGGTCTATTAATATACGTGGGCATATTTTAGGCTTATGCCTATTATTTGGATTGCCTTTACTAGTGGGATTGCGATTATTGGGTGCGCCTTTATTCGAATCCAAACTGAGATCAGTCCAAAAGGACTATGCTTGGTTTACTTTTTTTCTACTCGCTTTTTTAGTGCTGGTTTCTAGTCTGTATTCAAGTCTAGTAACACTGAGTTCCAGCGGTGAAATATTACGTATGCATATGCGTTATTACAACTTTGCCTTTCCACTCCTGTTGATGATGTTGCCCTGTATTTTTAGCGACCCAACTGAAAATATTTTTGCAAAAAAAGTAAATTTTTTTGAAGTGACTTTGTGGGCATTAGTAAGCGTGATTGTGCTGTGGGGAATTTGGAAAATGATGGCGCCATACCAACCAACAGCAATTGATATGCCAGAGTTAAGAGGTGTTATGCAGAACAAATGGTTTTTTTATACTGTGACAGGTTTTGGTCTCCTTTGTTTATTGATCTGGCCAATTTATCGGAACATTTCAGTTAAATTATTTTTCTGGGTTGTGTTGCCCCTATTATTAATTGCCGGTTCAATTGGAGTGAATCAAAATATTTGGCAGGCCTCAAAACCAAATATTTATGACAGTGCAGGAATAGTTGTTAAAAACTTATTAAGTAAAGACGAGATTTCTAAATTAGTAGTTGTCGGAGATAACCCCATTGAATTAAGTCGTGTGCTATTTCAATTAGATCAGCCAGAAGTTGCTATACAGTTGATTAAAGGTGGCGCCACTTACGATGCAAGCTTGATTCCTTCGGGGATAAAATCAATATTGCTTATGGATAGTCATTCCATGGCGAGTAATATAAAAAATCAAACCCACTTCGATGGATATACTATTGCTGGAGGTAGCGGCGATATTAAAATTGACTTTCACAATAATACTTGGCCTTCCAAGGATTTATCATACGTCATGGGCTTTTTTGTGCCGCCTGAGCCATGGGGGACATGGACGATCGATAAACTGGCGGTGCTTGGATTTACCAAGGCGCTTCCAGAGGAGTTTACTTTGAAGATAAATGCCAGAGCTTTTGGGCCTAATATAGGGAAGCCAATAAAATTGACAATGGGCGATACAACTCAAGTCATGACATTAACAGGCCAGTTTCAGGAAACAATTATTAATATTAAAAACCCACAGCGTGGGAATAGGCTAGAAATTGATATCCCTCATCCTACGTCTCCAAAAGAGCTTAAGCTCGGTGATGATACGCGCAAGTTAGGAATTGCTATTTCTGAGTTAAAAATTTCCTGGTAGATAACGTGATAGAAACTACATTAGCTAAGAATGCACATGCAAAAAAGCAGGAGTCACTTCTAGTCTTATTTAAAAAATTAGGTCATTTTTTGGGGAGTACTCGGAAAGCCCAACTTACTATCTTGCTATTACTGATGTTTGTCTCTTCATTTGCGGAGATGCTTTCGATCGGCGCGGTGTTACCTTTCTTGGGAGTTTTAACCGCTCCAGAAGCTGCCTTTAAGTCAAAATACTTGCAGCCATTAATTCAATTTTTTGATATTAGTACCACCCATGAATTATTAGCTCTGCTATGTTTAGTTTTTGCTGGAGCAATTCTTTTGGCAAATTTACTGCGCTTTATAACTTTATGGCTTGGGACGCGACTTTCATTTGCAATTGGTTTTGATTTAAGTCTATTTGTTTATCGCGGTTTACTTTATCAGCCTTATGCTTTTCACGTATCACGTAATTCAAACGAGTTTATTAGTTTGATTATGCGGGCGGGAGATCTTGTCCAGCAAGAAATTCTACCCGTACTAAATTTTATAAATTCATGTTTTATGGCAGCATTTATTTTGATAGCATTAATAGCAATAAATTGGCTCGCTTCAATTGTAATTTTTGGTGGAATTGGTATTGTATATATTGTGGCTATATATTTTATGCATTACCGCCTGAATGAAAATAGCCAAAAAATTGCTACTGAATCGATTGTGATCTCCAAAACCTTAGCTGAAGGTTTGGGGGGAATAAGAGACGTTTTATTAAATAGCTTGCAAGAAATTTATTCTAATGTTCATGCGAGCGCCAATTCAAAATATCGGCGCGCCTCTGGAAATAATTTATTAATTGGAACCGCTCCTCATTATGGAATTGAAGTAATAGGGATTCTCATAATTATTGGGGTTGCTTATTTTCTAGCTCTTGAGCCTAAGGGTTTGTTGAGCGCGATCCCCGTACTTGGTGCAATCGCACTTGGCGCTCAGCGCTTGATGCCCGTTTTACAGAAAATGTATTCCTCATGGACAGAGGCTCGGGGCAATCGCGGATCTTTTCAGCAGGTAGTAGAGTTGATCGAGGAATTTAGGCCAATAACGAATCAAGAAACAAAACAGAAATTGTTACCTTTTGAAAAGGAGATTAAGTTAGAGGATATTTCCTTCAGCTACAGCGACCAATCTAATTGGATTCTTAAGCATATAAATTTAACTTTAGACAAAGGTGTCTGTTACGGAGTGGTAGGAAAGACGGGCGGGGGAAAAAGTACCTTAGTCGATATAATTATGGGTCTATTAATCCCAACAAAGGGATTTTTGAAAGTAGATGGCCAAACCATTGACTCTACAAATGTAGTCTCATGGCAATCGCACATTACACATGTCCCACAAGCAATATTTTTGAGCGATGCCAGCATCCTAGAAAATATTGCCTTAGGTGTACCGATTGAGCGTATTGATATGACCCGAATGGATTTAGCTGTACAACAGTCAGGTCTTAGCGAATTTATTGAAAAACTTCCCAATGGTATAAAGTCCTCTATAGGCGAAAGAGGAATAAGAATGTCAGGGGGGCAGCGCCAAAGAATTGGAATTGCTCGGGCTTTATATAAGGACGCATCTGTAATTGTCTTTGATGAGGCTACAAGCGCTCTTGATACTCAAACTGAGAATGAAGTGATGAACGCAATTTATTCGTTAGCTGAAAAAAATGGCAAGTGTTACACCATCATCTTAATTGCCCATCGATTATCAACCCTTATAAATTGCAATCAAATTATTGAAATTGAGAATGGGGAAATTTCTCGGTTTGGTTCCTATCAAGAGATAATTGGAAGACCTATTGCTTGATTTATTTCATTCAAAAAAGAATATAGTAGATATCAAAATTAAGAAGACCCTATCAAAATTGCGCTTGATTAGGCATACGCAAATCTTAGATAGATAATCTTAATTAAACTGGATAAATATGCAATCAATAAAATTAAAGCTATATTCGATTCTTCGTTATTTTTATTTCCTTTCTGGCTATCCTAGGCTAAAAGAGTGGATTTTTAATCAGAGACGGATTTTGGCTATTAAGTTAATTGGTAATAAATATTCTTTTGCAGAAATCTTCCCATCTGCTGATTATTTTCCAGTAGGAATTATTCATACTAATGTCCAGCATACTAAGGCTGGTTGGCAACTTCTTAATAGGGGGTACGATGATGAAGCTAGAGCAAAGAATGCCATCGTAAGTCTTAGAAAATTTACCATGGTTACTCATGATGGACTTTTAGTGTCATATGACATTGCCAGATATGTGCAGGCAGCCGGTATTGCGGGGTCAATTGTCGAAACCGGAGTTTGTCAGGGTGGTAGTGCAGCGATTATGTGCATTGCATTGAAGGATTCAAATGTAGAGTTACCACAAATACATCTATTTGATTCTTTTGAGGGATTACCTCATCCAAATGAAATAGATTATATGCCGTGGATGGAAGAAGATTGGGCCTTGAAGCGTACGGATTTTGATGGAATATTAGCAACAACTGGGGCACTCGTAGCTACTCAGGAGTGTGCTGAAGAAGCGGTTTTTAAAGTGGCTAATTACCCAAGAGAGAAAACCCATTTTTATAAAGGATGGTTCCAAGACACTATACCTGGCGCAAAAAAAGAAATCGGTAAAATTAGCATCCTAAGACTTGATGGTGACCTTTATGAAAGTACACTTTTCTGTTTAAGAGAGCTTTATCCGCAGGTGACAGTGGGGGGCTTTATCATCATTGATGATTACGGCCTAATTGGCTGTAGAAAAGCTTGTGAGCAGTACTTTAGTGAGATTGGAATTAAACCTTTCTTGAGTTATATCGATGCAGTTGGCCGATACTTTATAAAAACCCATTAAAATAGACATAATCATTATTTATATTTAGAATTATTTAACAATAGGAGTGGTATGAAAATATTGGTTACTGGGGCTTGTGGTTATAAAGGCCATGTTTTGGTGCCAAAACTTCTGAATTTAGGCCATCAAGTTATTGCTTTTGATACCCAGTGGTTTGGTAATTATTTGTCCCCGCATGCAAATCTACTAAATAGTAAAGGCGATGTACGTGATATTGATTCCATTCCTCTTGATGGAGTTGATGCCATTATTCATTTGTCGTCTATTGCAAATGATCCTTGCGGAGATTTAGATCCTAAGCTTACTTGGGAGGTAAGTGCTCTAGCAACAATGCAATTAGCGGATCGAGCTAAGCGAATGGGAATCAAGCGTTTTATCTATGCTTCCTCAGGTAGTGTTTATGGTGTGAAAGACGAATTACAGGTTACTGAAGACTTGGAATTAAAGCCGATTTCAGAGTACAACAAAACCAAGATGGTTTCCGAGCGTGTGTTGTTAAGTTACCAAGACGATATGGTCGTGCAGATTCTTCGTCCTGCTACAGTATGTGGCCTGTCTCCACGCATGCGCTTAGATGTATCAGTGAATTTGCTCACGATGCAGGCGCTCTCAAAAGGAAAAATTACCGTATTTGGTGGAGATCAAACGAGACCCAATATTCATATTGATGACATTACTGATGCCTACTTATTTCTCTTAGATCATCCTGAGGCAACAGGAATTTTTAACGCAGGTTTTGAAAATATTTCTATTCTCGATATTGCCAAATTAGTCACCAAGCATGTTCCCTGTGAAATTATCGTCACTGAATCTAACGATCCACGTTCTTACCGTGTAAATTCTGATCGTCTTCTAGATGCAGGCTTTAAGCCCAAGAAAACCGTGGAACATGCTATTAAAGAAATTATTGAGCACCACCGTTTAGGAAAGCTGCAAGACGAAGAGCGTTTTTATAATCTCAAGTGGATGGAAAAAACAGTTTTTGCTAAGGCTGCTTAGATCAATGAATTTAAATATATCTTCTAGTGATTTTTTTGCGGATTATGCGAAGCGTTTAGCAATGGTATTGACATCTTCCAGTTGGGAAGACGTTGATAAGTTATATCAAGCAATTAAAAAGTGTTGGAAAAATAAACATCAGGTTTTTATTTGTGGCAATGGCGGAAGTGCTGGAAATGCCATTCACCTAGCTAATGATTTTTTGTATGGAATTGCTAAAAAAACTGGCGGCGGATTAAGGGTGAATGCACTATCAGCAAATGCAGCAGTATTAACCTGTCTCGCAAATGATGTTGGCTATGACCACATTTATTCTGAGCAATTGGCAGTTTTAGGTGAACAGGGAGACCTTTTGATTGTGCTATCAGGAAGTGGTAATTCACCCAATGTCGTAGCCGCTCTAGATCAAGCAAAAATCATGGGGATAGAAAGTTGCGCAATTTTAGGCTTCTCTGGAGGTAAGTGTAAAGATTTAGCGGACATACCAATTCATTTTGCCATTAATGACATGCAAATCGCCGAAGATCTTCAGCTCATCATAGGACATATGATGATGCAAAGGCTTTATGCAGAAGGCCAGTAGTTAACCTGGAAAATATAGTAATGAAAACAGTATTAGTTGTTGGAAGCAATTCTTTTTCTGGAGCCAGTTTTGTCGATTATTTATTGTCGAAAAATGTAAAAATTATTGGTACTAGTCGATCAATTGAGCCAAACCAAGCTTTTTTACCCTATCGCTGGCATGACCATGCTAACTTTCAATTTTATCAGCTAGATTTGAATCACGATCTTAAGGCTATGATGGATTTGATAAACCAGGAAAAGCCAGAGTATGTAATTAATTTTGCCGCTCAAAGCATGGTAGGAGAAAGTTGGCAATTTCCATCTGATTGGTTTATGACTAATACTGTTTCAACGATTCGCTTTCATGATGCTTTGCGGAAGATGGATTTTCTTAAGCGTTATGTGCATGTCTCTACGCCAGAGGTGTATGGCAGTTGCTCTGGTTTTGTCGATGAAAGTTTTCCATTTAATCCGAGTACGCCTTATGCAGTTTCAAGGGCGGCTGCTGATATGAGTTTACGAACCTTTCATGCAGCATATAATTTTCCTGTAGTTAGCACACGGGCAGCTAATGTCTATGGACCTGGTCAGCAGTTATATCGGATTATTCCGCGCACCATCTTGTTTATGCTTTTAGGTCGCAAACTTCAACTTCATGGCGGCGGTTCTTCAACCCGTTCTTTTATTCATATGCGCGACGTTTCTGCTGCCACTTGGAAAATCTGTACAGATGGCCACAATGGCGACACTTATCATATTTCTACGGATGAAGTCATCTCGATTCGAGATCTAGTGCAACTGATTTGTGAGCGCTTAAATGTTAGTTTTGATAAGCACGTTGAGGTGGTAGGGGAGCGACTCGGTAAAGACTCTGCTTATCATTTGTCCAGCATAAAGGTGCGCGATGAATTAGGTTGGAAGGATGGCATTTCTCTTAGCCAAGGTTTGGACGAGTGTATTGATTGGGTGAAGGCCAATCTAGAGACTTTGAAAAATCAACCTTTTGATTATTTACATAAGCCATAATTTTAAATTCTTATCATCGTGAATACTCAAAAACTCTCTCAAAATGCAAATATTTTACGTGCTCGTATTATTGAGAATTCCTCTAAAACTGGCACGCCCCATTTGGGATCTTGCCTGTCATGTGTTGACATCTTAGTTGCCCTTTATTTTAAAGTTTTAAAACTTGATCCCACTAATCCACAATGGAGCGAGCGAGACCGATTTATTCTAAGCAAGGGCCACGGAGCACCAGCGCTATTTCAAGTTTTAGCAATGCGCGGTTTTTACCCAGAGGCGTGGTTAGAGCAATATGGGCAAGATGGTAGCGTTTTTGCAG
>Ga0214919_10008683_pt1 | contig 13296 bp, 9 predicted proteins | sample LL1503_MetaG_FD_177994 | JGI IMG/M metagenome (GOLD analysis project Ga0214919, IMG submission 177994) | Freshwater microbial communities from Lake Lanier, Atlanta, Georgia, United States - LL-1503 | ecosystem: Environmental > Aquatic > Freshwater > Lake | place: USA: Georgia | collected 2015-03-15
AAAATATAAGAAAAATATAAGAAAAAAAAATAATAAATTTTTTAATTTAAATTAATTTATAAAATAATTAATTTAAATTTTTTTTCTTTTATAATTATAAGGAAATTTGAACACAAATTTTATAAACTAATTAGTTTATAATTTAACTTTAGTTAAATAATTTATTAATTAAATTTGTGTTCAAATTTCCTTATAATTATAAAAGAAAAAAAATTTAAATTAATTATTTTATAAATTAATTTAAATTAAAAAATTTATTATTTTTTTTTCTTATATTTTTCTTATATTTTTTTGTAATTATTTTTAATAATTTATTATTATTTTTTTTAATTATATTTATTGTATTTTTATCAATAAAAAAATATATATTTAGTTATTATTGATGTTTATTGATAAATTAATTATAATAAAATTATTTTATTATATTATTGTAAAAATATTGTAAAATATTTTATATAAAATTATTTTATTATTCAATAAAATAATTATTATTTATATTGAATAATAAAATATTTATAAATTTAATAATAATAAATAAAATTAATGTAAAAGAATATTAATTAAAAATATTTTATTGATAAAATGAAATAATAAATTAATAATATTTTAAATGTATAAAAAAATTAATTAAATAATTATTGAATAATTAAAAAACAAAATATTTATAAATTTAATAATAATAAATAAAATTAATGTAAAAGAATATTAATTAAAAATATTTTATTGATAAAATGAAATAATAAATTAATAATATTTTAAATGTATAAAAAAATTAATTAAATTATTATTTAATAATAAAAAACAAAATATTTATATTTTTTATAATAATAAATAAAATTAATGTAAAAGAATATTAATTAAAAATATTTTATTGATAAAATGAAATAATAAATTAATAATATTTTAAATGTATAAAAAAATTAATTAAATTATTATTTAATAATAAAAAACAAAATATTTATATTTTTTATAATAATAAATAAAATTAATGTAAAATAATATTAATTAAAAATATTTTATTGATAAAATGAAATAATAAATTAATAATATTTTAAATGTATAAAAAATTTAATTAAATAATTATTGAATAATTAAAAATATTAATTAAAAATATTAATTAATAATATTTTATTAATAAAATGAATAAATTATATTTAAAAGTTATTAAAAATATTAATAATATTTTATTTAATATAAATTACAATTTAGTTTGCAAATATACAATTTATAAATGTATATTTGCATATTAAATCTGTATATTTACATAATTTTGCATATTTATATGTATATTTACATATATTACAATTTTAAAATATTTTTTTACATATGATTATGCAAAAATACATTATGATTATGCAAAAATACATTTTCAAATGTAAATTTTATATATTTTTACATTTGAAATTTAAATTTTACATAAAATACAGTTTAAAAAAAAAGCAATAGTTTTATAAATAAAATATAAACATTATTTCTATTAAAGTAAAAAAATAAGAATGAAAATTTAATAATTATTTTCATAATTATTAATTAATACTAAATGATTTTATATATATATTGTTTATAACATTTATTTATTATAAACAATAAATCAATAATTCATTGTATAATCAATACAGTTTAGGCGGGTTGCGGCCTGAGGCCGCCCAGGATTGCTTTAGCAATCCGACCTTTCATCATTGTTTTTACAATAATGTTTAATTATTATTATTAAACACCATTATTTTATAACATGATATGTATTTAATATAAAAAATATGATTTAAAAATAATTTGATAAAATTAATTATAATAGAATGATAAAAATATTAGTGTCTGAAAATTATAATAATGATAAATTAAATAATATATTATTACTAAATGATACAAAAATAAATGAAATGATTTTAGATTATGGTGTTAATTTATATGAAAGTCAAAAAAATATATTAGAAGATGAAATATTAAATAATCAAATTAAAATTAAAAATGATGAAATATATAATTTAAAAAATAAAGAAAAAGAATATGAAATTGAAATTAATAAATTAAAAAATGATAAATTAATTGAATTAACATCATTAATTGAAAAAGGTAAAGATTTAGCACAACAAGATTTTAAATTATCAATGAAAAATATATTAAATGAAAAAAAGAAATTAGAAGATACAATAAATATATTACTAAAAGATAATAAAGAATTAAATGATAAGTTAATTAATTTTAATAAAAAAAATGAAAATAATAATTATGATATAATTAATAATAATATAGTTAATCTAAATGATAAATTTTCTAATTATTTTGAAAAAATATTTAATAAAAATACAGATAAAGGTAAATTTGGTGAATCTTTTGTTGAAGATTATTTAATAGAAAAGTTTCCTGATTGTAAATTAATAGATACTCATACTGAAAGTAAAAAAGGAGACTTTTATTTTATTTATAATAAATTAAAATTATTAGTTGAATGTAAAAATGTTGTTAATTTAAAAAATAGTGAAATTGAAAAATTTTACAGAGATATTGAATATAGAACAGTTGAAAATAATGAAATTAATTGTGCATTGCTTATTTCTTTGAATGATACTAAATTATTAGCTTTTAAAAAATATTTTCATTTTGAAATTAAATATAATATTCCAATAATATTAATTAGTGATGTTTTTAATAATAGTGATTATATTAGATTTGCAATATTAATATTTATTTCATTAATTGATAATGGTATTGGTAATATAGAATCTGATAATTTTAAAATTAAAAAACTAATTCATTCTTTAAATGTTGTTTTTAATAAATTTAATAATCAATTGAATTTTATTCAAAATGATAAAAAAATGTTGAATAATATTCAATTATCTTATAAAAGAAGAGAAGAAGAACTATTTTCAATTGATATTTTATTAAAAGAAATCATTGCATTATATCCTGAATTTATATTAAAAAATAATTGTGAAGAAAAAAATAATAATAAAAAATTTATTAGTATAGACTTAAATGATAATAAAGATACTAGTATAGAAAGTAATGATAATACTGATATTAGTAGTGAAAATAATGATGAAATAGAATACATGTATGAAACAAAATATTCTACCATAAAAAATAATGAAACTAATAATATAATTTGTGAAAAAAACGATGAAATAGAATATATGTATGAAAAAAAATTAAATAAAAAAGATATTTATATTAATAAAATTAAAATTAAAAAATTAGAAGATCCTAATTTTAGTATTACTATGAAAAATTTAGAAAAAATAAATATTCCTAAAATATTTATTCAAAAAATTGGTGGTATTAAAAAATTAAATGATATTATTTAATTTAAGTTTATATTTTGATTTCTTTTATTTTTATATATTGATTATAACATATATTATTATAATCAATATATCAATAATTCATTGTATTAACATTACTGTTTAGGCGGTGTAACCAAAGGTCGCCAAGGGTTGCGTAGCAATCCGACCTGATTTTATTGTTTAAACAATGATGTTTAAATAATAATGTTTTTATAATAATTCAAAAATATATATTAATAAAATAATTCTATAATTTCGATTGTTTTTTCAGTAGTATTATCAATCCAATATTGAATTTGTTCTTTTAATATTTTTATTCTTTCGTCCCATTCTAATTGTTTTGTTTTTATAATAGACATTACACCAAGTTTATTTAATTTCCAACATGATTTTATTTTTATACCATCTTCATTTATATAATGGTCAGGATTAAAACGAATAAATACAACTGATCTATGATTTAAGTCTTGAGATATTTCCATTAATCTTTTATTTTCACAACTACAATCATAATTAGTATGTTTATTTTCATCTATTTCTACTATTATTATATGTGTTCCCATATCTAATAATAAATCAGGACGTTTTCGTGAACAACCATCTTTTATTTTTTTGTCTGAAACCCATGTAAAATCTGGAAAAGATTCTGTTATTCTATTTACAACTTCTATTTCTTTTGTTTTATAATTACGCAATGCAGGTTTATTTTTATTCTCTGGATTGTTTACAAAACATGGTAAACAATAACCTTCATATTTTTTATTACCAATTGTTTCACACCATTCACTTTTACATAAATATTTACCATCACATATTTTACAAAAAAATTTAATTTTTTTATGTTCACAAATTGATTTACCACCACAATCAACACATATAGATTTTCTTTTTCCATGTTTACAAATAGAAAATCCTCCACAATCTTTACAACGTGATTTATTTTTTCCATGTTTACAAATAGAAATACCTCCACATTCTTTACATGCTGATTTTATTCTATTGTGTTCACAAATAGAAATACCTCCACAGTCTTTACAATTATATTTAATTCTATTGTGTTCACATATAGAATTACCTTTACATTCTTTACATGCTGATTTTATTCTATTATGTTCACAAATAGAAATACCTCCACATTCTTTACATCTTGATTTTATTTTATTGTGTTCACATATATATTTACCTCCACAGTCTATACATGTTGATTTTATTCTATTGTGTTCACAAATAGAAATATATCCACATTCTTTACAATTATATTTATTTTTATTGTGTTCACATATATATTTACATCCACAATCTTTACAATTATATTTTATTTTATTGTGTTCACAAATAGAGATACCTCCACAGTCTTTACATCTTGATTTAATCCTATTGTGTTCACATATATATTTACCCCCACAGTCTTTACATGTTGATTTAATCCTATTATGTTCACATATATATGTACCTCCACAGTCTTTACATCTTGCTTTTCTTCTATTATGTTCGCAATAAGTTTTTGAAGGTTTTTTATTAAATTTTTTATCATTTAAAATTTCTTTACATAACATTATATCTAATTCATTATTCATATTTTCTATATATATACTTATATAAAATGTCTTTAAATTATTTAAAAATCGTTTATTTTTATAAATTATTTTTATTTAAAATGAATTTATAGTAATATTTATATAAGTATAAAAAAAATAAATGGAAAATTTAACTCCTGCTGAAAAACATTATAAAAATCATTTAAAAGCTGTTTCTAATTATCAAAAACGTAATCCTGATAAAGTACATGAAAAAAATACTAGACATTATTTAAAAGTTAAAAATGAAAATGTAGAACTTTATAATAATATATTGGAACAAAAAAAAATTTATTATAATAATAATAAAGATGTTAATGCTGAAAAAAGAAAACAATATTATTTAGAACATAAAGATGATATTAAAGATAAAAAAAAATTGTATTATATTAATGTTGTTAAACCTAAATTAGAATTGAAAAAAAAATTATTATTAAATTTGAATAATGATAATAATATTGAAACATAAATTATTAATAATAAAATAGATGAAAATCCTAATTTTATAATAAATATTAAAAATTTAGAAGAATTAGATATTTCTAGTTCATTAGTGAGAAAAAACGGAGGATTAAAAAAATATTAGAAATTATTAAAAATAATAATGTTGTTTAATTTATAATTATTATAATATACATTTACTTATAATTTTATTTTTATTGTTTATAATAATTAATATTATAAACAATATATCAATGACTAATTGTATTAACAATACTGTTTAGACGAGACTAAACTCGCCCAGGATTGGGAAGCAATCCAACCAGAGATTATTGTTTTTACATCATTATTTATACAATATTGAACATTATTGTTTATACATTATTGTTTTTAAACATTATTGTTTATACATTATTGTTTTTAAACATTATTGTTTTTAAACATTATTGTTTATACATTATTGTTTTTAAACATTATTGTTTATACATTATTGTTTATACATTATTGTTTTTAAACATTATTGTTTATACATTATTGTTTTAACATTATTATTTTTTTACCATAAAAACATTTTAACATTTCCATTTTATTTCTTCATTATTATTTTCATATTTATGATAAAATATTTTCGCATTTTCTAATATTACTTGAAATATATATTCTAATGGATAACCTGATTTCTTTTCATTTCTTTTATATTCTTTTATCATATCTTTATATTTTAAATTTATTTTTAATTTTATAGGTCTTTCTATACTACAAATCTTATATTTATTTCCCCAATTTTTTATTGTTTTCTCATTATTTAAACAATTTCCATTTCTCCAATTTCGTGTTAATCTTTCCGTTTTTTCTACTTCATATATTTCTTTATCATTTATTATTGCTATTTCTACACTTGTTTTATTTTCTATTGATGTAAACCATCCATCTAATTTTTCTTTTCTTAATTCTCTTACATAACAATTTAAATTTTCATCATTTTTTTTAGCTAAATTCAATGATGGATGATTCGATAATATATTTAAACTTGAAAATATTCGTTCTCTTTTTATTATATCTATCATAAATAATAATAATATATCTTTTTTTAATTTTACATAGCTTACATATTTACTTGCCCATTCTGACGGATGTAATGTACAAAATAACATTGGTTTCTCTCTTTCTTTGAATTTCTCATCACTACTATGATATAATATTGACCCCTTCTTTATTTTCATTACACCATATTTTTTTTTTATCATCTTTATTATTAAACAACATTTTTTAGTTTCTTTTTATCTTTTGAATTTAGATTGTTTTTTTAGTTCATTTGGTTTCATTTAACAAATTTTTTTATTATTGTTTATTATCTATTGATTATAATAATAAAAATTTTGTTTTTGATATATTAAAACAATTTGATGTTTTACCTTTAATTTTAACATCTACTAATAAAATTATAGAAGATTATCATTCCGGTTTATATCTGTATTTTCATTTCTAAATTTTAAATTTCTTTTTTTGATTTTACAGATATAAACCGGAATAATAATGAAGGTTTTTCGCTATTTTATGGATAGCATTTATGCTCGTAAATAAATACTACCCAGGCATATGAAAGTAATTTAGAGAAGGCTTTAGTCTGAACGAACTTCACTTGAGTGTTTTTAACATTATTGTTGAAAGTATTCTTCATATTCCTGACGATAATATTAAATTTACTAAATATTCTCCTAATAAAAATATTATTAATATTATTAATATGATTGATTTTATTTATAAATCTGATAAATATACTGTTGATAAAAACGGATGTATTGATAAATTTGGTAAAATGGAGGATTATGTTAAAATATTTTCATATGATTCTTATGATTTGGTTTGGAAATAACTTATTTTTATTTGGGTTTGTACTCACAATTTTTTTACATTGATTATAAAATATATATTTATAATCAATTAGTCAATACATTACTGTGTTGATTGATATACTGTTTAGACGAAACTAAACTCGCCCCAGGATTGCGAAGCAAATCCGACCAGAGATTATTGTTTAAATATTATTGTTTAAAACATTATTATTTTAAACATCATTGTTTAAAATAATATTTTATTAATATTTTTTATTAACATTTCCATTCTATCTCTTCTAACTCTCCTTTATGATAATATATTTTGGCATTTTCTAATATTATTAAAAATACAGTATTGTGTTGATTCCCTGTTTTTATTCCATATTTCTTATATTCTTCTATCATATTTTTATATCTTAAATTTATTTTTAATTTTACTGGTTGTTCTATCGTGCATATTGGATATATTGTTCCCCAACTTTTTTTATTCTTTTTATATCCCCAATTCCTTTTCAATCGTTCAGTTTTTAATACTTCATAGTTCTTCTCATCATTGATTAAACCTACTTCTACACTTGTTTTATTCTCTATCGATGTAAACCATCCTTCATATTGTTCCTTTTTTAATTCTTCCCTATAACACATTAAATTCTTATCATACTTCTTCGCTAAATTTAAATTAGGATGTTTTGTAAATGTGTTTAAACACGAAAATATACGACCTTTTTGAATCCCTTCTATCATAAATAATAATGTTATATCTTTTTTTATTCTTATCATTGTTACATACTTATTCATTATATCCCATTCTGATGGATGAAATGTTAAAAATAAAAATGGTTTTTTTAAATCTACAATGAATTTATTTTCACTTGTATGATATAATACACTTCCTTTTTTCATTTTCATTTTCCCATAACTATCTTTTAACATTATAAATTTAGTTTAGATTTTTTTTAGTTTTTATAAAACATATTTATGATTCGAATAATACATTACTTATTTTAAAAAATACTTTTGATTATTGGTATCTTAATAAAACTGAGAAAACATTCGAAAAAATTAAACTTTTTTTTGATACATAATATTTTTTAAAAAATATTGTTTATATAATATATTTTTATAACAAACTATTCAATAATTCATTGTATAATCAATACTGTTTAGACGGGACTTAAAACTCGCCCCAGGAATTGCGAAGCAAATCCGACCAGAGATTATTGTTTAAACATCATTGTTTAAACAATAAAATATATAAATTATGTTTTTATAATAATTAAAAACATAATAATATTTATTTTAAACTATATTAATACTTAAAATTTAATTTGTATACAGTTATATACAATTACTAAAAATATTATGCATTTTTATGAATTAGATGATTTTACTAATAATAAAATAATATCAGTTATATCAAATATGAAAAATAATAATATTAAAAATTATTCTTTATATAAATCATTGGATGATATAACCTTATTAAATTTAAGTTTTAGACACGGTGATTCTTTACATTCTCAATGGACTAATTATGAAGAAAATTTAATTTTACCTATCCTTGTTAGCAATGGATTTAAAAAAGTATCTACTATTGCTAGTAAAAATAAAAATAGTTTTAATAATATTATTATTCCTAATAATTGTGATTCTTTAATTATTAAAAATAGATGGAATATGTGGATACTTATCATATATCTTAAAAATTCATTTTCATATAATGAATTAGAAGAATTAGTGAATGAAACGAATTCTTTTTCAAAAAGAGGATATATGCTAGGTTATGGTAATGCAACTATTAAAGATTAATTTTATTCTCTCTTTTATATATTGATTTACTCACACTTTTTATAAACATTGATGATAAAATATTATGTTATCATCAATCAGTCAATACATCATTGTGTAGATTTGACAAACCTAAACTTACCCCGGAAAAACGAGGAACACTAACGAGTGTTCCGACTTTCATTGTTTGTTTATACATTGTTATTTTTATAATAACTATATATCTATTTTTTTACAAAATATTTTGTTATTGCATTTACTTTTTTATTTTCATCTCTTTTATTATTATTATTATTCCCTATGTAATTTATATTTTTTAATTTTTCATTAATTGTTTCGTCATATCTTTTTTTATTTTTTATTATTAATTTACTAATTTTTTCATTTATAAATGTATATTTCTTTATTATATAATTGTATTTATTTATCATTTCATTCATAATATTATTTTTTTTTAATATTATATATAACTCATAATTCTCTATTGTTTCTTTAATTTGTTTTTGACACTTTATATATACATTTTTATTATTTATCATTATTTTTATTAAATTATTAATAATATCTTTATTTATTATATAATTTTCTTTTCCTTTTTTAATTATATTTTGTTCATTTTCTCTGTTATTTTTCATATTTCTTCTATATTCTATCCTTCTTTTTTCATATTTATGTTTTATAATTTCTATTATTATTATTTTTTTTATTTTTATATAATAATATTCTTTATCAGTTTCTATTTTTTTTTCAATTTTATATAATTTATTTTGTATTAATCGATGTTTTAATATATTCTTTTTATAATAATTTTCTAAATTTAATTTAGATTTTTTATAATTCTCTATCATTACCTCCTTTTTTATTATTTCTTTTTCAATTAATTTTTTATTTTCATATTCTTCTCTCTTTATTTTATTTTCTTTCAATTCTTTCTCATATTCTTTCTTTTGTAAAAATATTTCATATTCATTTAGAGTTAAATTTTTTAATTTTAATTTTTCTATTATTTTATTGTTTCTTATTATACTTTCTATATATTTATTCTTTATTTCATTTAACATTTCTATCTTATTTTTTTTTAATTTATTTTCTTCATATATTTCTTTTACATATCTTATTGTTTCTCTCTCATAATTTATTTTTTTTATATCTTTCTCTTTTATATTTTTTATTATACTTAATTTTATTAAATTTATTATTTTTTTATCAATATAAAGTTTGTTTTCTATATAATATTCTTCTATTAATTCTTTATTTGTTTCCTTCCTAAATATTATATATTTATTTTCATTTAATATATTATTACATATTTTTTCAATTCTTTCATAAATATTATGTAATCTTTCTATTTTATAATATTCTTTTATTTTATATATTTTTTCTTTATATTTTTTTAATTTTATATATATTTTATCTTCATAATACCTTCTATATTCATAATAGTCTATTATTCCTTTTATTTCAGTTATATCTCTTTTAATTTCTATACTTTCACAATCATTCACTCCTGAAAATTCGCTTTCTATCCTGTTGCCCCATGTATTTAACATTATATTTTTTTTATTATAAATATTATATAATATACAATAATATTGTGTTAATATTTCATAGTTTATTCCAATTATTTCTTCATATATATTTAATTCTTTATAATGTTCATAATGTTCATATATTATATTTCTTAAATTTGTTAATAATTCATTATCTTTCCTATTTTTTAATTTATATTCTTTATATATACTTTTTAAATCTTCATATCTAATTTCAAATATTGATTTACTTTTAAATTCCCCAAATGTTATTTTATTTTTATATACAGGTCTGTTATCTTTTATATATTCTTCAAATAATTTCATTATTTCTTTATCTTCATTTGAATATTTTTTTAAATATGAATAGAAATAATCTAACATATATCCTTTTAATTCATAATATGGTATATATTCCATTAAATAAAATATATGTCTTATATTGTTTTTTTCATATTTATTATATATTTTACTTTTTAATGGTGTTTCATAATCTATTATTATCATTTTATCTTCTTCCTGTAATTTCCCCCATTTAATTTCTTTTCCTATATATTCTCCTATTTCTTTTAACATTAATTCTCTATCTATTATTTCTACCTCTATATAATCTTTATCTATTATTGGTTTATCTTTTACTATATATAAATATTTCGTTCCATTATCCAATAATACTATTATATTTTTTTTAAATTCTATTTTATATAATTGCATAAATGAATGATAATTCGGATCTAATAATTTTAATCTATATTTGATTCCATTAAATGTTATTATTTTATAAATTTTACATTTCTTTTCTAAATCAAATATCCATATTAATTCTCTGTTTATATCATTCCTTTGATAAAATTCTGTCCTTTCTTTTAATGCTTTCTCTGATATTTTTGAATGTTGAATTTCTATCACTAAATCTTTTACTTTATAATTTTTAAATATTGTTTCATTATTTTTATCTTTTATTTCTATTGAATTCGTTTCATTTGATATATATATATCTGCATAATGTCTTTTCCCATTTTCATATAACATGTATTCTAAATTTTCCGATGGAAATATATTTTGCCAATGATTATGATATTCTGATTTTTTATTTCTTATCTCATTATTTATATCTTCTATTGAATATTTCTCCTTACTATAATATTCACATTCTATCTCTTCTTCTTTTTCTTTTAAATGTCGAAAATGAGATAATGTTCCTTTTTTACTCTCTTTAACAAAACACATCTTCTTATCACATCTTAAACAATAATATTCTTTGGATATTATTATTCCTAATTCTATATCTATTGTTTTAATTTTTGTATTTAATTTATTTTTTGCTAAATTTACCATTTTATTATATTATTTATTATTTTTTATATTTACTTTTTATTATTAAAACAATACTATTTTAATTATTGTCGTTAAAATATATAAAAACTCAAGTAAATACAGATATAAACCGGAATGCTAATGATGGTTTTTCGCTATTTTCCGGATTGTCAATGTAGGTAAATACATAAAAATTATTTTTATATGTTAAAACACTTCATTAAACATTGCTTTTTCATTTTCTTTAATTAATTTTAATTGTTTCCTTCGTTCTCTCTTTTTTTCTAATAATTTATTGTATTTCTCTGGATCATTTTTTATTTTTAAATAATTATCTCTATTTTTTATTTTGGCTTCTTCTTTATCATAATTTATTTTTTTTTGTTTTTTCATATTTTCTAAAATCTTTTCTCTGTTTTTTTCATAATATTTTTTTGAATATTTTTTTAATGATTCTTTAAATTTATTGTAATGTCTTAATGCTTTTTCTATTTCTTCATTATTTATTTCTTTTAAATTCATTCTTTTATTTATATATATATAATTAATTGAATTTTTATATTCTTTTTTTAATCTTTATCTTTAAATTTCAATTTTTAAAAATAGGGGAAAACGGATAAAGTGGAACACACTTTCAGAACTTTTTTAAAAAATTTTTTTAAAAAATATTATTATTATAAATTTAAATATTTTTTTTTAAAAAAGTTCTGAAAGTGTGTTCCACTTTATCCCTTTTTCCCCTTTTTAGTTTTTTTAATTTTTATAAAGTTTATCTTTAAATTTCAATTTTTAAAAATAGGGGAAAACGGATAAAGTGGAACACACTTTTAGAACTTTTTTAAAAAATTTTTTTAAAAAATATTATTATTATAAATTTAAATATTTTTTTTTAAAAAAGTTCTGAAAGTGTGTTCCACTTTATCCCTTTTTCCCCTTTTTAATTTTTTTAATTTTTATAAAGTTTATCTTTAAATTTCAATTTTTAAAAATAGGGGAAAACGGATAAAGTGGAACACACTTTCAGAACTTTTTTAAAAAATTTTTTTAAAAAATATTATTATTATAAATTTAAATATTTTTTTTTAAAAAAGTTCTGAAAGTGTGTTCCACTTTATCCCTTTTTCCCCTTTTTAATTTTTTTAATTTTTATAAAGTTTATCTTTAAATTTCAATTTTTAAAAATAGGGGAAAACGGATAAAGTGGAACACACTTTTAGAACTTTTTTAAAAAATTTTTTTAAAAAATATTATTATTATAAATTTAAATATTTTTTTTTAAAAAAGTTCTGAAAGTGTGTTCCACTTTATCCCTTTTCCCCCTTTTTAGTTTTTTTAATTTTTATAAAGTTTATCTTTAAATTTCAATTTTTAAAAATAGGGGAAAACGGATAAAGTGGAACACACTTTTAGAACTTTTTTAAAAAATTTTTTTAAAAAATATTATTATTATAAATTTAAATATTTTTTTTTAAAAAAGTTCTGAAAGTGTGTTCCACTTTATCCCTTTTTCCCCTTTTTA
>Ga0214919_10008684_pt1 | contig 13295 bp, 12 predicted proteins | sample LL1503_MetaG_FD_177994 | JGI IMG/M metagenome (GOLD analysis project Ga0214919, IMG submission 177994) | Freshwater microbial communities from Lake Lanier, Atlanta, Georgia, United States - LL-1503 | ecosystem: Environmental > Aquatic > Freshwater > Lake | place: USA: Georgia | collected...
TGAATATATTTTATCATCATTAGAATTATTACAAAATAGAGGATATGATTCTGCTGGTATCTGTTCTTTAAACAATAATTTTATTTTATCAAAATATGCATCTACAGATAGTATAAATGCTTTAGATGTTATAAAAAATGAAAAAGTTATTCATTTAAATAGTAAAATTGGAATTGGGCATACACGATGGGCTACACATGGAGTTAAAACTAATAATAATGCTCACCCACATATAGATAGCAAAGATAGAGTAGCTATAGTTCATAATGGAATAATAGAAAATTACATAATCTTAAAAAACTTTTTAAAAGAAAATGGATTTGAATTTAATAGTCAAACTGATAGTGAAGTTATTGCTAATCTAATTTCATTTTATATTGAAAAAAATGAAGAATTCCCAATTGAAAAAGCATTTAATCAATTACAAGGAACATGGGCTATTGTTATTTTATTAAAAAATGATCCTAATAGTTTATATTTATGTAAAAATGGAAGTCCATTAGTTTTAGGATTTGATAATAATTTTTGTTTAATTTCTAGTGAACAATTACCTTTATCAAAATATTTTAATAATTATATTAGTTTATCTGATGGTGATATTATTAAAATTTCTAAAAATGAAAATAATAATATTTTTATTCCTAATATTAAAAATTATAAATTATATCAAATTGAAAATAGAATCGTGGATATATCACCAGAACCATATAAACATTGGACTATAAAAGAAATTTTTGAACAATCTGTAAGTATAAATAATGCTTTGAATAATGGTGGTAGATTAATTGATAATTCAAATGTTAAATTAGGAGGATTAAATGATAATTATAATTTATTAAAATCTGCAAAACACGCAGTAATTATAGGGTGTGGAACTAGTATGCACTCTGGTTTAATTGGTTCTTATATTATTAAAAAATTAAAATCATTTGATACTGTTCAAGTATATGATGCAAGTGAATTTAATCTAGATGATTTACCAAATTGTAATGATATTATTTTAATTGTCTTGTCACAATCCGGAGAAACAAAAGATGTACATAAAGCAATGGAATTAGTTAAAAATAAAAATATACCTATAATTTCTATTGTTAATGTAGTTGGGTCTCTAATTGCTAGAAATAGTACTTGTGGTATTTATTTAAATGCTGGAAGAGAAGTTGGTGTAGCATCTACTAAGTCATTTACTAGTCAAATTATAGTTTTATCATTATTAGCAATCTGGTTTTCTCAAATTAAACTAATAAATGAACATATTAGACGTGAATATGTTAAATCTTTAAGGAATATTTGTTTTCAAGTAAAAGAAATATTAAATTATGATAATTTAATTTGGAAGAATATTGCATTAAAAGTTAACAATGTTAAGACAATTTTTATTTTAGGACGTAGTGAATTAGAATATGTATCAAAAGAAATTGCATTAAAACTTAAAGAAATTTGTTATATTCATGCCGAAGGTTATTCATCTGGAGCATTAAAACATGGTCCATTTGCATTAATAGATGAAAATACATTAATTTTTATATTAGCACCTAAAGATGAAAATTATGATAAAAATTTAAATACCATAGAAGAAATAAAATCACGTAATGCACAAATTATATTATTAACAAATTGTGATAATCAATTAGAAATAGAAAATAAAATTATATTACCATTTAATAATAAATTTAATAGTATAATCTATACTATAGCATTACAATTAATAGCATATGAAATAGCTTTATTAAAAGGTCATAATCCTGATTATCCTAAAAATTTGGCAAAAGTTGTTACAGTTGATGGATAATAATATAAATAAATATTAATTTATATTTTAATGTTAAATAATCCTTTATTTAATTGCCCTAATAAAGATACTTATCCTCCATTTAAAAATGGGTTATATTTAGAAGAATATTTTTATAATAAAATTCAAAATGAAAATTTAATTTTAAAAAGAAAATATATTCCTATTAAATGGACTAATTTTCAAATTGAAAATTGGTTTCCAATTAAAAGATATGAAATGCAATTCTTATTTAATGAATGGATTAAATTAAATCCATCTGAAAATGGATATTTTACAATAGTTCAACATGATGATGGTCCTCTATTAAATTTACCATCTAATACTATTATTTATGGTGCATGTTCAGGAAATATCCCTATTCCATTAATTTATGAAGACAAAAATAAAACATTAGAAAATTTTCCTAAAAAAACATTTAATGAAAAAAAAATATTATGTTCTTTTGTTGGAAATATAACATCAAATCATATTAAACCAAATGTTAGAGAAGTTATGTTTTATACTTTTTATAATAATTCTAACTTTAAAATGATTAATTCTGGAGGTTGGACTCCATCTATAAATAAAAATCTTCAAGATTTGTTTATTGAAACAACACTTGATTCAAAATTTGCTTTAGCACCAAGAGGTTATGGTAGAAGTTCATTTAGATTTTTTGAATCATTTCTATTAGGAACAATTCCTATTTATATATGGAATGATATTAATTGGTTACCATTTCAAAATGTTATTAATTATACTAAACTTTGTATAGTTATTCATATTACTGAAATTAATAATTTAGAAAATCTTCTATTATCAATAACAGAAGAAAAATATAATAATATGTTTAAATATTATAATGATATTAAACATTTATTTGAATTAGAAGGAATGAGTAATCAAATAATTTCTGAAATTAATTTAGATTATTTCTGATATAGTTACAGAACTTTTATTATTCCAAGTCATAGGAATATCTACTTTTTTAATTTCTCTTAATTTTGGATAAGAATTATAGACTCTGGTAGATGTTATAATTGAACCAGGTGCTAATTCATTTATTATTTTTTCATATATTTTATCAGTAATTTCTTCTCCCATACATAAATTACTAATCCATACTAAACTTTTTTTATCATTATATTTTGTTAAATCTAATTTTAAAACATCTTCATTAATTAATTCTACTTTATTAACTTGATTGTAATCTTTTAATTGTTCTTTTAATACTACTGCATCATCATGTCTTTCTGCTACTAACTCAATTCCAACTGCTTTTTCTATATTATCATTTTTTGCCATATACATAGGTAATTTACCTCTACCAGAACCAATATCTATAAAATAATTAAAATCATCTGATAATTCTTTAAGTAACATATCTAAACCATCATATTCCATTTCTCCATATGTTATAGAATGACCAGTATATTTATCTCTTAAACTAATATTATCTTGTTTCATTTGAGGATATAATTCTTTTAATTTACTTTCATACAAAGAACTACCTATTTGATTTTTTAATTTATTATATTTATATTTATATTTTTTATACTTGATATCCATATTATAAACTTAGATATATTCTCTACTATTTTGAAGTATAATTGATACTATTTCATCATATTTTAATGTTTTTTTGTTAATTAATTCTTCTGCTAATGTAATTAATATTTTTTTCTTTTTTTCAAGAAGTTGACGTGTTTCTTTGTATGCAAAAACTATAATTTTATGTATTTCGTCATCAACTTCTTTTTTATATTCATCACTAAAATAAGGATAAATAATTTTAGCACCCATTCCATAATTTGTAACCATCTGTTTTGCCATTCCAAAAGCTTTTTCTAAATCTGAAATAGCACCAGAAGAAACTGAAGAACCATATATAACTTCTTCTGCTGCTCTACCACCTAATAATACTTTAATTTTGTCTTCTAAATATTCACGTAAATATATACCTTCATCAACTTCATTTTCCTCAAACATTGTATATCCTAAAGATGTACCTGCTGATTCAATTGATACTTTAACTGGTTTTTCATGATATGCTGAACTTAATGATATTAATAAATGCCCAATTTCATGAATTGCTATTCTTTTAATAGTATTAGCTGTCATATTTTTACCCTGAGAACTTCGACCTAATAATAACTTATCTTTTGCTATTTCAATATCTTCTATTGTAACTGGTATAGTTCCTTTACGTAATGCATGTAAAGTTGCTTCATTCAATAATGTTTCTATTTGAGCCCCACTAAATCCAGTAGTTAGCTGATTTAATAAAGAAGTAGACACATTGATAGGTTTATTTCTCATATGAATATCAATTATTTCTAATCTTGTTTTACTATCAGGATTAGGAACATTAATAATTTTATCAAATCTTCCTGCTCGTATTAAAGCTGCATCTAAAATATCAACTCTATTTGTTGCACCTAATACTACTACAGAATCATCAGAATTAAATCCATCTAATTGAGTTAATAATTGATTTAATGTTTGATCTCTTTCTGCATCAGCACCCTGTTCTCCACCAGATCTTTTTCTTCCTAAAGCATCTAATTCATCAATAAAAATAATACATGGTTGATTATTATTTGCTAACTCAAATAATTCTCTAACTCTAGCAGCACCAGTACCAACATATTTTTCTTGAAATTGAGAACCTACTGCAGCAATAAATGAAGTATTTGATTCACCTGCTAAACATTTTGCTAATAAAGTTTTACCATTTCCTGGAGGACCTGCTAATAATACACCTTTTGGTATTCTAACACCATATACTGTATAATTAGTTGGATGAATTAAAAAATCAACAACTTGTACTAATTCTTCTTTAACTTCATTATAACCACCAACACAAGTAAAATTAAAATTATCTACTTTCTCTAAACGAAAGTTTCCTTCACTTGATTCTTTTACTTCTCTTTTAATTGGTTTTCTAGGTTGTTGCCATGGATTATTAAATTCATCATTATTCTCATTACCATTATTACCATTATTAGGAAATAAAGAAATAATAGGAATTAAAAAAGGTTTTGGTTCAGGTTCTCTGATATTAGTAATATTTCTTTCTCTTGTATTAATCCAATGTTCTCTTACAACACGATTACCATTTCTACTTCTTCTATGCCTTATTCTTTTAATAGTCTCTTTTTCAAGAGTATTTAAATATGCATTATTTATTTCTTTTTTAGTAAAAGGTCCTGGTCCTGGAATAGGTCCAGGTTGAAAAGCTAAAATATTCTTTTTATTTTGCTTAAGCAGTATTGAATTTAAAACAGAAGGAGAGAAAATTACAGTGGAAAACATTAACTTTATTATTTTCATAATTTAAGTTAAGAATAAATTATTTTAATTTAAATATGATATTTCTAAATTTTTTATTTTTTCTTACTTCAATCGCAGTATCATTTGGCAAAAATATATCAAATAGTGTCAATTTAGACATATTGTGTTATCCAAGAAAAATTATCTTAAATCAAGAATTTTATATTAATATAAAATATTTATCATATTTAAATAGACCAATAGATATATATCTACAATTTTATAATAATAGTAATATTGTTTTTTTAGAAAATAAAATAGAAATGACTAAACAATTAGGATATGTATCTATTGGAAATACTATTAATGATACTTCTTTAAAAAATATTAAAACTGAAATATTAATAACACCAAAAAATGAACCGAAAATAAATTTATTAAATTTTAAAGAATTTAATTTAATTGTTGCAGATAAAAAAGATAATAATTGTAAATATTTTTTATATCAAGGGTTTACACCTTTATTAGTTCCTAGTATAGACTCTGTATATTTAAAAAGTTATGAAACACATTTAATTTATAATAGTATTATTGAAATTAATGTACAATATAATTTAGTATCATTAGATATTGCCCAATTAAATTTTTATCTTATGGGGAAAAATAATAATAATATAATTAATCATGGAAGTAGTATTATTATTAATAGAGGTTTACATGATATTAATGGTAATATTACTATTCCTAGAGCAGTTATTCATAGTGGTATATATACAACTGTTTATGTTGCGGTTTATATGATTCCATTAAATTCTAGTTTAATTTCTAGTATTGCTGAAGATAAAACATATTTATTAAATTTTATAAATTAAAATAATCTCATACATAAAAAACAACTTAATAAACCACAAATAAAACCAGTACAATCAGGTTCTCTTGGTCTTTCTTCAATGACATATACTCGTTGATTAGTTCTATAATAATGTGGATTAGTTCTATAATATTGATTATTATGATATACATTATTATTATATACATCATTATACTCTGGTGCTGAAGGTTGAACTATATATGTTCTATTCATTATATATATGATTATAAAATAAATTGAAAAATTAAATCTAATTGTATCAATAAAATATTATTATATACAAATGAATCAAGATACATTACTTCATATTTTCTCATATCTTCTACCAAATATTCCATTCAGTTCACAGTATAACAGTCTACAATTAGTATCTAAAGAATGGTATACTATTCTACGAGAATTCCCTATTATAATTCCTCTAGTATTAGAATTATCATTAGATAAGTTTTTAGTAGAACAAGAATTTATTAAAAAAGATAATAATATTACATATATTAGATTTGGAGGAAATAATAATGTTATTATCTATAAAAATATTCAAAGTCTAATTAAACATTTACCTCAAGTACCAAATTTAATTGAATTAATTTCTTCTTCACAAAGAAATACAATTAAATGTTCTGAATGTATTCATCATAAATTAGTTTTATATGATTATGATATTGAAGTATACGAAGAATTAGAATTATTAAATGTATATCTTTTAAATAGACCTTTTAGAAGAATTGAACAATATTTAAATAGTTTACAATTAAATTTATGCGAAAATTGTAGTGATTTAACTATTCCAATTGAATTAGATGATGATGTAGATTATATGTTATATGATCAAGCACCAGAAATTATTTATAATTACTGATATAAATAAATAATTATAAAATTATCTAAATGAATATTTTTCTTTTATTTTTATTACCAATATGTTTTGCATTTAATTGTGATACAACATTATTAGAACGTCAAACTATGTATGAAAAAGCATTAAATACTTTACAAAATTTTAAAGGTATTCAATCAAATTTAACATTTACAAAAAGAAGTTTAGGAAATCCTGGTGGAACTTATGGAGCTTTTTTATTTCCTGAATATTTACAACCACTTAGTTTAAAATATCTTGAAAAGAATATATCATCATTTTTTAATTCTAGTCAAGTTTCAACCGTTATGGGTAATAAAGATGCATTAATATTTTTAACTTGTACTCCACCATCTAGTGATTACTTTAGTATTGTAAATTACGTTTTAGCGAGATTTAATTCTACGAAAACTCATTGGTTAGCTGGAGTTCCGTTAAATGATCCTATTAACAATTTAATTATTAATACTACTAAAAATGAATATAATTCAACAACATTAATAATATCTACTGGTGATATTAATAGTTATAATAATATTAAAAAAGCATTTATTGATGCAGGATTAAATAAAAATGCTATTAATTTTTTACCAATACCAAACGATAAAGTTAAATTTAGACATTATATTGAACCATGGATATTAGACCAATCAGATTTAATATCATGGCATTTCAGAATATCGTCATATAATAAAACTGATACTTATATACAAGAATATTTAAATACAAATTGGGAATTTTATTTTTTAAAACATTATAATGGAATTTTTAGAAATTCTGAATTAGAACCAGCTTATTCTGCACCTTTAAGAAAAAGAGAAACTAATAATAATCAATTATATTTAGAATCCAAATATAATGAACTAATTAATAAAATTACTAATAAAATGAATACTTATAATTTAACTCATCAAATTAAATTAAATCATGTTATTCCAGATTTTGAACAATGTTTAACTAATAATTCATATTATGGGATTTTTTATCCAATTCCAGAATGGAATTTTACTGGTTTATCTGGATTTTGTGATTTTTTTGTTAGAGATAGTTTATATTCTATGTATCCTAATGTAAATTCTACATCAGAAATTTTAAAAGATTTAAAATTTTATAAAAATAGAACATTTATTGCTGTTGGTATTAATCAAGTTAAAATGAGACAATGTGTTTATAGTAATCTCTTAATTAGTACTTTATCACATCCAGAAGATCCTTTACATACTTCAAATTTAACAGCATTAGAATTAAATGATAGTACTAATCAATATGGTAAAAATTTTGATGAATTTTATACTTATAAGTGGTCTCGTAATTGTGAAAAAAATGAATTATATTGTCAAGAATTTAATGAAAATCAAATTAATTCTACTACTGATTGGATTATATTTGCAGAAAGAAAATATTTAAATCCTAAAAGTAAAATTGGTCCTTCAGAATATGAATTATTACCACCAACAATATTAATTTTTGATAAGATTTAATTATCTAATATAATTTGTTTTATTTTTTGCCATTCATAATGAATATTTTGAACTTCAATTAAGATTTTATTTTTTTCTTTTGGATTTTCTTTTATATATTTAATTAATTTTTCCATAATAATATATAATATATATTATTATGATTTCTGGAACAATAGGTTATATTAAACTTAAAAACAATGAATATGAATATTTATTTTTTTTAGATAATCACCTAGACGAAACTTATTGTTTAAAAAATAAAATATTTTTACATGAAGTATTTGATAAATTATATCCTATAAATTCTTATAATTTATTTATTGAAGAACCAATTATAGATAAACATTTAGAATTAGAATTTAAATCTGAACATGTATTAAAATATTTAGAATATATTAAAAATAAAAATGTAATTAAATTTGATATACGTTATTGTAATTTAGGAATAAGTGAAATGATTAATATTTTAGAAAAATTTATAAAAGATAAAAAGAATTTACCAAAAATGTTAAGCACACATTTAATGAAAATTAAAAAATTATTTATTAAATTACAAAAAGGAGGAAAATATATAGATATTTATAAACCTTTTATAAATAGTCAAACAGTATCTGAAGAGTCAATATTAGATTCTTTAATGGAATTTTATCTCATTTTAATGTTATTAACTGTTAATAAAAAAAATAATATTATTTATTCTGGTGCAATACATTGTATTATTATTAGCAGATTATTATCTAAATTTTATGGATTTCAAATAATTAAAGATGTTAATATGAATTTAAATGATAAATTAAACTTAGAAGATTTTGATAAATTCCCAAATTGTACTAATTTAAGTGATTTAATAAAATAATGTTATTGAGGATAAATATAATGAATCCGAAATTCAATGCTAATGTTATTGAGGATAAATATAATGAATCCGAAATTCAATGCTAATGTTATTGAGGATAAATATAATGAATCCGAAATTCAATAGTATGATCTAATTTATCAAAATCATAGATTTCTCCATCTCTATTTTTAAAACAAATAGATAATTTATCTAAAATAATTGGAGTTTTTAAATTAATAGCAGTAGGAGTAAAATTATCAGAATTAACAATACATAATGGTTCTTTATCATTTAAATTTAAAATGAATAAATATAAATATTTATCTACTCTTAAATCTGGTTTAGTAGATGCTACTAATAATTCTTTTTCTAAGAATCCTAATTTATTAAATAAATCATTTATAATTAGATTTATTTTTTTTGATGATTCAATAAATAAAGTTCCATCTTTTTCATTTAATTTCATTTGAAAATTTTCATTATCTTTATTAATATCATTTAAAATATTTTCTATTGTATAAAATCCTTTTTTAAATTCTATTTTTTCTTCAATTCCATCAATTTCAAAAATTAATTCTGTATCTTTAATTATATTATAAGAATTTGTAGGTATTGATACATTAAGTATATTAATTTTATTTACATTCATTATTGGAGAATTTAAATTATAAATATAATTACTCATTCCTCCAATTCCTAGTATTTTTGTATCTATTAATAAATGAATATAATTTTGACGATTTAAACTTTCAATTAAATTTGTATATATCTTATGTTTTTCTTCTAATTCTAAAACAATTTGTTCTTTCTTTTTAAGAGATAAAATAGTATCTTCTAACATATTTTGTTTTCTTAATATTTGATTATTTAATTCTAATAATTCTGCCTTTTTCTCTTCTATACTTACTAAACTTGTTTTTGCTGGTATTATATCATTATTAATTGTTGGTATATAATTTTCTGTTAATTGATTATTTTCATATTTTAATTGTAAAGGTTTTTCATGATATAATTGTTGCCCTTGTTGCCCTTGTTGCCCTTGTTGCCCTTGTTGCCTTTGTTGTCCTTGTTGCCCTTGTTGCCCTTGTTGCCCTTGTTGCCCTTGATATTCTTGTGATTCTTGTGATAATGACATTTGAGAATTGTATTGAAGTGATAATTGTTGTTTTTGTTGTTCTGGACCTAATGACATTTGATGATTATATTGAGGTGCAAACTGTTGATTTTGTTGTGGTCTTTGTTGGTGTTCTTGTTGTAATGACATTTGAGGATTATATTGAACTGGAACTTGTAATTGTAATTGTTGTTTTTGTGGAGGTAATACCATTTGATGATTATATTGAGATGCAACCTGTTGATTTTGTTGTGATCTTTGTTGATGTTCTTGTGGTAATGACATTTGAGGATTATATTGAGGTGGAACTTGTAATTGTAATTGTTGATGTTGTTTTTGAGGAGGTAATACCATTTGAGGATTATATTGAGATGGTAACTGTAGATTTTGTGGTGGTCTTTGTTGTTCATGACCTAATGACATTTGAGGATTATATTGAGGTGGTCTTTGTTGTTCATGACCTAATGACATTTGAGGATTATATTGAGGTGGTCTTTGTTGTTCTTGACCTAATGACATTTGAGGATTATATTGAGGTGCAAACTGTTGATTTTGTTGTGGTCTTTGTTGTTCTTGACCTACTAACATTTGAGGATTATATTGTGTTGATATTTCATTAGTAAAATTTTGTACAGAATTATTATTATTATTTTGTTTTTCTGGAACAAAATCTTGTTCTCTTTCTCTTTGAATACGTTTTAATCTATCTTGAAATGATTCTAATTGATTTTCATTAACATTAACATTATCTGTAATTGATGTTTCAAAAGCAGATATATCTGAAAAACCATTGATATTATCCTCTAAATTACCATATTGATTATCATTAATTGGTTGATCTTGTTGGTTTTGATTTTGTTGGTTTTGTTGAAAAAGATTATTTGGCATTTTTGGTTTTATACCCAAATCATTTTCTAATCTATCACGTTCCATTAATTTTGAATCGAAATCACTTTGATTTACTTTTTTTGTCCTACTATCAATTACCATTGGTCTTTCTAAATCTAAATTAAATGATACTTTTTTATTATATATATCACTATCTCTTGTTAATTTATTAGGATATGTAGTATCAGAATTCATAAATTGTTTAATTGTTGAATCAACTGCAGTTCTATTCATTTGAATTAATACATTTTTAAAATTACCTGTATTAATTTTTGAATTATCTACCGAATTAAGAACTTTTTTCATATTTGTTGTTAATATTGATGAGACTGCACCACTATCTATAGTGTTTCTTGGCATTTTATTTTTTAGTTCAACTTTAGAATTTTTTAAAAGTTGAACAATATTATCTTGAGAAAAAAAAAGTTTTTCCATATAAAAAAAATGTTAATATATTTTTATATATGGATAATCTAATTGAAAATAACAAATTTCATCGTGCATTTTACCCAGATGATAAAAGAATTTTATTTGAAAATGGACAATTTCAAAATGGAAGAGAAAATAAAGAATATACTCTATTTATAAATTCAGTTGATAGAAATCTTTCTAGATTCCCAAATCCCTTTCAATTTAATATAGACTTTATGGCACAATTTTCAAATCCACATAGTAATAATAATGACTCATTTTATCAAGATCAAAATAATCCTTTAACAACAATTAGAAATATTAATATTCCTTTTAAAATAGATGAATTAAATTATATATATTTTAAACAAATTTATATACCAACAGTTTTATTACCAAGTTCTAGTTTACAAGATAAATATTTTATTCTAAGAATTAAAGAATTAAATATGCAATATCAGTATTCATCATCACCATATTTTAATCCAAGTACAGATATATATTTATATAATATTGGAAATATGAATGATTCAATAGTTTTAGATAGCAAAACTATACAAATTTTTAAAACTGATATTAAACCAGTAATTAATCGTTTAAGTTTACAATTTTTTACAAGTGATTTTAAACCAATTACTGTTATTACTAATTTAGATGAACCATCTAATCCAGGTGCTTGGCAAATTGTATTAAATATAGGTGATGATACTAATCCCTTATCACCATTATATTCTGGTAATAATTTATTTATGGAAATCAAATTAGGAGTTAATGATAAACAAATTTTAACCTTAAAATAATCTAAGTTTATACTATGGAGAAATGTGCTTTTAATGTTAATTCAGATGGCATATCTTGTTATAGTTTAGAATCATTACAAAAAATTGCTAATGCATATAATAAAAAATATAATGATAATATAAATATATCTAATGATAAAAATGAATTAAAAAGAACTTTAAAAAATAAATTAAAAAGCATTTGTAATGATGAAAAATGTTGGAAAGATTTAGATTTTATTAAAAACTTAAATGATGAAAACATAAACAAATATACTTTTAAACCTGATGCACCACAAGGTAAATATGCTTGGTTAAGTACTATAGATATTGATGATGTTATGAATCAAATATCTAAAGCACATCCTAAATTTAAATTTTTAGGTGCTGTTCCAATGGATTTTGATTCTATTCCTTTTTTAGGTATTAGAGATTTAGATTTTGAAACACTTCATCATCAAGAAAAAAAATCAAAGTTAGGAATAGTATTTAATACTGATCCTAGTTATAAATCTGGTGAACATTGGATTTCAAGTTATATGGATTTAGATAAAAAACAAATTTATTTTTTTGATTCAGTTGGAACTAAACCAAATAAAGAAGTAAGAAATTTTCTAGCAAGAGGAGCTAAATATATGATGAAATATCATAATTGTCCTTTATCTGATATAGATGTAATGTATAATTATTTACAACATCAAAAAGGAAATTCAGAATGTGGTGTATATTCTATAAATTTTTTAAAAAGAATGGTAAATGGTGAAAGTTTTAATGATATAATAAATAATCAATTATCAGACGATAAAGTTAATAAATGTAGAGAAGTATATTTTTCAGGTTAATTAAAATTCAAAAGTATTTTTAGATATTAATTGATATACATCATTTGGATTTGAAGTCTGTAATTCATCTACTTTTTCTTTATTTTTATATAAGATAAAATATGGAATTTTACTTGTAATAGATTCCTTATTATTATCATAATTACATTCTAAAAATTTTACTTCTGGGAAATCATCCTTTAAAAG
>Ga0214919_10008688_pt1 | contig 13290 bp, 16 predicted proteins | sample LL1503_MetaG_FD_177994 | JGI IMG/M metagenome (GOLD analysis project Ga0214919, IMG submission 177994) | Freshwater microbial communities from Lake Lanier, Atlanta, Georgia, United States - LL-1503 | ecosystem: Environmental > Aquatic > Freshwater > Lake | place: USA: Georgia | collected...
GACCACAAACCTCGCCAAGGCGCAGATTATTCAGCAAGCTTCGATGGCAATGCTGGCTCAGGCCAATCAGTCGCAACAGGGCATCCTCGCGTTGCTCAAGTAGACCGACAAACTTGTCGGATTCCACAAAAGCACCCGTCGTTTGAGCAGAACTCAGTGCAAGGGTCGCCGGATGGAACCAACTCAGAAATCGGGGGGGTGGGGGTACGGTGGGGTCGTCAGTTGGCCGTTTTCATACGCCCCTGCCAGCATGGAGACGCGGCGCGGCATCGTCAAGACCCAGAACCCTATGCCGCCCCACATACGCAGGCCGGGGCAATGTCAAGGCTTAGACAAGACTCCCTGAGAATTTTGCAGAACGCGTGACGAACACTGATTGGTAGATGACCGGGGGGGTTTGTGGCACAGCGGGGGGTGGGGGTACGGTGGGGTCGGCCGGATGCGTTTGTGAAAGGTTCGCTGCTATGAAACGCTTCGCCACCCTGTAGGTCAGTCGCCCTCCGGTAATGGGGGCCGCAAAACGCTCTTGACTGCCGCCGCCAGATTGGCCTAAGCTACGCGAAGGCTTGGGAATCTTGTCCCAATCCTGTCCCACTAACCCAAGGATTTAGGGGCAAGTAAACAAAAAATTGACGGTATGAGTACCGAGGCTTTGAGGCCATCTGCGAGTGAAAACGCGCAGGCGCTGACCGCCGTGCAAGTGGCGCTGCTGACCATCTACGACATGTGCAAGGCGGTAGACAGGGGCATGACGATCACCGACGTGAAGCTGCTGGAAAAGCACGGCGGGAAGTCGGGGAGCTATGTGAGCAGGTAGCGAGTACCAACTTGCAAGCTGCACGAGGGGGCTGAAAACTAGAGTCTGTCCAATTCCTGTCCAAGTCAGGAATTTGAAATGGCTTCTTTTCGTCTGCGGGGCTTGCGCTGGCAAGCCCGAATTCTCCGCACAGGCTCAGCCCCTGTCGTTCAGAGCTTTGTGGTGCGATTCATCGAGAGCAATCTTTGATTTGGAAAATCACAATAAACCATTCTTTAATTTGACTCGCAACGATGAAAGTAAGTTTTCATCGCACTGCCAAGTCAGAAGTGACTTGCGTCTTCCGAGCCCATCCGATACCCCATTGCCCGATAGCCACGCTGGCGCTTCTCCCACATTCGCAGCAGCGCCGGGTGACCTGTGTCGACGAAGTCGATGATGCGCACATCGGTCTTGGCCGCGTGCTGGCGGTGCAACCGGCCCGCGTATTGCTGCAAGGTCCCCTTCCACGAAACCGGCATGGTCAGCACCAGCACCTTGCGTCCATCGCCGTAAGCGTTGATGACCTCGGCAGCAATCGCGCCCGTTCGGGCTTGATCAATCGCGAGGTGCCGGAATACATCCTGAATCCCTGCCTGCTGCGGCAAATCTATCCGCGAGTGCAGCGTGCGCGGCGTGACCGCCAGATCGTGCGGCGCACCGGCGGGCTTGGCTGCTGTGTGGCGAGTTGGCCCGCATTGCATGAAAATAATCGGCTGCTGACCGTCGCGGCGAATCGGTGTGGCAGTCAGCCCGAGTACGTATGTGGCTTTGGCCTGCTTCAAAATCGCATCGAAGGATGCTGCGCCGACATGATGGCATCACCGCGATGTCGATTTTTCCTGTTGGCTTCGCCTTGCCGCCGCCGATGGTGCCGACCACGCCCTGGCCAACACCCAAGAATGATTGCAAGCGTTCCTGCCATTGCTTGAGCAGTTCGGTTCGATGCACCAGCACGAGCGTGTTGACGCCACGGGGCGCAATCATCGCAGGCGCGGTCACCGTTTTGCCAAAGGCAGTCGGCGCGCACAGGACACCTGCATCGTGCTGCAGCATGGCGGCTACGGCAACTTCTTGATCGGGCCGCAAAGTACCGGCAAATGCGACGTCCAGCGGCGACCCCGCGTATCGCTCGTCGACCAGCTCGCAGCCAATTGAGTGGTCACTCAGGAGTGGGTAGACGCCAACGGTGCGTTTGCCGGCAAGGTGCTCGTAGACGACCGTATCCGTCAGCGGGATCAGCAGACGGTTATTGCACTCTCCACACTTGATACGCGGCTTTTCGCAAACACCGGCCAGCCACTCATTGGCACAGGCAGGTGTGTAGTGGCCGCTGGCATGGACAGCCATCCAGGGGTCGCGACTGCGCCGGTATTCAACGACAAAGAATTCGGCTTCACGCTCGTGAAAGACAACTTTGAGGATATCGTCGTTAGTTGTCTTCCATTTCTCAGGTTGTCGAGAACGTTGTTCAAACGGGTGGCCGGGATGACCGCGTCGGAAAGGTCGTTCACGAAATAGCGGCTGGCAGTATCGAGCGCATTAGAACGAGTCATGGTGTGTCAGCACCCTTTCCCGGCGCGTTCAAGGCATAGAACTCATGCAGTTTGGCCACCAGCATCTTCTTGTCCGGCAGCTGGGTCTGGTACTGCGCGACGAGTGCCGGTGACAAGGTGCGGCTTAGCGCGTATTCGACCACCTCGCTATCCTTGGAGGCACACAGCAGCAAGCCAATGGCCGGGTTCTCGTGGGGCTTGCGCACATCGCGGTCCAAAGCTTCGAGGTAGAAGTTCAGCTTACCCAGGTGCTCGGGCTCGAATCGGTCCACCTTCAGTTCAACGGCGACCAGGCAGTTCAGGCCGCGGTGAAAGAACAGCAGGTCGAGCGCGAAATCGCGTCCGCCCACCTGCACCGGAAACTCCGAGCTGATGAAGCAGAAGTCGCGGCCCAGTTCGATCAGGAATGCTCGCAACTGGTCGAGCAAGCCACGATGCAGGTCGGCCTCGCTATGGTCAGCCGGCAGATTCAGAAATTCGACTGAGTAGGCGTCCTTGAAAAAACCCGTTGCGGATTCGCCATGCAATTCTCTCAGCGCTGCCGAGAGTTTTGGCGGGGCGAGCACAGCCTGCTCGAAGGTGCCCAGATGTGAACTGACGTTCCAATTCACGGCTGGACCACTTTTCTTGCACGGCCATGCGCAGGTAGAACTCGCGCTCCTCGGAGCGCTTGGACTGCCCCAGAATGATGAGGTTGTGGGTCCAGGGCAAAACTCTCACCAGCGCTGAGAGTTTTGGGTCGTCCCGGTAGGTCTCATTGAACTGCCGCATGCGCCACAGGTTTTGCACCGAGAAGCCACGCAGACCGGGCATCGTGCGCGCCAGGTGCTGCGCCAACCGATCTACCACGCCTTCACCCCAATCGGCCGCCGCCAGCTTTCGGCTGACGTACTGGCCAATCTGCCAGTAGAGACCCACGAGCTCCGTATTGACCGCCTGGTACGCACGCTGGCGAGCCTGCTCGATGAGGCCGACCACCTCGGCGAACGAGGTTTCGATGGGCTCGGTTGCGGGCAGGGCGGTAAGCTGGCGGATAGAACGCCGGGGTTTAAGGGTGGCCTTCTTGGTGCTCACGTCAGGCAGGTCTGGAGTACGACACTGTACTGTATCGTCGCCAAGGCTGAGGCGGGCGTGGAGGAAGGCTTGGCTATTATTGTCATCGGTATGCGACGCATGGCTTGAAGTTCTGCCATGTCGAGATAGGCTGCGGCTGGGCTTCAACTGCCGCACGAACGTATCTGCCAAGGCCCTAGCCCCCTTTGACGGTACTTGTACTTCGGCACTTGCAAGATAGCGTCACCAATACCGTATTTGACGGCATCTCGTGATAGCCGGTGAACCGGCATGGAGCAAGAAAAAACCCGCCACGCCAATAGACATGCGGGTTTTGAGGCGTCGTGGCACGCGGTGACGCGGTCACATGGTGCGGCTGGCGGGGATCGAACCCACGACCCTTGGCTTCGGAGGCCAATACTCTATCCACTGAGCTACAGCCGCATCGGCGAAACGTCTACATTGTAGGACCTTGTATGGTCACCGCTATAATCCCGGCTGCATTTCCCAGCCCCCGCCGACAGGACAAGAAAAACATGAGCGACAACCTCCACGAAGAAGGCCACACGGGCCCAATCAAGACGCCCAAGCAGTTGCTGATTACGATCTTTCTATCATTCGTAGCGCCCGTATTCATCATCATCGGCTTGGTTTACTACGTGACCTCCGGCAATAAGCCGGCAGCGGGTGCGGCCAATGCCGATAAGGCGGTGGCGCAGCGCATCCAGAAAGCGGGTGCGGTAGAAGTCCGCGACGCCAACCGCGAAATGAAATCGGGTGAAGAGGTGTTCAAGGCCCAGTGCACGGCTTGCCACAGTGCGGGCGTTGCGGGTGCGCCCAAGTTTGGCGATGCGGCTGCCTGGGCGCCGCGGATTGCCACCGGCTATCCGGCATTGCTGAATTCGGCGCTCAAGGGCAAGGGCGCGATGGCCGCACAGGGCGGCGGCAATCTGGACGATGTCGAGGTAGGCCGCGCGGTGGCGTATATGGCGAATGCGGGTGGCGGCAAGTTTGAGGAACCCAAAGCGACGGCGCCTGCTGCGGCGGCCAGCAAGTAGCAAGCGCTCCGGGCCCGCTGGCGGGCGCTGCGAAAGAGCCGGACCCGTTCCGGCTCTTTTGTTTCTGGCAGGGCTTGAATCGCTACGGGCGAATCATCGTTGCCGGACTGCGGACATACCCGAAGCGCGTGGCAAGTTCGGCCACGGGGCATTGCAGCGGAACCCAGAGCCCCGCCTCGATGGCGTCAGCGGCACCGAGCATATCCTGCGTGTGGACCAGCCCGAAGCCAATTTCGGCCTCTAGGTAAACCCGCCCGACCTCGTCAACGATGCAGCGCTGGATGCGGGCCTCGCGGCCGGTGTGGCTTCGGACCGAAAAGTCTTCGGCAATACGCCAGATCCAGGGGGTCGCCTGCAACTCCACATAGACGCGCTGCGGGCCATTTTGAAAGAACCACTGGCCGCGGTCGTCAGCGTCGTAATTCCTGTGAATGAAATCGATCAGCTTTTCGTGCCGGAGCATCGAACCCTTGCTCTGCGGGTTGGGCCCTGCGAAAGGCCCGAGCGCCTGCACCCGGTCGTCGCGCATGTACCAGTTGCCCCTTGCGTCCAAGCCCAGCCAGCCATAGCAGTGCGGAACATTGGGCCATTTGGCAAGCGCCTGTTTGACGATGTCGTCCATGCGCGCAATTATCGCGGCATGCTGACGATGCGTTCCGGCCCAACGCCTACGCCACCCGCTCGAGCAACCAGCCGCCGACCGCCGCGGGCATCGCCATCAGGTGGCCGGGCGGCAAGCCCTGCGGGAAGCCAACATGGCCGCCAGTGGCCGGCTGCCAAAGCGCGACGCTCGGGGAAACCTGATCCCGGCGCGGCAGGCTCGACGCGGGTATAAAAGGGTCGTTGCGCGCGTTCACGACCAGCGCGGGTACTGCCACCCGCGACAGGTGCGGCTTAGCCGAGGCGCTGGCCCAGTACTCCCGGGTATTCTTGAATCCATGCACCGGGGCGGTGAATACTTCGTCGAATTCGTAGAGGTCGCGCGCGGCCTGGAGCGCAACCTGATCAAAAAGGCCGGGATGCTGGGCCAGTTTGCCAAAGGCCTTGGGCTTCATGGTGGACAGGAACATGCGGGTGTAGACCAGTCGATTGAAGCCGCGTCCGATCGCATGGCCGCTGGCGCTCAGATCGACGGGCGCGCAGACGGCTGCAACCGCCGCTACCAAGCTGGCAGCGGCATTTCCCATCTCGCCGGCCCATCGCAACAAGGCGTTGCCGCCAAGCGATATGCCAACCGCCAACAGCGGGCCTGTGTGCACTTGGCGAAAGCGTCTCAGGATCCAGTCGACCTCCTCGAAGTCACCCGAATGGTAGGCACGCGGGCCCAGATTGAGCTCGCCGCTACAGCCGCGGAAATGCACCACCGCGTAAGCCAGACCACGCTGCTGGCAAAAGCCCGCGAAGGCCTGCGCGTAATGGCTTGAAGACGAGCCCTCCAGCCCGTGGAACAAGACCAGCAGGGGCGGGGTTGCGGGCTTCGGGCCATCTGGCAGCCGGGGCCCGCAACCCGGCTGGTCCGACAGCAACCAGTCGATGTCGATGAAGTCGGCGTCCGGGGTGCTCCATCGTTCGCGTCGAAAGACCGGCGACGGCAGCACCCGGCGTGCAACCAGCGCGGGCCAAATCGTCTGCAGGTTGCCGCTGGGTAGCCAGCGCGGGGCACGGTAGTTCACGGCCTGAGCTTAGCTTGCAGCCGGTAGCCTGGCACGGCGGTCGTCAATGCAATACTTGCGGTACCTGTGCAATTTCTTGGATTTCAGCTTGGCTTCCGGGGCTGGCGTGGTGCGCCACCATGCGCCAGCCCTGAGCCGTCTTGTGGTAGATATTGGTCGCGAGCACGAAAGCCTGCACCGGACCGCTTTCGCTGAGCAGGTCGATGCGTTCGACGACGCTGTGCACCGCGCTCGCAAGCGCCTCGACCTTGCGCAGCTGCTCCGGGTGGGCCTTGATGCTGCCGTTGGCGAATATGGCCTCAAAGGCCGCGCGTATCGCCCCCGGGCCGACTATGCGCGAACCGCCCGGGTGAATGCAGACGATGTCGTCGTCGTCGGCCCAACAGGCCATCAACCGCTCGATGTCGGCACGCTGCAGCGATTCGTAGAAGGCAGCCTCGATATCGTCGGCAGATCCGCCGAGCATCGCGGCGCGGGTCTTGGTCTTGGACATGTGCAAATGCTCTTGGGTTGGAGTGGCAATTTTGACTGCAATTGTCGCGTGCTATTGCCCTGCGCTCGTCGAATCAAGGGCGGACGCCCGGGTCGCTGTTAACTTGGGCGGCACAACCATGGTGCAGCCCTTGTCGTCTGCCCCCACCCAGGAGGTATGCATGACACGCTGGCTTTTCATCATCATCGCGGCGTTGACGCTCAGCGCATGCGGCTACAACGACTTCCAGCGACTCGACGAGCAATCCAGGGCCGCATGGAGCGAGGTGCTGAATCAGTACCAGCGCCGCGCCGACCTGGTGCCCAACATTGTCGCCACCGTCAAGGGCGAGGCCGCTTTCGAGCAAGAGACGCTGGCCAAGGTGGTGGAGGCGCGCTCCAGGGCCACTTCCATGCAGGTGACGCCCGAGACGCTGAACAACCCCGAAGCGCTCAAAAGGTTCCAGGCCGTCCAAGGCGAGCTGGGGAGCGCACTGAGCCGGCTGATGGTGGTGGCCGAGCGCTATCCGACGCTCAAGGCCAACCAGGGATTTGCCGATCTGCGGGTGCAACTCGAAGGAACCGAAAACCGCATCACCGTGGCGCGTAACCGATACATCAAGGCCATCCAGGAATACAACGTTCTGGTTCGCAGTTTTCCCAGCAACCTGACGGCGATGGTCTTTCAGTACCCGCCAAAGGCCGGATTTTCGGTGGCGAACGAGGTACAGATTGCAACGCCGCCGACGGTCGACTTCAACAAGAAGTAGGCAGCTTCTGTCGTTAGCCACCACGCCGAGTCCATGCACCGCTTGTCCTTAGCACCCGTCGCAAACCTGCTGCACCGATTTGCGCGGGCCGTTCTGCTGGCCTGCGCAGCCTTAGTCGTGCAGGCCCTGCCGGCGCAGGAGTTGTTGCCGGTGCCGCTGCTGGACGCACGCGTGATCGACCAGACCGGCAGCCTGAACTCGGCGCAGCGCGCGGCGCTGCACGCCAGGCTCGTCGCGCTTGAGCAACAAAAGGGGACGCAGCTGGTCATCCTGATGGTGCGCAGCACCAGGCCCGAGGACATCGCCAGCTACGCCAACCGGGTTGCCAATAGCTGGAAGATCGGCCGCCGCGATGTGGGTGACGGCGTGCTGCTCATCGTCGCCACGGACGACCGCAGCCTGCGCATCGAAGTCGCCAAGACGCTCGAAGGCGCGGTTCCCGACCTGGCGGCCAAGCGCATCATCGACGCTGCGATCACGCCACGATTCAAGGTGGGCGATTTCGCCGGCGGACTCGAAGCGGGGGTGGACCAGTTAGCCGCACGCATTGCCGGTGAAACCCTGCCCGAGCCCACGCGCGCTCAGTCGCGCGGGGCAGAACCCGACTGGGGAGGCCTGCTGGTTCTGGTGCTCTTCGCGCTGCCTGTGGGCGCCGCCATCGTCCGAAGCATTTTTGGCCGCAAGCTCGGTGCGCTGCTGACCGGGGGCGGCGTTGCTCTGCTGGGGTTTGTTGTCGGCGCGCACCTGCTGCTGGCCTGCGTCGCGGGCTTGGCGGCGGCGCTGTTCGCGCTGCTTGGCGGCAGCTCCGGTCTGCCCCATGGCTGGGGAAGGCCGGGCGGGTTTGGCGGCGGCTGGCGATCGGGGGGCGGTGGCTTTCGCTCGGGCGGCGGCGGCGATTTCGGCGGCGGCGGCGCGTCCGGAAAATGGTAAGACGCAGCATGCGCCGCGAATCCATCACCGCGCTGCGCCACCTGTGGCTTGACGAATCCGATGCCCGACGGGCCGTGTCCGCAGGGGCCATCGAGCGCCTGACACGGCGCATCGCCCACAGCGAGATGCAGCACAGCGGGGAGGTCCGCGTCTTCATAGAAGCCAGCCTGCCCGCCACCTCCATCTGGCGTCACTGGCGGTATCAGGTTCCGCTCGACGCGCTGTGCCGTGAGCGCGCGCTGGCGGTGTTCGGTGATCTGCGCGTCTGGGATACCGAACAGAACAATGGCGTCCTGCTCTACCTGTTGCTGGCCGAGCGTCGGATCGAGCTGATCGCCGACCGCGGCATCAACGCGGTGGTTGACCCTGTCGACTGGCAGGCCATGGTGGCGCACATGGGTGCGGCCTTCACCGGCGGCGCTTTCGAGGCCGGACTAATGCACGCGCTCGACGAACTGGAGGCTCCGCTCACGCTGCATTTCGCACTGGGTGCCGGCGAGCGGCACCACAACGAGCTTCCCGACGCGCCCCGCATCGGCTGAAACAAAAAAAAGCCTTCGACGATGCCGAAGGCTTTTCGGTAGGTGCCCGGGACCGGGCCCTTGGCCTACTTCTTGAGCCTGTACTTGCGCAAGGCGGCGATCTGAGCCGCCATCGTGAACAGTTCAGACTGCGCGCGTGCTATGTCGAGCTCACCCTTGGCATTCTTGAGCGCCTCTTCGGCAGCGAGTTTGGCTTGATTCGCCTTTTCTTCGTCGAGGTCCTTGCCGCGTACCGCAGTGTCGGACAACACCGTCACCCTGTCCGGCTGCACCTCGATGATGCCGCCGGCAACGAAGACGAACTCTTCCGAGCCATCGGCCATCTCGATGCGCACCGACCCCGCCTTGATGCGGGTGATCAGCGGCGTGTGGCGCGGATAGATTCCGAGTTCGCCCAATTCACCCGGCAACGCTACAAAGCGGGCCTCACCGGAGAAGATCGACTCTTCTGCGCTCACTACATCAACATGGATCGTTGCCATCTGGATTCCTTGGGCTGCTGTGCGTTTGGCCTCAGGCCATCTTCTTGGCTTTCTCGAAAGCTTCGTCGATGGTGCCGACCATGTAGAAAGCCTGCTCCGGCATGTGGTCGCATTCGCCGTTGACAATCATTTTGAAGCCGCGAATCGTCTCGGCCAGTGACACGTACTTGCCCGAAGTGCCGGTGAACACCTCGGCCACGAAAAAAGGCTGGCTCAGAAAGCGCTGAATCTTTCGCGCCCGCGCCACCGCCAGTTTGTCTTCCGGGGCGAGTTCGTCCATGCCCAGGATTGCGATGATGTCACGCAGCTCCTTGTAGCGCTGCAGCGTTCCCTGCACCGCACGCGCCGTGTTGTAGTGGTCTTCACCAACCACGTTGGGCGAGAGCTGGCGGCTGGTGGAGTCCAGCGGGTCGACCGCGGGGTAGATGCCCAGCGCCGCGATGTCGCGACTGAGCACCACGGTGGAGTCCAGGTGGGCGAAGGTGGTTGCCGGCGAGGGATCGGTCAGGTCATCGGCCGGCACATAGACGGCCTGAATCGACGTGATCGAGCCGACCTTGGTAGAAGTGATGCGCTCCTGCAGGCGGCCCATTTCTTCGGCCAGCGTCGGCTGGTAACCCACCGCCGATGGCATGCGGCCCAGCAGCGCCGAGACCTCGGTGCCGGCCAGCGTGTAGCGATAGATGTTGTCCACGAAGAACAGGACGTCCTTGCCTTCGTCACGGAAGGACTCGGCGATGGTCAGGCCGGTCAGTGCGACGCGCAGACGGTTGCCCGGAGGCTCGTTCATCTGGCCGTAGACCATTGCGACCTTAGAGTCCTCGAGCTTCTCGCTATTCACGACGCCCGATTCCATCATCTCGTGGTAGAAATCGTTGCCCTCGCGGGTGCGCTCGCCCACACCGGCAAAAACCGACAGGCCCGAGTGCGCCTTGGCGATGTTGTTGATGAGTTCCATCATGTTCACCGTCTTGCCCACGCCGGCGCCACCGAACAGACCGACCTTTCCGCCCTTGGCAAACGGGCACACCAGGTCGATCACCTTGATGCCGGTCTCAAGCAGTTCCTGCGACGGGCTCAGTTCGTCATAAACCGGCGCCTTGCGGTGGATGGAGGCAGTCTTCGTGGAAGCCACCGGGCCGCGCTCGTCGATCGGCGAACCCAGCACGTCCATGATGCGGCCCAGCGTGGCTTTACCAACCGGAACCATGATCGGATTGGCCGTGTTTTTCACGATCATTCCGCGGCGCAAGCCATCGGAAGATCCGAGTGCGATGGTGCGGACAATGCCATCGCCGAGTTGCTGCTGCACTTCGAGCGTCAGCGCCGAGCCGTCCATCTTGAGGGCGTCGTAGATCTTGGGCATCTGGCTGCGCGGAAATTCCACGTCGACCACCGCGCCGATACACTGAACGATCTTGCCCTCAACGCCTGCGTTGCCTGCGGTACTTGCTTGAGCCATTGTGCTTGCTCCAATAAATGAATTGCGTTTAAACCGCTGCCGCGCCGGCAACGATTTCTGAAAGTTCTTTGGTGATCGCCGCCTGCCGGGTCTTGTTGTAGATCAGCTTGAGTTCAGCGATCACGCTGCCCGCGTTGTCGGTTGCCGACTTCATCGCCACCATGCGCGCCGACTGCTCCGAAGCCATGTTCTCCGCTACCGCCTGATAGACCAGCGCCTCGATGTAGCGCAGCATCAAGTCGTCGATCACTGCCTGCGCTTCGGGCTCATAGATATAGTCCCAGCCCTGCTGTGCACTGCCCGGGTCGGCCTGCATGCGCTCTGCCGACAGCGGGAGCAGACGCTCGAGCACCGGCTCTTGCTTCATCGTGTTGATGAAGCGGGTGTAAGCCAGGTAGACCTCGCTGACCTGCCCCTGGGCGTAAGCGTCCAGCAGCACCTTGACCGGGCCGATCAGTTTTTCCAGATGCGGCGTATCGCCCAGCTGCGTCGCCTGCGCCGTCACCTTGGCGCCGACACGGCTCAGGAAGCCCAAGCCCTTGTTGCCGATCGCCACCGCCTTGATTTCCTTCCCACCCGACTGCAGTTCGCGCAGCTTGGCGGTCACGATGCGCAGCACATTGGTGTTCATTCCGCCGCACAGACCCTTGTCGGTCGTGACGACGATGAGCCCGGTCGCCTTGGCGTCGTTGACGCGCATATACGGGTGCATGTACTCCGGGTTGGACTTGCCCAGATTGGCAGCGATGATGCGGATCTTTTCGCTGTAGGGTCGGGCCGCGCGCATGCGCTCCTGCGCCTTGCGCATCTTGGAAGCAGCAACCATCTCCATGGCCTTGGTGATCTTCTTGGTGTTCTCCACCGACTTGATCTTGCCGCGTATCTCCTTACCTGCTGCCATAGTTGCTCCCGGCCCTTGACTGTGCTGTCTTCACGCTTGTGCCGTCCGTCCGCCTCAGGCGAAACTTTTCTTGAACGTGGTGGTAGCCGCCGTCAACTCAGCCTCGGCGTCCTTGTCCATCGCCTTGTCGGCTTCGAGCTTGGCCAGCAGCGCGGCATGCTTGTCCTTCAGGTGCGCGTGCAGACCGCCTTCGAACGCGAGCACCTTCTTCACCTCGACATCGTCCATAAAGCCCTTGTTGACCGCAAACAGCGTCGCGCCCATCAGGCTGATCGGCAACGGGCTGTACTGCGCCTGCTTGAGCAATTCGGTGACCCGGCCGCCGCGGTCGAGTTGCTTGCGGGTTGCCTCGTCCAGGTCCGATGCAAACTGGGCAAAGGCCGCCAGCTCGCGGTACTGCGCAAGGTCGGTACGGATTCCGCCCGACAGGTTCTTGATCAACTTGGTCTGCGCCGCACCGCCGACCCGCGACACCGAGATGCCGGCATTGATGGCCGGGCGGATGCCCGCGTTGAACAGCGAGGTCTCCAGGAAGATCTGTCCGTCGGTAATCGAAATCACGTTGGTCGGCACGAAAGCCGAAACGTCGCCCGCCTGGGTCTCGATGATCGGCAGCGCCGTCAAGGAGCCCGTCTTGCCCTTGACCTCGCCCTTGGTGAAGTCCTCTACATATTTCTCGTTTACCCGCGCGGCGCGTTCGAGCAGACGGCTGTGCAAATAAAAAACGTCGCCGGGGTAGGCTTCACGGCCTGGCGGACGGCGCAGCAGCAGCGAGACCTGGCGGTAGGCGACCGCCTGCTTGGACAGGTCGTCGTACACAATCAGCGCATCCTGGCCACGATCGCGGAAGTACTCGCCCATGGTGCAGCCCGAGTAAGCACTGACATACTGCATGGCGGCTGACTCGGAAGCGGTTGCCGCGACGACGATGGTGTAGGCCATCGCGCCGGCCTGCTCCAGCGAGCGCACAACGTTCTTCACCGAGGACGCCTTCTGGCCGATCGCCACATAGACGCAGGCCACGTTCTGGCCCTTCTGGTTGATGATCGCGTCGATCGCTACCGCGGTTTTTCCGGTCTGGCGGTCGCCGATGATCAGCTCGCGCTGGCCGCGGCCAATGGGAACCATCGAGTCGATGGACTTCAGACCGGTCTGCATCGGCTGGCTCACCGATTGGCGTGCAATCACTCCGGGCGCAACCTTTTCGATCACGTCGCTGAGTTTCGCGTTGACAGGGCCCTTGCCGTCGATGGGTTGGCCCAGCGCGTTGACGACGCGTCCGAGCAGTTCCGGCCCGACCGGGACTTCCAGAATGCGCCCCGTGCACTTGACCGTGTCGCCTTCGGAGATATGTTCGTACTCGCCCAGAATCACCGACCCGACCGAATCGCGCTCCAGGTTCAGCGCCAGACCGAAAGTCGGAAGACCGTCGCTACCGGCGGGAAACTCGAGCATCTCGCCCTGCATCACGTCGGACAGGCCATGGATGCGGCAGATGCCGTCGGACACCGACACCACGGTACCCTGGTTGCGGATGTTCGCATCGCCCGAAAGGCCCTCGATGCGGCTCTTGATCAGCTCGGAAATTTCTGCTGG
>Ga0214919_10008691_pt1 | contig 13287 bp, 14 predicted proteins | sample LL1503_MetaG_FD_177994 | JGI IMG/M metagenome (GOLD analysis project Ga0214919, IMG submission 177994) | Freshwater microbial communities from Lake Lanier, Atlanta, Georgia, United States - LL-1503 | ecosystem: Environmental > Aquatic > Freshwater > Lake | place: USA: Georgia | collected...
GACACGCCCAACTACAAGGCGCGTGACATTGATTTTCAATCGGTGTTGATGCAGCGCTTGTCTGGCCAGTCCAGCCCTTCTTCTGTGAGCCTTGATCGCACACATCAAGGTCACATTCAAATGACTTCTTCTGTTCAGTCACCCAAGCAAATGTTTCGCATGGGTGTTCAGCCTTCTTTGGATGGCAACACGGTTGACCCCGACATTGAGCGCGGCCACTTTGTGAAAAACGCTTTCTTCACTGAAGCAGCTTTGAGCTTTCTTGGTTCGACATTGCGCACGCGCTTGTCGGCCATTACAGGACAACCATCATGAGCTTACTAGGCACATTTGATGTCGGCACAACCGGTTTGGTGGCGCAGTCATTGCGGTTGAACTTGATAGCATCCAACGTGGCCAATGCAGAAACGGCTGTGAGCGCTGATGGTCAGCCCTATCGCGCACGTCATGTGGTGTTGCAATCAGAAGCACGTGCAGGTCGCGTGGGCCAAGGCGTCAAAGTAGCACGCATTGTAGAAAGCACTGCTGAGCCACGGTTGGAATACCGCCCTGGCCATCCATTGGCCAACACACAAGGCTACATCACCATGCCCAACGTGAACCCTGCTGAGCAGATGGTGGACATGGTATCTGCCTCACGCGCTTACCAGTTCAACATCGAGATGATGAACACCACCAAGCAACTCATGCTCAAGACGCTGGATCTTGGCAAATAAAGGAAGCAACGATGTCAACCACAGTCAATAACATTCCCGTTTACGACCGCTTTGCTCCGCCTGTACCGACGACCAGCAACGGCACCTCAGCAGCGGATCTGTCGAAGAATTTTTTAAAGATGTTGACGGTTCAATTGCAGAACCAAGATCCCATGAATCCTATGGACAATGCCGCCATGACTTCGCAGTTGGCTGCCTTGAATCAAGTGGACGGCATTAACAAACTGAACACCTCTGTCAATGCCATGGTCGCTCAAATGCAATCGGCCAATTTCATGAACTTGTCTTCGAGTGTGGGCAAAACAGCTTTGGCCGAAGGCTCACAAGTTTACTTCTCTGGTCGGGCCGTGGGCATGGCCGCTAAGTTAGATGCCCCCGCAGCTTCCTTGAAAGCTGTGATTCGCGATGGCAACAGCCAAATTGTGAATCAGTTTGACTTTGGACCAACGCCTGCTGGCACAAACGATTTCATTTGGGATGGCGGCGACGATGCGGGCAAGCAAGTTTTGGCGGGCATGTACACCCTCGAACTGACTGCCACAGACGATCAAGGTAAGTCCATGTCGCCCACTTCTTATGTAGGTGCCATGGTGACCAGCATTGGTCAAGAAGGCTCAGACATGAAAGTTGGACTGAGCGACGGACGAAACATTTTGGCCACTGACATCGTCAAGTGGATGGCCATTTAAATTTTTGACGAATCAACAGATTAACCTGAGGACATTGACATGAGCAATATCGCAACCGCACTTTCTGGACTACAAAACGTTTCCTTGGCCATTGACACGGTCAGTAACAACATTGCCAACGCCAACACCATTGGCTACAAATCTGGCGAATATGTTTTTGCCACTCAGTTTTTGAATGGCAGCAATTCTTCTGACCAACCAGCAACAGGTCAAGGCACTCAATCATTGGGTGTGCGTCGCCCCATGACGCAAGGCGCCATTACCAACTCCGCCAATCCTTTGGACTTTGCCATCAGTGGTAAAGGCATGTTCCGATTGCTGCAAGGTTCTGGCAGCCCAGAATCGGTTGACCCATCGGCTGTTTACTACTCACGCAATGGTCAGTTCGGTGTTGACAAGAACGGCTACATTGTTAACGAAAATGGCATGTTCTTGACAGGCTATCAGCCTACGGTAGACGGCAATGAAATCACAGACGATCTGATCAAGAACAACGGCTTGCTGCGCATGCCCAGCAACAACTTGCCAGGCAATGCAACAACCGTTTCGACTTTGTCAGCCATATTGAACTCAACGTCAACGGCTTTTACAGAAACAGCCAACATTTCATTTGATCCTACACAGGCCACTTACAACAACAAGACCACTCAAACTGTTTTTGACAACTCTGGTAATTCACATACCTTAGAGGTGTACTACCGACGCATTAATGATTCGACTTTGTCGATTACCTCTGGTTCTGGTGGCTATACCTATACACCCAGCACTGCAGCTTCACCCAATACTTTGGGCACTACAAGCGTTGTGTTGAACAAAGACACTGTGTTGCGCGTGAATACTTCGCCAGTGGCATCTTCTTTAACTAGCGCGGCTTCAAATGCTACTTCTCTTACCTTAACAGCTGCGCCAAGCAAAGCAGGTACGACCGTATTGCCCCTAACCGGGATGAAAGTATTTGTCAATGGCGTCGACTCTGGCGTTACGGTAGGTACGTACGCTGCTGCTAGTACAACTTTGCCTTTGGCAGGAGGCGCAAGTCTCAGTGTACCTGCTGGCGCTGCGATAACTTTTTACAATCCAGACGTTTCTGCAACAATTACTGCACCTACAACTGCTACATCAACAATTACCATGACCACCACAGGACTTGGACTTGCTGTGGGAGACAAACTTTACCTGGGCGGCGTTGATACGGGTGCCACAATAACTGCAATTGCTACAGGTTCTGTAACACTTTCTAAAAGTGTTACCAGCAGTCTTACAACGGGTGTTTTTAAGCACGCCCTCTCAATGACGCTCATTACGCCAGAAGGAAATGAAATTCCTGTAACAGGTGCCACCAATCAAAAAACTTCCGGCGAAATTTTGACCACCACCACTTCACAAGTAGAGGTGTATGCATCGATTGATGGCAAATTTTACGACTACCAAGATACGGCTACTTTTTCAAATCGCGCCGCTCTTCCAGCGACACAAGGTGCAAACGGAACCGGCTACAAAACAGTTGCAAAACTCAGCTTCATGGGCGGCCAGAACATAGACTCCCTCGTTAAGGATTCTTTGTCGGGCGATCCGATGTTCAAGACTACGACTACTTTGACAGGCCGTTTGGCCAATCAAGCTGGTGGTAATTCAGATCTGATTTTTGATCTTGACTTGTCTGGCACCCAGCTCCATGCTGGTGCCTTCCAAATTACAAAAAGCACTCAAAACGGCGAGGCTGTTGCTCGCTTGACCAACGTCACCGTTGACAACGCAGGTCGCATTGTGGGCGTCTATGGCACCGGCAAACAACAACTCATTGGCCAAGTGGCCATGGTGAGTTTTGACAATGAGGAAGGCCTCATTCCGGTTGGCAAGAATGCTTTTGCTGCGTCCAACATCACCGGCACAGAACAAGACGGTATCGGCGTGACAGTGGGTCGCGCAGGAACGGGTGTTTTAGGTGAAATTCGCAGCCAAGCACTTGAGTCTTCGAATGTTGACTTGGCCAATGAATTGGTTCGCTTGATGATTTTGCAGCGCTCTTACAGCGCCAACTCACAAAGCTTGAAAGCGGTTGACCAAACCTTGCGCGACACGCTGCAAATGGTGGGTTGATTTTTAAATTCTGAACACACAAGTTGGCTTAAATCATGATTGACCGTTTAGTCTTTACTGCAATGACAGGTGCCAAAAGCGCCATGGGGCAGTTGGCCACGACGTCACACAACATGGCCAATTTGCAAACGCCAGGTTTCAGAGAAATGCTGTCTTCTTTCAGGGCTGTGCCTGTGACGGGTGGCAGTGCTGATTCACGCGCCTTTGTGGTGGATTCAACACCCGGCGCAGACTGGACACCTGGCGCAGTGAATGCGACAGGCAATCCTTTGGATGCGGCCATTCAAGATGAAGGCATGTTTGTGGTGCTACGTCCAGATGGCCAGGAAGCCTATACACGTGCTGGCAAGTTTCACATGGATGCAAAAGGTTTCTTGGTCAATTCATCTGGCTTGAATGTGTTGAATGAACAAGGTCAGACCATTCAAATCCCAGTGGGCAGCCAAGACGTGGTGATACAGCCCAATGGCACGATCACGGCCACCTTGCCAGGTCAAAAATTTGAAACGCCAGTCACCCGATTGAAGTTGGTCAACCCCGCACCCCACACTTTGGAGCGTCAGGCCGACGGCTTGTTTACATCCACAGAAGACTTGGTCTCTTTGGATGATATTCGCTTGGTGCCCGGCTCTTTAGAGAGCAGCAATGTGAGTGCGGCTCAGGCCATGGTTCAAATGATTGCACAAAACCGCTTGTTTGATTTGAACATTCGCTTGGTTCAAGTTGCTGAACAAAATTCGAAATCTGCAGGGGCCTTGATGTCCCTGTCTAGGGCTTAAAAACCCGTGAAATGAAGGAAAAGAAAATGTTGAGATCTTTATGGATTGCCAAAACAGGCATGGATGCACAGCAGACCAGCTTGGACACCATCTCCAATAACCTGGCCAACGTTTCCACCACAGCCTACAAGCGTGTTCGCCCCATTTTCGAAGACCTGCTCTATCAAAACATTCGCAGCCCCGGCTTGAACGAAGACTCTGGCACTTATGTGCCTACAGGTCTGCAAGCTGGTAACGGTGCTCGTATCGCTGCGACGCAACGCATTAACAGCAGTGGTTCTTTGGTACAAAGTCAAAATCCATTGGACATGGCCATCAACGGCAATGGTTTCTTTGCAGTGTCGACGCCCAATGGTGTGGCTTACACACGTGCAGGCAATTTCATGCGCAATGACAAAGGTCAAATTGTGACCTCGGGCGGCGGTGTGCTGCTGGGTCAAAGCAGCGTGACATCTGCCAGTGCAAGCTCTGCTGGCATTGTGATTCCTTCTAAAGCAACTTCAGTTGCAATTGGTACCGATGGTACGGTGAGCTACAACATGGCTGATGCTTCAGCACCGTCACAAGCAGATCAAATTGCCATGGTGAACTTTGCCAACCCAACTGGATTGGCCTCTGCAGGTGGCGGCTTGTATTTTGAAACCATGTCTTCTGGTGAAGCTCAAGTGGGCGTTGCAGGCAAAGAAGGTTTTGGCTCCATCAGTCAGTACTACACCGAGCAGTCCAATGTGAACGTAGCGGAAGAGCTCGTGGCGCTGATTGCAGCGCAACGGGCCTATGAAATTACAGCCAAGTCTGTTTCTGCATCCGATCAAATTCTGCAAAAGTTAGGACAACTGTGATGAAAAAGATTGCACTCCTGGTTTCACTGCTTGCTGTTTTGGCGGGTTGTGCAGAATTGCCTTCCGCCTCCAAGCAATCTTTGGTCAATGGCGACACAACGGCCCGCCCTGATGCACAAGAAAAAGTGGCCACATCCAAAGGTTCACTGGTACCGGCATCTCGCCCGGCGCCTACCACTTACAAAGGCTTGTTCGAGGAGCGCCGTGCCGTTCGCGTGGGCGACACCTTGACTGTGATGTTGAATGAAACAACGCGAGCCAGCAAAGACATTGGCACCAATGCGCGTCGCTTGTCTTCTAACGGTTTGAATGCTGGCTTCAACATGAGCACAGGCAGTACCGCTACGCCAGTGGCCATCAATGGTGGTTTGAATTCCAATGGCAACACCAACTTTGACAGCAAAGGCGGCTCTTCTGCCTCCAATCAGTTCTTAGGCACGATCACGGTCACGGTGCTGGAAGTATTACCCAACGGCAATTTGAATGTGGCGGGTGAAAAGCGCTTGGCTGTTGGTCATGAAGAAGAAGTGATTCGTTTCGGTGGCATTGTGTCGCCCACTACCTTGCAAGGTAATTCTGTTTTGTCATCGCAAGTGGCCGATGCTCGCATTGAGTACAGAGGCTTGGGCATTACCGATCAAATTCAAAGCCCTGGCATGCTGACCAAACTGTTCAGCAAGTTTTCTCCTAACTGAGGATGAGACCATGACTTACCGCACTTTCTCTAAATGGTTTTTACTCATGGCTTTTGTTTTGGGTATTTCACAAACCATGGCTGCTAGATTGAAAGACATGGCCGTGGTATCAGGCCAACGTCCCAATCAACTGATTGGTTATGGATTGGTGGTTGGCTTAGACGGCACGGGCGACAACTCGGGCTCTAACCCCGTTACAGGGCAGTCGGTGATCACCATGCTCAATTCATTGGGTGTATCGGTGCCACCTGGCATTAACCTTCAAGCACGCAATGCCGCTGTTGTCATGGTGACCGCCGAGTTGGCCGCATTGGCTCGCCCCGGTCAAGCCATGGACGTGACGGTTTCTTCCTTGACCAATGCACGCAGCCTGCGCGGCGGCACACTCCTCATGACGCCACTCAAGGCGGCCAATGGCCAAGTTTATGGCCAAGCGCAAGGCTCTATTGTGGTTCCAGGCGCATCTGTAAGCACTTCTATGGCCCGAACCACCGTCAATCAATTGTCCGCTGGTCGAATTCCAGCTGGCGGTATCGTTGAACAAGCTGCGCCTGAAGCCGACATGGACCCAGTGGTTGAGTTCAATTTCCACAAAGTAGATTACGCTCAAATTCAGCGTGCTGTAGAAGCCATCTCTAAAGTGGTGTCTGAAGACAACGCTGTCACAGCAGTAGATGCCAGAACTGTTTCTGTGCGTGTGCCCGTTCAAAGAGCACAGCGCGTGAATGTGATGGCGCAATTGCTTGAACTCGACATTCAACCTGTTGTGGACATTGCCCGAGTGGTGGTCAATGCACGCACAGGCTCTGTGGTGGTGAATCAGTCAGTACGTCTGACGCCTTTTGCCGTAACCCACGGCAACCTGACCATCCATGTGCAAGCCAACAACCAAGTGCTTCCACAATCTTTGATGTCACGCAACCGCCCTGTGACCCAACGCAATGAACGCGTCAGCATCGATCCTGGCCCTGCAGGTCAAATGGTGCGGGTTGAAGAAGGCGCTTCATTGGAGCAAGTGGTTCGTGCTATCAACATGCTGGGTGCTACGCCGCAAGACTTGATGTCCATTTTGCAAGCCATGAAAACTTCTGGCGCCCTGCAAGCTGAATTGGAAATTATTTGACATGGCCGACCTCATCGTTTCTGGATTGGTTTCTGCCAAGCCATTGCCAGGCGCAGTGGCAGATACCCCACAGATTCAAAAAATCAAACAGACAGCGCAAGATTTTGAAGCTGTGTTGTTGCGCCAGATGATGCGCGAGATTCGAAATTCTGTTTTCAGTGAAAGCAGCAAGGGTGGCAGTAATGCCACCTATTTGAGCATGGCAGATGAGCAGTTGGCCAACAACATGGCCGCTCAAGGTGGCTTTGGATTTGGCAAAGCCATGGCCCAACAAATGATTCAGCAGGCCCAAGCAGCGCAGTTAATCAACTCTGCTGCCAATGCCGTAAAGCCTTAAGCACAACGGAACCTAGCAGTGAGAACAGCAGCCCTTTTTGACAGCGCCATGGCCGGACTTCAGTCCGCTCAGTCGGGCATGCTGGTCACTTCCCAGAACGTCACAGGTTCATCGGTTGAGGGATACGTTCGCCGCACATCGAGTGTTCGGGTCAATGGCTTGTCGCCGACATCGATTGACCTCACAGGTACTTCATTTGCCGTTGAGGGTTTTACGCGTTATTTTGACAATTTGCTGCAAGGCCAGTTGCTCTCACAGCAAAGCAAAACCAGTTACAGCCAAGCGCTGACTCAATCAGTGGCCCCCTTAGATGCCATGCTCACTGAGCCGGCCACTTCGATTGCCACTGCATTGGGCAATTTTTTCAACGCCGCGGGCTCTATTGCCAACGAACCTACCAATGCTGCCTACCAACAAAGCTTGATTGGCAATGCGCGTTTGGTAGCTGATCGCGTAAGTGGTCTGGCCAATGCAGTAGGACAAATCTCTAGCAATGCGTCTCAGGCCTTGGCCGATGTGCTGAATCAGGCCAACTCATTGACGCCTCAGCTGGCTTCCTTGAATGCCAAAATTCGTGCCGCTGCAACGCCAGGGTTGTCTGCAGCTTCCCCCGATTTGCTAGACGAGCGAGACCGAATTGTGGGCAAACTTCAAGAATTGGTGGGTGGCACCACTTTGATCAATGAAGACGGCACAGCCAGTTATTTGCTGAATGGGCAGCATTTGGTGGACAGAGAGATTGCCAATAGCTTTAGCAACAAATCAGGAACAAGCGTCATTCGAAGTGACATGTCATTGACCGATTTGAGAATCAAAGTGGCTTCTTGGGATGGACGTAACCCTGTTTACATCAAACTTGTGATGCCTGCGGTGTCACAAAAGCAAAGTGATGGCGTATCAGCGCTACTCGATGACAATGGCAATTCTGTGATGATTCCCAGTCAAACCATTGTGCAAGATGGCAAAGCGGGTGCTTATATTCACTTGATACAAAACTTTGTACCAACGGTGCAAAAAAGCATTAATTTGCTGGCGACACAACTTGTTAGAAACGTCAATCAAATTACCAACGCTGACGGAGATGCCATATCACCTCTGTTTGGTTTTGCTTCTAGCACTTCAAATGGCGCGCCACTTACCGGCATAGTTGGCGATACAGCTGGTATAGCCTTGTTAAATGATCTTTGGGAAAAATCAGATAGCGCTTCCTATGTATACAGTGAGCTGATTGAAGGCGCCAACCCCCTAAGTAGCAACTATCGCGAAACCATCGATGAAGCTTTAAGCAAATCTGAGTTTGACGCTCGGCAGTTTAAGATGGTTGGCACCTTTGATCTTTCACAGTTTGCTAACATGGATGCCACCGCCTCGGCATCACTGCAAAGTTTGCGCGAATCTTTCACATCACCCGTGACTTTCATCACAAGCAGCGTGGCTACGACCATTGCAACTTGGAAGAACACGCAGAGATCTGACGAAGCATTGCAAAAAAGTTTGAGCGAGCAAAAGTCATCTATCACGGGCGTGAATTTGGACGAAGAAGCTGCCAACTTGGTCAAGTACCAGCAACTCTATAACGCCTCCAGCAAATTGATGCAAACAGGCAAACAAATGTTTGACACCTTGCTGGGCATGTTGTCTGGTTAATGTTTAAACGAGGACCGACCCCATGAGAATCAGCAGCCAACAGGTCTTTGACAGCGGTGTATCGTCGATGCAGCAGCACACCTCGGATATGGTGAAGTACCAACAACAAATTTCTTCGGGTCGCAAATACCAAGTTGCCTCAGATGACGCTTTGGCCGCGGGCCTGGGTGTGCAAATTGATTTGGACAATGCGCAATTTGCCATGTTCAAAGTCAACCAAAACCACATCATGGTCTCTTTGACATCCACTGACTCAGTGCTCAATAACATCAACCTCGCGTTGACTAAATTTCAGCAAATGATGGTGCAAGCTGGCAATGGCACCCTAGGTACTGCCGGTCTAAAAACACTTGGCCAGCAAGCTACTGCTTTGTACAACACTGTTAATCAAATGGCGCAATCTAAAGATGCCAATGGTCAGCAAATCTTAAGAACGACAACACCCACCAGTGTTTTGGTGGCACCCAATGTGGTTTTAGAAACCGCCCTAAGCTCTGATGAAGTCATGTCGGCTCCTACAGGCATAAGTGATACGGACTTGACTGTTTTGACATTTTTAGATTCTGTTCGCGACAAACTCGTCGCTGGCACGGCTTTGTCTAGCACGGACTTGGACGATATTCAACTGGTGCTTAAGCAAGTCACCAAGGCGCAAGTCAAAACAGGCCTACTGCAAAACCAACTGGATGCCGCTACTGAGGCCGCGGACGTTCAAAAGAACAATGTAGAAGTTCAGCGCAGTAATTTACTTGATACCGACTTGGCGACAGCCACTGCTGGGCTTGTGAAAGCCAATGCTTTATTGCAAGCAGCGCAGTCGATCATGACAAAAATGGATACGAATTCACTTTTCCAAAAATTATGAGCTCAAGTTGTGTGCATTCATTTCAGATTCATTGATTTCAATGAATATCAAAGTTGTAATGCTTTGCACATTATTTGATGCTACTATTTTTATTTACTTTTAACTTTGTAGCGCATTCCGCTTATTTCATATGAACATTGGTGCCGGTTGGATCATTGCCTTTGGCTGCGCTATTTACGGCTTCGTTTGGCTCGGTGGGGAAGTCGTACAGCTGTGGGTGCCCCAAGAATATTTGATCATTTTCGGTGCCGCTTTAGGCACCTTGATGGCTTCGAACAAATGGCGAAACTTAAAGAGCATGTTTCGCGCATTTTTTCGAATTTTCTTGCCTTCTAACAGCGGCAAAACTTCTAATTTAGGCCTGCTCTGCCTGATGTTTGAATTGCTACAAAGAATCAAACGAGATGGCGCTTTGTCGATCGAGTCCGATATCTCTGATCCGATGCAAAGCGAGCTGTTTGCAAAGTACCCCTCCGTCTTAAAAAGCAAGCGCTTGATTGAGTTCATCACCGACTACTTCCGAATGATGATGGATGGCACAGTGACTTTGGGTCAACTCGAGTCTGTCATGGCGCAAGAAATTGAGGTCATGAATCAAGAAGCACTTGAGCCCTCCGAGTCCATTGCCACCTTGGCAGACAGCATGCCTGCGTTTGGCATTGTGGCTGCCATCATTGGCGTGGTTCATGCCTTGACGTCCATTAAAACGGGTATTGGCCCCGATGTCATTGGCGACATGATTGCGCAAGCCTTGGTTGGCACTTTACTGGGTGTTTTCACGGCCTATGCCATGATGCTGCCGATCAGTCGCTCGATGGAGCAGTTGGCTGCTGCAGACCTAAAACCCTACGAAGCCGTGAAAGAAATCCTGATTGCCAATTACAGCAATTTCTCTCCCATGATTGCTGTGGAGTATGGCCGTAAAGTGATGTACACAGACCAACGACCCACCATGACCGAGCTGTCTGAAGGCGTTTTGGCCACATCAGGCAACAAGTTGACCGGTTAATCTATGGCTGCGGAAAATGTTCCTGAAGAGCCAAGTGGAGGAGTTCCACTTGAAATCCCAGAGCTGCCTCTTAAACCAGGACCGGGCACCAAAACAAAGCCCACTTCGTCAAGACGTGTCTTTAAAAAACGAGCCAAAAAGGAAATCCATCACGGCGCCTGGAAGCTGGTTTATGCCGACTTCGTCACCGTGCTCATGGCTTTCTTCATTGTGGTGTGGGTGATGTTGTTTGACAACATTTCCAAACGAGAGCGCATTGACACTTCATGCATTGAACCCGTTGCCAAAGAACTGAAAGAGCTCATCGCTGGCGATGCAGGACTTCAATCTGGCAAGGCTCCTTTTGACATTGACTACTCCACAGACGGCTTGCGCATTATCCTCAAGGATGCGGGTGAGCCCTTGTTCCAAAGAGGTGGCACCGTTTTGTCAGACTTTGCTAAAAAACAATTTCAAAAAATTGCGGTAGTGGCCAACAAATGCCCTACACACAAATTAAAAATTGAAGGCTATACAGACGCAGAGCCTTATGGCGGCGGTGGCACTGTGGGTTATAGCAATTGGGAGCTGTCTGCAGAGCGGGCCAATTCTGCAAGACGCGAATTGATTCTTGAAAAGGTACCCACTGAACGCATTTCACAAGTCATTGGCTATGGCGACAGCGTGCCTTCCATGCCACAAGACCCTACCAATCCTTTGAACCGCCGAATATCCATCACGATCATTCCACCCAAAATTGGGGGTCAAGTCAAAATGGGCGGCATGTCGCCCGTCTAATTCAAGGCTCTTGCCTTTCAGCAATTTAAGGCTTGGCTATGTCTTTTCTGTCAATGTGTTTTAAAAGGAGGTCAGAATGAAAATTATCAAATTGATGCTCTGTGCTGTAGCTGTGTCAGTGGTGTTATGCGGTTGTGGCAGTTTTGGAAAAGATCAGATGACGCCCGAAAAATTCAAAGACATGGTTGCCATGCTTTTGAAACTCGATGAGTTGAAAAAGAAAGAAATCATCACTGAGGCAGAATTTCAATTGCAGAAAAAAAGATTGCTTGGAGAAGAAAAGCAGGGATTGCCTTGATGGCAACTCACTTTCTATTCCATCACTTTTTGAACATGACTGTGAGAGTCTTTGGGCTTTATTTTGATTTGAGTTAATGGATGAAATTACTCGATGATCACTTCGGTTCTTCGAGGATTGTTGTACTTGACAGTGGTTCTGATTAACTTGTACTCTTTGTCCAACTTAGGATCCCTGCCGTATATCTCTGTAGTTCTTGAAACCAAGTTGTAATTGTCGTTGTAATTATCAGCATAGATGGCAATGAACACGGCGTTGTTTGTGTATTTCAAAATCTCGTACGACAGCAAGGAAGAACCCGTTAAGAAGGCCTTGTTGGACGATTTGTAGTACTTCAAAGTACCAATGCTACCTGTGTCACCCGATTTGAGTGGCGTGTCTGGCAAGTTAAAGGGCAGATAAAAACTTGCAAAATCGCCATTCACAACTTTTTGACCCAACAGGGGGTATTTCAAGGTGAAACCTGGGCGAGGGTTGGTCACTGCAAAATATTTATAAGTCGTGAAGCTGGCCATGGGGGGGCTGCATCCGCTTAAAGAATTCTCAACGGTGTATTTTGCAACCAGTGCTTCATAGCCATCGAAGATGGTCACTGGGACTGTAGGCGCAGCAACGGTTTGTGTCACTGTTTGAGTGCCAACGCACTCTTGGTATTTGTACGCCAAATTGGCTTTTAACAAAAAGACTTCGCGTTTGTTGGTGACAAAGGGTACATTGATAAAGTAAGAGTTTGCATCTTTGCCAATAATTTCAAAAGCGTTATTGAGCAAAGCAAATGGCACATCCAATGCGTTTTGACTTACACCAGAAATTGTGACGATATCGCCGCTCTGGGCTTGGTGGTCATGGTGTGTAATGAGGAATAAAGTTGACTTAATGTCTGCGGGGTTGCTTGAAGGTACCGTGAGCAGGGTCAGATTTTTGAAGTCTTCGTATCCGTAGCCCCTCAATACACCTGTCTTTGTAAAACCGGTGACGACTTGCTTTTCCCAAAAACCAGCCATGCTGATGCTGTCAGTGCCCGAAGGTAAAGTAGCCTGATTGGTTGGGCTTGTACTGGTGTTTAAGACTTCCAAAATGTTGGCATTCTCTGCTGCGCCAGTTGGGCCAGAGCTGGCACTTCCGCCACAACCAGAAACAAACAGAACAAGTAAGAATGCGTGTGCAACCGTCTTCAAAATGACAATTGTGGTTTTGGAAAAATCAATCATGATGCCAAGTTTTAACACAAAGTGTGTTTCAAACTGTGTGACAAATGTGCAATAGAAAAGCGTAGCAAGGTTTCCCTTGCTACGCTTTGTAGATGGTGGCCTGGACTGGAATCGAACCAGTGACACGCGGATTTTCAATCCGCTGCTCTACCAACTGAGCTACCGGGCCTAAAGAAGCGGGATTATAGCACCAGAAAAA
>Ga0214919_10008692_pt1 | contig 13285 bp, 10 predicted proteins | sample LL1503_MetaG_FD_177994 | JGI IMG/M metagenome (GOLD analysis project Ga0214919, IMG submission 177994) | Freshwater microbial communities from Lake Lanier, Atlanta, Georgia, United States - LL-1503 | ecosystem: Environmental > Aquatic > Freshwater > Lake | place: USA: Georgia | collected...
CAAGTCCGTTGGCAAGTAGACAGGCATAGGCATCGTGCAATGGCTGGGAAACTTCTTCGAGGTTGGCTCGTTGGGCCATGATAGATTCTTTCTGGATGGATAAAGTCCGCACCAGACGCCGGGGGGGGTGCCTCCGGCGGCCTGGCAGGGGCCTGATATAAAAAATCCAAAACCAGAAACCGTCCGACTCATCAGTTTCACTGCTCGGGGAAATTACAGAACGGATGTTGCACTAGCCAGCAGCAGCAATTGGCCCAGCACCTGAGTAAAGAGATCACCAAGTCCAACCTCCAGCCACCAACCCCATTCCCAAAACTCGTGGCCTCCAGCGCGCCCAGGACCGATGGCTATGACGAACGGGACAAGGACGAACTGGTCATGCACTCTCGCGCCCAGCACCCATTCAAAACAACAAGTCAGATAAAAAGTGCGTTATCGGGTCAAAAGCGCGGTTTTTAGGCAGAGAACACAGTGCTTTTTTGAACCGTAATCGCGGTCATGACAGGCATAGCGCACATGGTTACGCCACCCGTTTCTTTGCCCTGAAAGCCTTCAAGTGCTCCAGCCACTTCGATTTTTATCACCCATCGCGCTCTCCTTTGGAAAGCTGTATTTGTACTGCGATCAGGCGCTCAGGGGAAGGGCGTGGTTAACGGTTCGCTTACGGTTGAACGGGCGCTGCGGCTGCCCACGCTGGGTTAAGCAGCTTGGCGTGGGGTTGGCTGCGGCAGCTGTTAACGTGGTATTTTTCTGGAAATTGGCTAGGATGAATATTTTGACCATGCGAGGTTGATAATGCAAGAAGTCAGTATGCACAGGCGGGTATTGGGTTGTCATTTATTTTGGTGTGCCAATGCCAAGGCGGCGCGCTGTGCGAGACAGGTGCCGGGTCAACCAATCTGGTAGATGCGCTGGGCGTTTCGGCTGAACAGTCGAACTGTCTGTTCCAGGCTCTCATCTGCAAGCAACTGCTGAGTGGCGTCCATCCAACGACCCAACGGTGCCGAAAGAGTACACACCGGCCAATCACTGCCCCAGACTACGCGATCCCAGCCGAAGCGATCCACCACATGCTCGATCACCGGGCGCAGGTCGTCGGCGCCCCAGCCCTGTGGATCGACCTGCGTCACGATACCCGACACCTTGCAAGCAACATTTGGCAAAACTGCCAAAAGCCGCATTTCATTGCGCCATTGCTCGAGTTGACCGCCACGGATGTCCGGATTGCCGCAGTGGTCCAACACGAACTGCACTTTCGGGCACTGCTCAATCAGCGCGCGGGCCAAGGGCAACTGGTTGGCGCGCACGCACAGGTCGAAGGTCAGCCCATGAAAAGCCAGGCGCCGCAGGTTGGTTGCGAAACGCTTACTCTGCGACAACTCGTCAGGCTGGGTGTGCAGCACTCGGCGCAAACCCTTGATGTTCGGCAACGCAGCAATCCGATCGAGGTAGGCGGCAAAATCGCTCGATTCCGGTCGACAGGCGGCGACAACACCAACCACGCGGTCACCCAGCCTGCTGGCGAAGGTGGCCTCTGCGTCCATTTGCGACTCTTCGACATCGGCCTCCATGTACAAGACATCCGTCACACCGGCAGCGCGCGCCTGCGGCAGGTAGTCCTCCAGCATGAAGTCTCGGTCCAGTTTAGGCACATGCTTGAGCCACGGGTAGTTGAGGCGCTGGCGATAGAACAAATGGCAATGCGTGTCGACCACCCTGCCGCTGCCGCCCGCGAGCTGCGACAGCTCGCTTGCCGCTGCGCGCAGCAAGCCAAGCACTGTTGTGACGTCCGGCGCCCTCTTGTTCTCGAGTGGGTTCAGGAACGGCACCGTCAAGACCGCCAGCGCGGTACCGTTAAGGCCGAGAATAGGAGCCGCCAAGTTGACCACGCTGCGCGTCTGCTGGCTGTCCATCTCCTCATAACCGCGCCGGCGCACCAGTTGGAGGCGGTCCGCAAGGTCCGCGGAGAGGCTTTCCTCAGGCACCAGTTCGTGCTCTCGCATCATCAACTCGCGCTCTTGCGGTGTGGTGAATGCCAGCAGCACATGGCCGGATCCGGTGTTGAACAGCCCGATGCGAGAGCCGACGCGAATGGAAAGGCCGTAATATCCTGGCGACTCATTCTGGGCCACGACAACCACGTGCCCGCGGTCGTACACAGCAATATGGCAACTCTGTTGGTTCCGCCGGCTGAGTTCGCGCAGGACTGGCGTTGCCAGCGAGACCAGCCGGCGCATCGGTGCGTGCTGCTGCGCCAGTGCGAACAGTTTGAGTGTCAGTTCGTAGCGATCGCCGTCGCGCCGGACATAGCCGCGCCTCTCCAAGCGGTCAAGCATGCGGAAGATCTCATTGGCCGAGCGTCCAAGCGCCTTGGCAATGTCCGCCTGCGCCAAACCTTCGTCGGTCGAGGCCAGCAACTCAATGATGTCGAGCCCCTTGTCCAGCGCTGGCGCGCGATACCTGGTGCTCTGCTCCGAGGGTGTCATTGACACCCCCCCCGCTGGTCACCTTCGAGATCGCTCCACAACCCTTCCGGGACCGGGAAGTGGCCCATCTCAAGTGCATCGTCCACCTCCTGTGGACTGCGCGCACCCACGAGCACCGCGCTCACCGCCGGATGACGGCGCACAAACTGAATTGCTGCAGCGCGCAGTGGCACACCATGGTCGGCGCAAATCCCTCGGAGTTCCGCCACCCGGTCCAGTACCGCCTGGGGTGCTGGCGCATAGTCATACGTTGCGCCACGGTGGGGGTCCGCCAGCACACCGCTGTTGAACACTCCCCCTACCACTACCGCAATTCCACGTTCGAGACACAACGGAAGCAGGTCACCCGCTGCAGAGCGGTCGAGCAGCGAATAGCGCCCCGCCACCAGCACCATGTCCACATCGGATTCACACACGAAGTCGGCCAACATCTCACACTGGTTCATCCCTGCGCCGATGCCGCGCAACACGCCGACGGCGCGCAACCTGCGCAACTCCGGCAAAGCCACGTCACGGGCCATTTGGTGATGCGCATCCGGGTCGTGTACGTAGGCCACATCGATACGATCAATGCCCAGGCGCTGGCGACTTTCAGCAAGGGAAGCCTGAATTCCGTCCGCGCTGAAATCGAAGACCGGGCGCAAGTCCGGTACCCCCTTGAAAATGGGCTCCCCATCGAGGTCGTTCGACGGATCCAGCAAGCCTTCTTTACGCAACAGGCGTCCCACCTTGGTCGTCAGGACGAATTCATCGCGTGGTCGTCGCGCGAGGACACGACCCAATCGACGCTCAGCCAGCCCGAAACCATAAAGTGGCGCCGTGTCGAACAGGCGAATTCCCCGTTCCCAGGCGCGCTCAACGACCGCCTCGGCCTGTGCCTCTGAAACCTCGGCAAACAGGCCGCCGAGCGGGGCAGTGCCGAGGCCGAGCCAGCTCGTCTGCAGACCGGTGCGGCCCAGCACAACACGTGCTAGAGCGTTGTCGAGAGGCATGGATGTCGCTGGTCAATGTGCGTCGCGCCAATCGATGACGATCGCGTTGAGATCATTGCGGGCCGGGGTGAACAGGGTCTGGTACAACGGTTGGCATTCCGACCAGTGTACCGAATGACTGATCAGCGCACGCATCGGAAAAGCGCCGGAGCCGATCAGCCGCAGCACGCCGAGCCGCAGGTCGTGCTTGCCGATGAACCATGGGAACAGGGCATGCAGCTCCTTGACATGCATGGCATTGAACGGCAGCGACAGCCGCCCCGGGTGGTACCCGACAAACGAGAAACGACCGCCCTGCGCACAGCAGTTGATCGCGTCATCGAGCACCTGTCCGACGCCGGTGGTCTCCATCACCACGTCGAATCCCTTGGGGAAACGAGCCGCCGTCTGTTCGGCCAGCGGCCCCTTGCCGGCATCCAGCACCCAGTCGGCGCAATGCGCGGCGGAAATGCCGAGCCGCGACGGTGAAATATCGGACACCGCGACGTAACAGCCGCGCAGCCGCGCCAGTTGCGCCGTGGCCTGCCCGATCATGCCCTGCCCGACCACCAGCACCGAATCCTGCGCCCTCACCTGCGCCTGGTCGAGCGCGTTGGCGCCAACGCAGGGTTGCACGAATAGACTCGTCAGGTAGGCCTGCTCCAGGCTGGCGATGCGATGCACCCGGTCGGCGTTGGCCACCGCATGACTGGCGTGCGAGCCGCGGCAGAAGATTGCCACCGCGTCGCCGCTCCGGTATTCGGTCACCTTGGGTCCGACCGCCACCACTTCGCCCGCCGCCTGGTACCCGGCCACGAACGGCAGCGCCAGGTTGCCGTGCTTGCCCGTTCCCTGCAGCATCTCGGTGCCGATGCTGACGCCCGAGTAGTGCACCTTGATCTTGACTCCAGCTTCGGGAACTTCGGGCCGTGGCATGCGGCGCAGCGCCGCCTGCCCATGCTGCTCGATCACCAGCGCGTCTATTGTGTTGTCCATCGTCATGCAATCACCTCCTAGACAGTTCCGGGGTCCGGCTCGCAGACGCTATGCGAGGGAGCAAACCCGTAATCAGAATGCAGCGCGTCCATCGCATAAATCGGCGACGCGACCGCGCCAGACACTTCATGGGCCGACAGGTCGAGCTGCCGCGCGCGCTCGCCCAGACCGGCGCGCAGCACATCGGCCACCTTGTCCAATACGCGCAGGTTCGGACCGACCAGGTTGTAAACGCCTGCGCCCGGTCGCACCGGCGCTTCGAGAACGGCGCAGATGCCGTCCAGCAGGTCCTGCGACGTGACCTGGCCAAGGTAGAGGAAAGGCAGCGCTGGCAGCGCCTGCGCGCTGCTCCAGGGCATCTCCCTGCGCGAGCTGTACATGACCCAGCCAAACCGCAGGCAGGTGTATTCGCCATCCGGCACGATGCGCGCGAAATACGCCGCCAGTTGCTCCACCATGGCCTTGGAAAGCCCGTAGGCGTCGCGCGCCAGGCAGGGATGGCGGTCCGCAATGGGCAAGGCCTGCGGCACGAACTCCGCGTGCAGACAGCCCACTGCGGCGATCGAGCTGGCCAGCACGAACTTGCGGCAGCCCCGATCACTCAGGTAACGCAGCAGGCGCCTTGTCCCGAGCACGTTGGTTGCCAGACCGGCCTCCTCGGAGGTGCCGCCCACCTCGCCCGCCAGGTGCACCACCGCGTCGATCTGGTGCGCGTCGAGCTGGCGCAGGTTCTCGAAAGAACTGAAGTCGCCCCGGATCGTGCAGGCGGCGCCGGCCAGTGGCTTGCGCGACAACGCGACCACCTTGTGTCCGGCTTCGAGTCGCGGCACCAGCCGGCTGCCGACAAAACCGCTAGCGCCGGTGACCAGAATCGTGCTCACGCGGCGTCTCCTATCAAGAACAGTTCGATCACCGGAAGCGGGCCGGGTGGCTGCGCCGGCAGGTCCAGCACCAGCGCGTCCGCGTCCCAGACCTCGTGTTCCAGGATCATGTGAAACCGCTTGGCGCGCCGGATCTCGGAGGCGTCGTTGAGCAGCTGCGCATACAAGACGCGCTGGCCGAGCCCTTCGAGCCGCAGGTACTTGCGCGGCCATGCGAGCAGGTGGACATACAGGCGATCACCGCGCTGGGTGTATCGGCAGCCGTCCGGCGCCTTGAACGCACTGGGGCCGCACCCCGTGATGGCACGCCCATGCAGGCGCATCCATTCCCCGACCGACTCAAGAATGGCGCGCGTCGGGCCGTTGAGTTCGCCGCGTCCGTTGGGCCCGACGTTGAGCAGGAGGTTGCCACCGGTCGCCACCGAATCGACCAGCGCACGCGATACCAACGCGTCGCTTTTCCAATTGCGATCCTCGCGGTTGTAGGCCCAGGTGTCGTTGAGCGTCATGCAGGCCTCCCAGGGTAGAGGTCGGCCGCCACGCAGCGGCAACTGGGTGGGCTGGTACTGTTCGCAACTCGCGTAGTCACCGGCAATGCCGAGACGGTCATTGACGACCGCCTGCGGAGCCAGCTCACGGACCACCGCCAGCAGTGCGTCAGCCTCCCAATCCAGCGGGCCCTTGCCCACCCAATGGTCGGCCTGCCAACCTGCGATCTTGGGCCGCTCAGGCTCAGGATAGGAGAAATCGAACCACACCAGGTCGATCGGGCCAAACCAGGTCAGCAGCTCGCGCATCTGCGCACGCATGTACTCTGCGTACTTCGGCATGCTGCGCTGCTGGGCGCGAGTCGCAGGATCGTTTCGCATGGGGTGCAGAAAGTCCAGCGTGAAGTCCGCATGGTGCCAGTCGATCAGCGAGTAATAGAAACCCACCTTCAGACCATGTTTGCGGCAGGCATCCACGAACGGCCGCACCAGGTCCCGGCCGGCCGGCGTGTTGGTTGCCTTGAATTCAGTCAGCTTCGAATCCCACAGGCAGAAGCCGTCGTGGTGCTTGGTCGTGAGAACAGCATAGGTCATGCCTGCCCGCTTGGCCGCGAGAATCCAGGCCTCCGGGTCATACAGGTCCGGTTCGAAGTGGTCGATGTACTTCTGGTAGTCCGCGTCCAGGATCGGATCGCGAAACCGCGCCCACGACACTTCGCCCGGATGCAAGGCACCTGGCCCCCAGTGAATGAACATGCCGAAGCGGTCATGCTCGAACCAGGCGCCGGTCCGATCGGAGTTGGTGGGGGTCATGCGGGCCTTTCAGGCTGATCGGCAGGGATGGCGGGCAGCGCATTGCCAGTCGCCGGATCAAAATAGTAAAATTGAGATGTGTCCAGCGCGAGGTGCACGACCTGCCCTGCGGCAAGTCGCGCACGGGGGTTGGTGCGGGCCATGAAATGGGTCCGCTTGTCGGCCATCAGCTCCGCTTCGTCGCCGTCTGCCGCCTTGCGCAACTGGTCGGTATCGACACGCGGAGCATCCAGCGTGAATCCCACGTAGGCATCCGCACCTTGTGCCTCCACCAGATCCGCCGTTACCTCGATCGTCGGGAACTCTGGCGGCGCGAACTGAGCCGCCTCAAATGCCTCAGGGCGAATCCCGAGCACAACGCGACCCTGGGGCAACTCTGTCTGCCGGTCCGATCTGGCGACCGACAGCCGGAAACCGGCAAACACGATCTCGGAGCCGGTGACCACTGCCTCGACCATGTTCATGGTCGGTGCGCCAATGAAGGCAGCGACAAACATGTTGCGCGGGTTGCGATACAACTCGTCAGGCGGGCCAACCTGCGTGATTTCACCGTCGCGGAGCACTGCGACACGGTGACCCAGCGTCATCGCCTCGACCTGGTCATGGGTCACGTACACCGTTGTGACCTGCAGGTGCCGATGCAGGCGCGCCAGTTCTGCACGCATGCCCACACGCAGCTTTGCATCGAGATTGGAGAGGGGTTCGTCCATCAGGAACGCCTTGGGCTCGCGGATGATGGCGCGTCCGATCGCCACGCGCTGACGTTGTCCGCCCGACAGTTCGTTGGGTCGGCGCTCCAGCAGCGCCTCGAGGCCAAGCAGCGATGCGACTTTGGCGATGCGCTCCTTCATGACCTGCTTGTCGCTGCGCCGCACGCGCATGCTGTAGCCCAGATTTTCGGCCACACTCATGTGTGGATACAGCGCGTAGTTCTGGAACACCATCGCGATGTCGCGCAACTGCGGTGGGATGTTGGTCACCTCGCGGTCATCCATCCAGATGCCGCCTTCGGTGACCTCTTCGAGCCCCGCAATCATTCTCAGGAGGGTGGTCTTCCCGCAGCCTGACGGCCCGACCAGCACCATGAACTCGCCATCCTGCACTGTCAGACTGACATTGCGCACGGCCTCGAAACCGGAGTCGTACCGCTTTGACACGCCCTGAATCTTGATCATGTCAACGAATACCTCCGGAAAATCCCCGCACGATATGGCGCTGCAGGAAAACGAACACCGTCATCACGGGAATACTGGCGATCACGACCCCTGCGAAGATCGGGCCCCAGGAGGTCGAATACTCACCCACCAGCGAGAAGATCGCAACCGGCAGAGTCTGTTTGCCGCTGCCAAGCAGGAAGATCAGTGGCATGAAGAAGTCGTTCCACACGTGCATGCCATGAATCACGATGACGGTGGCAGTGACAGGGCGCACCAGCGGCATCACGACGTCCCAGAAGACGCGCAGGCGCGAGGCGCCGTCCATCAATGCGGCTTCCTCGAAGTCCGTCGGAAGGGAGCGAATGAAGGTGGTGTACAGGAAAATTGTCAGCGGCGCCAGCAACCCTGTGTTGATGAGAACCAACCCCAGCGGATTGCCGACCAGACCGAAGCTGCGCATCATTTGGAACAAAGGCACGATCCCCAACTGCTGCGGGACCGTGATGCCGGCCAGGAAGAGCAGAAAGACCCATTCCACCGCCCGACCCTTGCGGCGTGCCAGCACATAACCCGCCATCGCACCAGACACAACCAGCACCAGGACGCTCAGGATCGCAATCAGGGCGCTGTTGAACAATGCCGGGGCCAGCGACGCATTACCGCTGGCGGCGCTTGCGTTCCAGGCTTCCAGGTAATTGGTCCAGTACGGCTGCCACGGCGGCGCGAACGGCGCACGTGCAGTCTGTGCGTCAGACTTCAGCGAGAGCGTGACCACCAGGTAAAGAGGAATGGCGTACACCAGCGTCAGGCCGACCAGCAGCACGCGCCAAAGCGAAGCCGACAGGGTGACGCGTCTGCTCATCGGGTGTGCTCCCGTCTGCGCAATACCGCCAACTGGACCATGGCCGCCAACGCGACACCGATCGTCAGGACCACCGCAAGCGCGGTGCTGTAGGCAAACGCACCGTGGGTAAAGGCCTGGCGATAAATCATCAACGCCGCAGTCTGGGTCGAGTAGCCGGGGCCCCCGGCGGTCATCATCATGACCTGGTCGAACAGCTTGAGGCCACCGATGAAGGGCAGCAGCACATTGACGGTCACGGCGGGTGCCAGCAGCGGCACGGTGATGTCCAAGAACTGGCGCAGACGTCCCGACCCATCCATCGCCGCCGCCTCATACAACTCCGGCCCGATGCCCTGCAGTCCTGCAAGGTAGATGATCATCGTGAGGCCTGCAAACTGCCAGACCACCGTAAAGGCAACCATCCAGAGGGCCGTGTCCGGCAGGCCCAGCCAGGGCTGCTGCCAGTCCCGCAGGTCAAGCACGGCAAGCAGGCTGTTGAGTGCGCCTTCAGGCGAATAGATGTACTGCCATATCACACCCACCACGACCGGTGCCAGCAGCACGGGCGCAACGAACACGGGGCGCAGGAATGCCTTGAGTCGCGAATTGCCATTCAGAGCCAAGGCCAAGGAAAGACCGACGATATTCTGGATGATGGTCGTCGTGAAGGCGAGGAAAACCGTGTTCTTCAGCGACGACAACGCTTCGCCGTCGGTGAAGACCAGCTTGAAGTTTGCAAAACCGACGTACTTGAACCCGCCGACGCCGCTCCAGTCAGTGAAGGCGTAGTAGGTGCCTGCGATGCTGGGGTAGACCAGCATCAGCAGGTAGCAGAACAGGGCCAGCCCCGCGAACCACCACGGAATCTGCAGCGCCTGGCGCAGGCCGGCATTCACCTTCACGTCAGGCACTGGGAACTGCCAGGGGCTCAGGGCTGCGAATAGGCATCATCCATGCGTTTGAGCAGTGCGTCCACGGAGGTCTGGTTGGACAGCAGCTCCTGGATGCCGGCCATGTAGATCGGCTGGATCTTGGAGTTGGGCCAGTTGCGGTCCAGGTACTCCACCGTCCGCTTGGCCCTGAGCAAGTTGGCGACCGCTGTGGCGTTGCCCGCTGGGGCAGGAGCAGACTCGATGTCGCTGGCCACCAACTGATTGACCGTCGCGGCCCATTTGCGCAGATTGTCCGGTTGCGCGATATAGGCAACAAACTTCTTGGCTGCCTCCTTGTGCTTCGACTGGGCCGAAACGCCATAGGTGATGGTGGGTCCGATCGGCAACCGGACCTTCGACTCGTCGACATTTCCGGGGAAAGGCGATTGCGTGATCTTCACATCCGGGTTGTACTTGATCACCGCCGGCAGGAACGCCACGACCCCGACATAGAGTGCCGCTTGCCCGTTGGCAATCTGCTTGAGTGCGTCGTCGTTCGAATTGCCGGCAGCGGTGCGCGAGAAGCAACCCCGGTCCCGCATCTGCAGGTACATCTCCATGGACTGCTTGTAGCCCTTGGCGAAGTTGGTCCTGCCAGCCGCGTGGTCTTCTGCGAAGCTCGGGTTGTCAACGAACGCAGTCGACGCAATCATGGCGTAGCCCGGGAAAAGTGTCGGCACTTGCTCCTTGAGTCCGAACGCGATCGGGATCGTGGAGGCCTTGGCCTTGTCGCAGAAGGCGAGCAACTCGTTGAAATTGACAGGGACCGAAGCACCGACTTTCTTCATCACCTCGTCGTTGGACAGCATCGTGATGAATGAATAGGTTGTGGGTGGCACATAGGCCTTGCCATTGAAGGTGACCGCACGCCTGAACGACTGGGGGATGGTTCTCGCCCAGGGCTCGGAGGACAGGTCCTCGAGCATGCCCGCCTTGGCAAGCTGGATCAGCGACATGGGCGCTCCGTCACCTGGATAGACCAGGGTGATGTCGGGCGCATTGCCGGTGGTGAACTGGGCCCGGATCGATTGCCCGTCGGCCGTGTAGGAGGCCCTGATCTTGATGCCCGGATTGGCGGCTTCAAAACCAGCGATGGCCTGGTCTGTCGCCGTCTTGTAGGAGGCGAGGTAGGACATGGTCAGTTCCTGCGCGCTGAGTACTGCAGGTGCGCTCGCCAACGTCAGACAGGCCAGACCGCCCAGCAGGTGGCGGCCCGTGATGGGGTTCGATAGTGCAAACATGTCGTCCTCTGTGGTGTCCGGCGGATAAGACAGGTTGCTGGACGCCGGCTGTCCAGTCCCGATTTGACGTAGTTCATTATCTGATCTGCGCAAGATCGCTGTCAAGTACTTCATTTATATCTGAAACTATTCTGCATGAATGAATCAGCTTGCGGCGTCTCGCAAGGTACCGGATTTCAGATGGCGTGCTGCAGCACGACCATCTGATGCACTTCAAGCCGCGGAACGGTGAAACTAATGGCGCCTTCCTCGTGCTGCAACGGCAGCGCGATCCCCTGTGGCTCCAGCATGGCACTAAAAACCGGAATGTCGGGACGTACCCGGATTTCGATGTCATGCACCGCAACCACATCCTCGATCACTTCGATCGGGCGATCATTAATCGTGCCGCGATTCATCGGCGCTGCGCACAAGAGGTGCACGATGTCCCGACGGTGCGCGGGTTGCCGCTGCCAGGTGACCCGGCCATAAGACGGCAGGTTGCACTCCAGGATGCGCCGCCCCAGCAGATGGTCGATCGCGCGGGCAACGTACTGCTTCAGCGCCACGGCCCCCTTGTCGCGATAGAGCATGAAAACCGGGTGCGCCAGGTACACGAGATCGTCAAGTGCAACGCCGCAATCGAAGCCCGAGGGTGCCGGCTTGGCAGGCGTGTGCATATGGTTGCAGAAGTGTGCGGAGCTCCGATTGAAATGGGGATCGAACACCTGCCCAAGTGTGCGTCCCGTGGTGGCATGAATTCGGTGGGATGGTGCATACATGACCATCGGCCTGTCGACGAAATCGGCCCGAAGCTCCGGAACAGGCAGGATGTAGTCCGGATTGAAGGTGCTGAGCCCCTGGTACTTCGCACCGACATCCAGCGCAAACGCATTGCCCTCCAGGTTCAGTCCGCTCTGGCCACTGAGCAACAGTTTTCCGCCCGCAGCTCGATAGGCCTCCAGCCTCTGGGCAAGTTCAGCATCGATACGGATGATGTCGGGCAGGATCAGCAACCGATAGGGGCTGAAGTCCGAGAGGCGGTCGACAACGTCGAACAGGTAATGACTCTCGAGCAACAGGCGCGCGCAGCCTGCGTCGACCGGATGCTGGCGCGATATCCAGTCGGTCTCGCCAGGGCGCTCATGCCCGCTTGGCGACAACAGCGCGATATCGGCAACAGCCTGCACACCAACGCACCAGGCCTCCTTGCGCGCCACTTCGCGGTAGGCCTGGCCAATGATCGAATAGGTGGATGGATCGATGGCGCCTGTTGGATCCAGCTGGTCACCCACACTGCACCCCCCGCCGAAGGCCAGCATCAATGCGCACTCATACCGCAGCGCGTTGGGATGCTTGTAGCCCCCGTATTCACCCCAGAAGGTGTGAAACTTTCCGGTCATGCCGACATAGGGCTTGTCCAGCGTCCGCGCGAACGCCGCCGAGATCGGAAAATGGTCGTACCCCCAGCCGCCGGTCGGAAGCGACTCGAGTTCGAAGTGGCTGAAATGCGGCACGATGCTGCGGTCGCCTGGCGCGAGGTGACTGGTGTTGTGAAACACCACCATGTCTTCGCGCAGGTGCCGCGCTGCGGCCGTCGTCGCCTGGTAGTAGCGGTCACGCGTGGCGATGGCCTGGCGTCGGCGGTCTGAAGCGCGCGTCCAGTCCAGTCCCGCTTGCTGCATCGACTCGCGACAGTACGTGCAGCAGCAGTCGTCCTGGTGCACGATGTCCAGAAAGATGCCGTCGGCCTGTGGAAACAGCGTGACGACTTCACGCACCTGTGTGCACAGTGAGTCCAGATACGGCGTGTTGAAGCACATCTCGCACCAGCCCGGGTCCACCAGGTTGCGCCCACGCGACATGCGCAAGGTACCGTCGGGCGTGACCTGGCGCCACTGCGGATACAGCAGCGCGCTGCGGTTCTCCCATCCTGCGGTGACATAAATCTTCACCGCGATCCCGGCCTGCTTGCAAGCGTCGTACTGCGCGCGCAGCAAATCGAACTGGAGGTTCGGGTGGCGAGCGCCGACAGCGGAATCGTAGTACGACCAGCCATGATGGCACTTGGCAAACAGCGTGACGGAATTGACCGATGCCGCCTGCAACTGCTGCGCGAAAGCGGTTGCGTCGAATTGAGTCCCGATGTCCGGGATCAGCTCCGACGTATGGAAGTCGAGATGGACCTGCCGGAACGGAATCGTGTTCATGATGGATCCTTGCCGCAAAATCTCCAGTTGACAAATTTATATATGAGATTAAATTTCACATATGGTACATCAATCAAACTTGCCCGATGAAGGGGAGTTTGCAAGCAACACCGGGAGAACTTGCCAATGGAACGAATGGGAATGTGCATAAGGCTCAAGGCTGACCAGGTGGACGAATACAAACGCCTGCACGCGGCGGTGTGGCCGCAAGTGCTGGCGCGCATCCAGGAGTGCGGCATCCGCAACTACACGATCTTTCTGCGGGAGCCAGAGAATCTGCTGTTCGG
>Ga0214919_10008693_pt1 | contig 13285 bp, 25 predicted proteins | sample LL1503_MetaG_FD_177994 | JGI IMG/M metagenome (GOLD analysis project Ga0214919, IMG submission 177994) | Freshwater microbial communities from Lake Lanier, Atlanta, Georgia, United States - LL-1503 | ecosystem: Environmental > Aquatic > Freshwater > Lake | place: USA: Georgia | collected...
CTTATGGTCAATACCGAGAGGAATTGATTACCGAAATCCCAAAAACTCAAGTTCCTGAAGGAGTTCAAGTCGGAGAAACATTACAAGGAATGAGTCCTCAAGGTCCTGTAATCATCAAAATACTTGAAGTTAGTGACGAATTGGTTAAAATTGATGCCAATCATCCATTAGCGGGTAAGAAATTGATTTTTGATTTAGAAGTTGTTAGTGTCTCTTAATTGAGATACTAACTTACTCTATGATAAATGGGTCACCATCATTAATTTCAGGGTCATTGTACTCTATTCTCTCAATATCGGTATCACCATAATCCCTAATATCACCGTCAGGGGCATAATCCCAAAAGTCTTCAGTAATACGTTTAGATGAGTCATCTTTTAACGATGGTATTGTTACGTAGTGAACCGTATAAGTTTTATACACTGTTTGAGTTTCGATGGCATCGGCCTCAATCCTAAATGTTACTGCTCTCTCAATGGAGTTTGAATAATCCCCGTTATTAATGTTACTGTAATTTTCCACACAATAATTTAAGTATTGTATACTATACTCATCATCACGTTTAGGTATAGAAAAATATCTGAAAACAACAGTTACACTATCGGGCTCAACACCACTAACACGGTAATTCCTTAATTCCTTTTGTAATTTTACAAGGGAATTTTGTGCGACAATGTACTTGACAATCAACATTTCTTTTTTGGTTAACTTATCCATATCTGATAAATATGATATAATTTGATTAATTAAAGTATTTCAACTAACTTTATATAAACAATTAAAACAAAAATTATGAACGAAAAAATGAAAACCGTTGTTGACAACGTTAAAAAAGTGTTAAAAAGTATTACAATTTATTCCATTATTGGCCTATCTTGTATTGCCTCCTTCTTTATTGGGTATTACTACAATAAGATGAATAACAAGCCACAAGAGGTAAAAACAGAAGTGATTAAAGTTAAACAACGTGACGTTAATTTAGCCATCGACCAAAACAACAACTTAATCATCATTGACATTAAGTCAGGAGATTATACTATTTATGAAGACTCGATAGGTAACACAATCTTCTCATTGTATGCAAAAAATGTGTGGGGACAACACACTCAAGTTACTAACCCTTAAAATCTAAATCTATGAATATTCAAAAAACATTATTAGTTGTCTTATTTTCAGTCACCGTCATAGTTTTACTATGTTCTCACGAATTAAAACAAGATTTTACATATAAGTCTTTTGAGAGAATAGATTTTGGTCAAAGTAGTGACATTAACAAACCGTCATCAATATTGATGTACGAGAACTTGGAGAAATATTCTGATGAGTATGAGATTCCAAAACACATTATCTATAATATCTCATTTTTAGAAACACGGTACGCGGGTCCGTTTGATTGGGGTTACAATCCCGCAAGAACGTCTCCTGTTGGTGCGGTTGGTCCAATGCAAGTTATGCCTTCGACCGCAGATTATGTATGTAATAAAAAAGTGTCGGTTAAAAAATTAAAGACGGATATTAGATTTAACATTGAGACGAGTGTTAAATTATTACAAAGACTATATAAAAAATATGGGGATTGGGGGATAGTTTGTGGTTGTTATAATACGGGTCGACCAATGATTAATGATTACGCACGTTTTTGTGAAAAAAATAAAGACTACCAAAAAAATTGGAGACCCCTTAAGTACTAATCATACATGTTTTTTTCAATCTTTGGATATTTTTTCTCAAACTTCTTCATTACTTGTCCTGATATCGCGTTGGCCTCATCTTCATTTTGACCACCAATATCGGGACCACGTTTTCTATTTAAAACCCCCATCTGATATTCATGTGTCCATTCGTGGGCAAGTGTTCGTAAGATATCTCTATTAATTCTCCCCTTAGTTAAAACTCGTAATTCGCCATCATGAGTTCTAGAACCAGTTGTCATTTCTCCAACCCGATTACCAACAAAAACAACTGATATGTCATTTTTTAAAGGGTATTCTTTTTGTAGGAATTTAATGAAATTATCATAGAACTTATATTCTTCCTTCCCAACTCCTGAATTTCTGTGTATAACGGTAACTTTCATATTAATATAAATATAATAGAGAGTCATTAATACTCTTTGTATATTTATAATAAAGTAAAAAAATGAAAAGTAGATTATTAATTACCGAAAACGAAAAGTCAAAAATTAAATCTTTATACAATATATCCGAAATTTCTTTTAAAGATGACGTATATAATAAACTTATGTCATTATTTACAGGGGACACAAAATCTAAAGAAGGTGATAAAGATGAATATGATTCTACAGGAATATCCGCGACAAGTACAGGTAAAGTAGATATTAGTAAAGGGGGGTTTGACGGGGAGCAACAAAAAAATATCTCATTATTAATTGATGATATGACTAAATTAGGAATATCAAACCCAAACACACAAATAGGAATTTTATCAGTAATCTCAAAGGAGTGTAATTTTAAACCAAAAGGAGAAATTTCATACGCGGGTACGCCTAACTCAAGAATTCGAAGTATTTTTGGTAATAGAGTCTCAAAGTTATCAGAATCTCAATTAAACGACCTTAAAAGTAATCCAAAAAATTTTTTTAATTTAGTTTACGCTAGTACCGTTGGTAATCAAGGAGGTGAAGATGGCTGGAATTTCCGTGGCAGAGGTTTTAATCAGTTGACAGGTAGAAAAAATTACGAAAAATATGGTAGTATGGTTGGTGAAAATTTAGTTAGTGACCCAGACATGTTAAACAAACCTGAAGTAGCATCTAAAGTAGCTTTGGCGTTTTTTACCAAAGGTAAATCACCATCAACATTTCCTGATTTTACTGACAAGATTGAATCTGCAAAATATTTTGCGGACATCAATGCTGGTGGACACACAAGTAGTCATAGAGGTAGTGCTATTGCCGCAGCCGATAAGTTCAGTGTTAAATCCGATATTACTTAAGACAAATTTATCTCCAACTTATCTTGGCCTCCGTTTGGTTTAGAATAAACCGCGTATTCAGGAGTTAATCGTAATGTTAATCCATTAAGTTTTTTAACGTATTTTTTACCACGACCTGGTTTTAAATACCCAACAGTTAGATGTGGATGATAATCAGGAAAATTACTTGTATGAGGAAATTTTTTAAGTTCTCTATTTGCGTTATGCAGGTTAGTTCCCGACACATCAAATTTTAAAACATCAAACTGAGGATTTTGGAATAATGATGCGTCGCCAACTCGACAGGTACCGAATTTAAAATTATTTAAAACTTCGCTCACATCTTCACTTGTAACACCTTCGTGTAAACCAAATAGAAGGGTTGTGTGAGGGTCATCCTCTAATCCGAAACTTCTATCACCTTCTTCATAATAAATGTCCTCAGGGTCAATCATTTCATGTATTTTATTCATCTCAGGAAACTCGAAATATAACATTACACAACCATACTCAAATTTCTGATTTGTTGCCTCTTTTAAAACATCAATTAATTTTTTCATACATATCTTTTAATTTCTTTTTTAACTTATTAAATGTTTTTCTACCTTCAATTAAATTTTTTGTTTTTGGAAGTATTCGTATTGTATTACTTATCTCTTCGGTTTCAATATCCAAATTTGATATGATGATAAGCAACTCTCCGAGATGTTCTTGGTGAATATCAACCCAAGGATAACTCGACCCCCTGTTTTTATGTCCCCAACAAGATTGAGTGGTACCTATGTTATTATAATTTAATAGGACGACTAATTCTCTAACACCTCTATCAATTGGCAACCCTAATCCATCGGTAATTGTTTTTGATTTTTCGTCTATAGTTTTATATCTAATTTTATTCATAATTTATTTTTTTCAATCCATTCTTTTTTTGTCTCACTATAAGCAAATTCCCACATATCATAGTAATCCATTTTTTTAGGAAGTTTTTCCAATTCCGATACTTTGAGTAGTACTTTTTCATAATACCCTCGCTCATAGGCGTGATGTAACATCTCTTCTATTCGTTCTTCGTTAGTCATTTTATATCCTTGTTTTTTTTAATAAATTCTTTTTTGTTACTTGAATTTCTTGTCAAAGGTTAAGATATTGTTCATCTTTGTTTTTATTTCATTGATTTTCTTTCGTTTCTCATTCCATCCAAGTACCCTGCTTTAAATCCACTTATCCAAATGTCTTTGTCTGTATGGTTAGGAAATAGTCCTTCGTCACCTACATTTTTGAATGCTTCATTTGATAAATATTCTAACATTTGATTTATTCTTTTTTCTACAAAACCTGGTTTGGTGTAGTGTATGTCTGGGTTGGCGTTTTCATATACTCCTTCACTCCCAATTTGAAAGTTATCTGAAACGTATGGCTCATTTTCCAAACCATCATTTAACGTTACATCCCAATCTTTTAATTCATCTTCTTCAGTGTGTTCATATGCTCCATCAGGACCAATTTGAAAGTTGTCTGAAATGTATGTCTCATCTAATAATTGTGTTGCCTTACATTCCAACAACTTAACCATATCAGTATTACAAGAGTCACCTTTAAGATTATCTAATAACCCACTTGATTCCCATTTTTTTACTAACTTTTGTCTGTCTAATTTATTCATCGTATTATAATTTTTCCATCCATAAATAATATTCTGTAGTATTAGACGACCCTATTGAGATGTCGACAAATCGAGTTCCAAGAATACTTCCCAAAATAATATTATTATCGTTTATGTTACCACTTAAATTACCAAACGGAGTATAATTCATTGTTAAATTATAAACTGACCCCGTACAATAGAAACTATATGTGGAGGGATAAGAATTGTAATGATAATTTAAATTATTATCAAAGGTTAAAGTATCGTTTAATGGTAAAATTGTTCCATATTGCCCGACCCTGTATTGAGTGATTACCCATGTCTGGCCTACAACGGTTTGTGGTGTTGTTGTCGGTCCCGTATATATGGGGACAACTATTGGTTGATTGTTATTATTGTTAGGGGTTAATTCTTCTTTCTGACAAGAAAATAGAAATAGCGTTAAAATTAGGAATAGAATACTTTTTTTCATAGAATATTAGTTTTTACAAAAGTAATAAAAAAATTAAGATTAAACAACAGTTATTACACCTTAGTTACCGCAAATTCAAACCCCGTCATGTTTGATAAATAATCCGTTAAATAAAGGTCTTTAAGAACCTCATTCGTTTCACTATCCTCGGGAAAAGTTATATCAATAAAAATTGCGGGAGTATCTTTAACCCACTCATCTTTTTCATTCAATTGTTGTCTATCCATTAACGTGTAAGAGACAATTTTTAATTGGGACTTGGGAAATAAAGACGTTAACATTTTTAATACAAACTCCTGTTTCATTAAAAAAATATAGTTATTAAAATTAAGAATAAAATACTTTTTTTCATAGAATATTAGTTTTTATAAATAAACAATGATTTATATACTTTAATTACCACAACCTTATTTTATCTGAAATGTGCCGGAAACAGTTACTTTATAATAAAAAGGTCCGGCCCCTTTAAATAATTCATGGCCCATAATAAAGTTATTTTTTTTAATAACATTATTTAAAACAATATGTACTGAGCCATAACTACCATCCAATAACATAATCTTATTGTGGTCATTACTAACATACCAATTGTAAACTATATTAGTCGCACAATAAATGTTTATATTTATTAATACATCATCATAAGATAAGTTAAAGTATTTTTTGATAAAATTTTTATAGTCATTGTCAAAAGAAAAACCGGAGTTTTTACCATAATGAACGTTTTCAGAATAAGTATAACCATGGCTATGGTAGGCACTATCAGTTGTAACCATATTATCAGAGTGTTTAACTGAACTTATATAAAGGTCGTTAGACCATGTCAAAACTTTTTTATTATTTTTAACACGATATTGGTTAACATAATCAAAAGTTAACGAATCCAAGTTTTGACCAAACAAAACTGAAGATATAAAAATTGATATGATTGTTATAAACTTTTTCATACACAAATATACAAAAAAAAACACAATTACGGCGTTTTTTATGTAAATTTTATTGGTGATTAAAATTTAAAAAATTATCTATTTTTTTTTGCCCAAAAACAGGACATTTAGCGACATGGTAACACTTACTCTTTTTAAATTTTGGTTTAAAATGTTTTGTTCTTGTTGTATTGTGGTGACCACCTCCTCCTAACTTTTTATCTATAGTCCTAACTAATGTATAAGTGTTTGTATTAATAACCCTTTCAGGTCTATCTGTTTGCCTTAAAGTATCTTGGAAAACCGATTTAACAGTAATTTTAACATATCTATATTCAGCCGTTTCTTTACGAGCAGAATCCCTTTCAGATTTAGACATTGTTTTACTATATATATTTGGTCCTTGGTCAGGTTTAACATCTACATCAATACTATCAACATCGCTAAAATATTTAGAAATACTTTCAGCTCTTAATTCCGCTAACTTTTGGTTACCCATTTTAATAGGTTCTCTATCGGTTCCGGACTCAATATTAACAGATTCTATTTGTCCTCCAACCATTTCAATAGAGTCTTTTATTGTTTGAATATATTTTATACCTTCTGGCGAAAGTTGGTACCCTCCAGTAACAAACATACCATCACTTTTAAGACTAAAATCTAAAGAGTCTTTGTAAACAATTACTGTATCTTTTCCGTGTATAGTATCAGAGTTAGTTTTAACAGATGTTAAAGCGTAACCTTGGTTTAATTTATTTGTTAATTCGTTATCATTGTTAGCGGTTACTTTTGATGTTACTCTACCATGTTTACCTTCTAAATTTTCTAAAGCTTTATTAGCATTTTTAGTAATTTTTTCTTTTATTTCTGGTGATAAATTTTTAGTAATTTTATTTAATGTTGCAGTATCTTGAAGAGTTGATTCTATTTTATTTTTAATACTGTCATTTGATATGGCGTTTTTTGCGGTTTGACTTTGAGCCGAATTTAACCCGACACCAGTCAATAAAGCGATACCTAATAATACATCTTTCCACCCTTCATTTAACATAGTACCATTTAAGTCCTGTTCAGTTAACTTATGTGGCATTAAAATGTCGTTTGTTGTGTTTTCATTAATAACACGATTAACTATTCTTATTAAGTCCGACTCTGTTAATCTAACTATTTTTTTCATTTCAAAAACTTTATTAATAAATATTAGGATTATTAGAATAAATAACATAAATTTGTATTCGATAAAAGTATTAAACAATAAAATATCTATAAAAATGGGAAAAGAAAAACAAAAAGGCCGTTACATCTGTAAAATTGGTTTCTATGATGTTTACGCAAAAGACACAATGAAAAAAGTCGTAGGACGAGGTGAAAAAATGGAGGTTAGTGCAACCGAATATTATTTATACCATTCTAAAAAATTAATTGAGAAGGGAATGAAAACCAAGGATTTGGCGGTATCTAAGGCTAAAGACTTGTTAGGAGTTAAGTTTAGAGAAGTTTATAGTCTATAATAAAAAACCCCCCTTAATTGGGGGTTTTTTATTATGTTTCTTCTTTTTTACAAAAAGGTTTACCATTTAAATTGAAAATGACATAATTGTCTTCGGTTGACCCACTTGTTAGACCACCTGTTAATTTACCTGAACAATCTCGTAAACTTTTTAAATCAGTTTCCGACATTTTTTTTACAGTTGTTGTTGTTGTAACCACAGGTGTCGCTGGCGTTGGTGGTGTTACAGGTGTTGCGGTAACTAGTTCATTAAGATATCTTTTTTCTAATATAAGATTAGATTCTCGTATTTGTTTTGTTTTTCTATTAATCATGTTGTAAATCTTTAGTAATAAATATTACTGTTTTCCTCTTTTATAGACATAGGTAATAGTATCACCAATTTTATATATGTCATTTCTTCGTGTTTGTAAAACTTCGCCACAATCGGTGTGGTAGTTATAATAAGGACCAACCTCAATTGTCGACCTCTCCATACGAACCTCAAGACTATCTATAACACATTTCTTTACAATATCATTAGGACCTATTTTATGATTGTTGGTACAACCAATAACTAAGAACGATACGGAGAATAAAATTAATTTTTTCATGTTTTTTTATAGTAATCTTAGTGGATTTAGGAATATAAATCAACTATTTTGTATTTATAACTATGAAAGGAATTATTAAAAATATATTAAACGAGGTCCTTGGTGTTCCTGACGGTGTTTTAGAATCCTCTGAGAGACTATATAAGATGTGTTTTAGTAGGATTGGTAAGATTACCGACCCTATCTTAAATGGCTCTGACGAGGAAGAATATAAATTCATTATTAGGTCTAATTTTAAAATTTCGGATTATACTTTTACTAAAATTAGTTTAATAATAAACTTTATTGAAACTGACCAAGTAGATACCGTTGAGCTTTTCTCTATGGGGTTCGGACATCAGTCGGCATTTAATGACAGGTCATTAAAACTAATTAGTATCGTATCTCCAAACGAAGTTGAAATTTCAATTAAATTCGCTTTAACAGAGTCTACAAAAATCTCAGACGTTATTGGATTATGTAAACGTTCTAAAGACACTATAACGTCATCGTTGGCTCACGAATTAAAACACGCGTACAACCATTTTAAAAAACGTACACAATCTATCACTCAAGTGTCTATGTATCATGGAGTACAAAAAACAGGATTTTCAATAAAACCAATCAATGATTTTTTATACTATCTTTACTTTGTTCACGGTATTGAAATTTTAGTTATGCCTACAGAACTTTCATCACTAATGAAATCTAATAAAATTAATAAAAAGGATTTTTACGATTTTTTAACCAATAGTAAAATGTACACTATGATGAAAGATATTAATAATTTTACTTATGAAGGGTTAAAATCAGAGTTAAAAAATTATATATCTGAAATAGACGGGGTACTCAATAGGATTACTAATGAAACATTTAATACTGATGAAGAAAAAATTAATGAGATTCTAAGAGTGGTTTATGTTAATCTTGTTAATAACACTCTTGAATCCACTAAGTCAATAATGGTCAATAACTTCTTTGAGGAGGAAATGGGGTTTCAAGGTAAAAAAGAGGAACTATTTAATAAAATTGTTAAATATGTTATAAGATTTGTCGATAATGAAAAAAAGTTCTATCTTTTTGAGGAAAAGAAATTTAAACATATTTCAGGAATTATGATGAAAAAATTATCCAAACTTTATTCAATGGCAAAAGATGAAAAATCTTCAATTAAAAATTGGGATTTACATCACAAAATTAATCGTACAAACGAGAATATCCAATCAGAGTATAAATTTAAGAGAAGATAGAAATTAGTTTAGACTCACTTATAGTATAAGTTTTTCCCACAATACTTTCATCATAGTGTTTTTTTTTGGATTTAAGTTTCATTCTCACTAACTTTACAACGGTCGTTAATTTTTTGAATTCGTCACTACCCTCAGGTAAATTATACTTTGTCAAAAACTCATTTCCTTTAACTACACACCCCCTTAACTCATCCAATGATGAAGAACTTACGATATCTTTTATTAGTGACGCAAAGTCATAATTTTTGTTCATATTTATAAATACAATTATATTTATTAATTATGGAACCAAATAAATTACTTTTATTAGCGAAAAAATTAAATCCCTCGTTAAGGACTAAGACCCCATCGGTCGTTTGTCAATTAATTTTAAACGACCCTCATCACGAACCAATTAGAAATATTTTAACGGGTAAACAAATAATCATATTATCATTTTTAATTAATGGTTTAAATAGAACTGAGGATATTGATAGTTTGTATAAACAAATTGTCGGGAACATGTTTGTTTTTTCGACTGTTGAGGTTGAGGATGGAGACCCTGAAGACGGATGTCCTTCATGTGGTGGTGATGGTAAGTTCAGATGTGACAACTGTAACGGTAACGGTGAGGTTGAGTGTGACGATTGTGATGGTGATGGAGAAATTTATTCAAGCGACGAAGATGGTGGAGGACCCTGTGATACGTGTCAAGGAGGTGGTAGAGTTGAGTGTAACCAATGTGATGGTGAAGGAGACGAGAGATGTCAGGAATGTGATGGTTCAGGAAGTATTTCTAAATACGGGTATGTAACTATTACACAAGATTACTATGTAAGTTATGACACTAAAATATATTCTTTATTAGAAACCAAAGATGAAGTAAGTGTTATGGAGTCCGAAATTGACCATAAAATCACAAAATCATCGAGAACCTTCATATTTGATTTTACAGACGGTGATACCGATAAATTACCTAGCGAAGCGTCAAATGGTGATAGAATTTTTGTTGGGTTAGATAAAGGTGATGTTGAGTTTGGTAAAGGGTTGAATAAATTAATCGATTATAATAATTTAGAACATCTAGTGAATTAGGAATAATTTTTACTATATTTGTCAAATGGAAATCATTAAAGACGATGGAACCAAATTATTAAAAAAATTTACTTTAAAAAAGGAATACCCGTTTGATAATGGGTATGTGAAAGGTTCTTACATTATCTCCTCAATAAAAAAAACTCCAGCCAATTGGCATGGGTTTGAATACTTCGTTAATGTTGAGGTAGTTAATTGCGAATATTTCACGTTAGGAAATTATTGGCACAAACCTGACCCTAAAACATTTAAGAAAAATAAAATTAGAGTTAATCGAATGTTAAAACCTACCATTGGTGGATACATCGGGACTCAATTTAAATTATTCAGTGAAGACTACAGGGTAACGGTATTATCCGTTAAATGGAAATAATTATTTTTTTCCTTTAATGTTAAGATAGTCATTGACAGTAAGAGAACATAGACTTTTTACGTCCCCTAAACCACCATGATGAGTGTAAAATAGTTGATATTCTTCTGGCAAAGCTTGGTACAGAGTTGTAAATAAATTTCTAAGTTTTACTCCGTGATTATATCCCGTTTGGAAATGTTCGTCCCTATCAACATTCTCATAACCAATATATGTGAATAATGATGAGGTTTTATCTATTGCCTCAGGATATTCAACATAATAAGGGTTTATTGGTTCATTATAATATTGTGAAATAAGATTCCAATCAACATATAAATCAAGGTAAAGATGTGCGTCGTATTTTTGCCAATCAGGAAATAATTCCCACCCAAGTATGAATGGATATTTCTTTGCTGCAGATTTTACAACCAGGTCAATTCCTCGTTTTTGTTTTTCTGTTAAATCGTTATTTCTTGAAGTTAAAAGATTCATCTCACTCATATGTTAATAAATATAAGTAAACGTAGAGTTGGTTTCAATCTCCACAATAATCTGTAAATAAAAAATCCCTCTTTGTTAGAGGGATTTAATTAACTTAACATTGCACGAATCGTGTTCATTATTTGAAGTTGTCTCGTTTGAAGTACTTTAATTCTTGCGGTTTGGCTATTGTTCATTTCAATGTTCTCACCTTTAATTTCGGAAACTTGGTTTCCAAGTTTAGTATGTTCATTTAATAGTTTTCCGTATTGGTCTGCTTTCTGTTGGTCGTTCATAGTTTAATAATAATATAGTTTATTTAATATTAAATACTATATTCCATAATTTATGGTAACATAGAATAATAATCATTTTCAAATTTAGGTAATAATAATACTTTACCCGAAGATTTGGTACCCAATCTATCTGCCCATTCGTATAATTCATTATTTGGTCTGTCACCCATTCCTGAAATATGGTATGTGGACATTCCCCATCTATAAATCATGGTTGGTTTTCTATTTGCGTCAAATATCTTTGCGTTATTCTTAAAGGTAATATCGAAGTCCTCACCCCAACTTTTATCAGGGAACGTGATTCTATTTAAATATGATTTGGTATACACATTACCATTATTAACCATACCACTAATTTTGACATACTTATTATTTTCAAAATAATAGTGGTTATTACTACGATATATTTCATATCCAGGTTGATTTTTAATATCGTCCTCCGTTAATTTTAATGCGTTTGGAGACAATAAGTCATCGTCATCTAATCTATAAATGTAATCAAAATTACATTGACTAAACCCCCATTTTAACTTTTCTGATATTGAAGGAAATCTTTCATCACAATTATAAATTTTAATTTGTGGGTGGTCAAAAACATATTCGACATCAGGATAGTCATTAATGATTACCATTTCAGATGAAGAATTGTTTTGTAATAAAAAAGACTGTATCGATTCCTCCAATAGAGGTTGTCTCTGATAGGTAAGAGTTAGTACTGAAATCATAAGGAAAAGATAGATTATTGGTAGGTTATGTAAACTAGTTACAAATCAATAATTCCTAATTGTCTAAAATGAACCCCCCATTTAGAACCATATTCTTCAACCCCAAGACCGAACATTGAATCAACATTTCTTCTAATAGGGGTTGACATTTCCCTTAATTGATGGGGTTTATATTTACCATCCATGTTGTCTAATACGATATTAATGGTGGTACGACTAATTGACCTATCCTCTTCATTTTCAAATTCATCCGACGCTAAATAAACTCCTTGTTTGGTAAAGTAAACTTTAGCCACCTCAGGATAGTTCTTAAGAATGTATGATTCTATAGTTTCGGTTAATTTATTTTCGTTGATTAGATATTTCATAATTCTATTTTAAAGGTAATGGTGGGTCCAATAAAAAACGTTTATTAACCCATTGTCTCAATTCATTCTCAACAAAGAACTCAGGAACAGGGTCACTATCTTCTTTAGTCGATGCGATTTCGGAAAGGTATCTGGCAAATTTAACTTTGTTGTCATCGTCCATCATATTCATTAGACCATCACTAATAAAAAATATTCTACTAAAAGGGTCTTTAGGATTTAATTCTCCTTCAGTGATGTCGAATAACATTAGGATAGTTCTTCCCCACCAAGTTTTATATTTTGTGGTTTCGGTAATTGTCGGTTTAAATATTTTACTTGCGGCTCTAATCCCCGCACCAACAAATCCTGCGGCGACCAATTGTGGTATAAACCAAGGGATTAAACGTAGAGCGGCTTTGTAGGCTCCTTCACCTACGTGAAGACCTATTCTTTTACCCATTGCGGACTCCACAATCGCTTTTAATTGTCCAAAGGTAATTGGTCCTTGGGCAGAACAAAATTGTTTAGCGTCACAAATACTTTTGACCGTTTTATCAGATGGTTTGATATCGTCATAACCAATCTCCTTTAAATCGGAATATTCTCTAAGTATCTGTTTTATTTTATCCTGCATAAAGATAAATAGTTTGAAATTTAAAAACTTCTGTGTGGTTCGGGCTCTTTATAGTAATTTGGTAA
>Ga0214919_10008694_pt1 | contig 13284 bp, 8 predicted proteins | sample LL1503_MetaG_FD_177994 | JGI IMG/M metagenome (GOLD analysis project Ga0214919, IMG submission 177994) | Freshwater microbial communities from Lake Lanier, Atlanta, Georgia, United States - LL-1503 | ecosystem: Environmental > Aquatic > Freshwater > Lake | place: USA: Georgia | collected 2015-03-15
ACTCGAATATTCACATCGTTGGAGACAACTTCGAAATAATTTGATTGGCGGTCCAAATAAGGAGCAACAACAAATCAAACGTTATCAACGACCATGTCCCGTGGAAGATTGTCGCGCCTATCTACACCCCCAAACGGGCAAATGTGATGCTTGTTCCAATACGATTTGTTTGAAATGTAATCTTGTTCTTTCGAAAGAGGAAATAGCTCATGTTTGTAAAGAAGAAGATGTTTTGCAATGGAAGGCATTGATGGAGAATACGAAACCCTGTCCGGGATGTAAGACATGGATATACAAGGTATCGGGGTGCAATCAAATGTGGTGTTCCCAATGTCATACTCCTTTTTCTTGGGATACAGGAAGAATCGAACGAGGACCGATTCATAATCCGGAATATTACGAATGGATGTTTGGGGAACGTCGAGAAGCGCCCATTCTTTTGGAAAATCAACAACATGGATTGGAAAATTTTGAAAATGAACCGGTCCCTTTGATGGTGCTTCGAGATACGTTGGGAGAATGTGTTCCTCACCGACCGGATCAGACCTTTACGCAAGATAAAATCGTGAAATGGGAAAAATATGTGATTCGTGCACATCGTTTTTTAAATCATTTATTTGATGTCACTCTTCCCTCGATGGGAAATAAGATTGGAAATGTACAGCGGTTTAAAGATGAATGTTTGTATCTACGTACAAACTTTATCAGAAAAAAACTTTCCGAAAAGGAGTTTAAAAGAGATCTTCAACGCTACGAAAAAGCCCATTTCAAAGCACGGGATTATGAACAGATTGTCGAGACGTTAGTTCAGACGTGGATATATCATTTCACCCAATTTTGTTTCCAAGACTACCGTCATGCTTCGATTTCTCTTTATGATATCTACCAACAATTACGAGAAACCTTGGACATTGCCAATGAAAAAGTAAGAAAGTTGAATCAAACCTACCAATCGAGACTGTCGGAATTAAGTATTTATTCCTCTTAACCAAATCGTCCCCATCAATCCTAATAAAGCCTAATAAATCCTAATAAATATTTTTTAAATCTTTTTTAAATCTTTTATAAAATTTTTAATTTTAACAAAATTGGTTTGTTAAAATTTTCAAATTATTTTTTTATTTTTTTATTTTTTTTATAATCTTTTTACCATCATCACCAATCATCACCAATCATCACCAATCATCACCAATCATAACCAATCATCACCAATATTCACCATTGATATAAATTGTTGACGGGACCGTATACATGAGAATGAGAATTTTTCGTTTTTCTATACCTCCTTTGGTCGCTGGCATGAAAGAGATAATGTGCTCCTTTTTTATAGTTTGTTCCAAATTCAAATCGACGAAGGGATAACAAGGGCCATTCATAATTTATAAAATAAGACAAGGACATGACCCCTTTATTCAAAGTTCGGATACAATTTTTCGAAGAAAATCCCATACTCTCCACGGTCGGATACGAAAAAAAGGGGTATCCATTTTGCTCACTTCCAGGTCTTGAAAAAGTATCAGAGAGGAAACGCAAATGCGTATTCGTGTTGATTATCTTTTCAAATAACCAATGGGGATGATATTCGGAAATTTGCGAAGAACGATTGTGGAACTGGTCCAATAAATCCGATACCGATTTCAGAAGAGAGACCGACTTTTCATACCGATGCCACGGCAGAGCACAAAAATTCGAAAAGGAAACCAACAAATGGGGTTGACAACTCGTTATATAGTACCAATCCAATGGATAAACCGTCGCGGATAGTCCATCATCGTTCAAATCTTTCTCGACATAATCATGCGTTTTATTGATATAGTCCAAAAACTTTTCCGATGGACTCGAAAATAGCAACCCAGGTACAAGTCTCGTCTTCCAACATCGATACCGATTACTCAACTCATCTTCAAACGTAAACGCTTGATAACGTCGACGACCTTTCTTTCCCCCCCATCTCTGACACAAACAATAAAATCGTTTCCTCCCCATCGGCAAACAACGTCCACAATGTCGACACATTCGTCGATCATAATGTGTCCTCAAATGTTTCCAAAATAAATCAGGCATTTTCGGTAAATTCGGATTATACTCCAATATCTTCCTTTGCACCGGAAAAGGTAATATCCTCACTTCTTTATTCTCTTTATTCTCTTTTACATCCTTGAGATAATGATGGACTTCCGTAAAATAAAAACATTGTTGTATGACTTCTTTCTTTGTATTCGATTCTATCATTATTGACCGTTTTTTCTTCTTTTCAAATAATTTTTAATGATATTATAATATTATTATCATGTGTACTTAAAATATATTTTCTCCAACAGAATCCAAAAACGTCTTGCTATACAACACGGGTGCAGAACTCAAATGCATCATCCAAAGAGTATCCTTTTCATAAATTTCATCAAATTCATGACTTTCATGCCATAACCCTAATTTCCATTTTCTCAATTTTTCTTCCATAAATATGGCATGTTTCCATTGGTGCTGGATTTTTCTATTCAATTCTTCTCGATCCACATGAGAGGCATAAAGAGGAAGAACACTATCCGATGGTTTCCATTTCTCCTCTTCCTTATCACTTGTCATTTCTAAAGAAGTTTGTGAATTTTGTGAATTTTGTGAGTTTTCCGAACATTCGGGAGATACTCTTTGCTTCTTATCTTGGATGATATATTTACAAAGTAATTTTTTGGCCATTCTTTGGAAATACATGGAATGAAAATTCCACCATTCTTCCTCTTCCTCTTCTAAAGTCGACAAAGACGACAAAGATTGTAAAGAGGAAATACGACGGGGAAATGCCATGGCCGTATCATAAATCTTCTTCTTCCAACGCTCCATTTGCGTCCCATAATGATGACGATACCATGGAAGCATTTTGATTTGTATGGATAATGCCGATTCTTCACTTTCTATTTCTTCATAAAGAGGAAATGGGATTGTACCCTCCTCCTTCAACACCGATTCCACAATTTCAAACGAAGAGAGGACCACATTCTCCGATACTTTACGATTTCGATACATGGGATGGTCATGAAGAAAATGGAAAAAATCAATCAACGATTTCTTTTGATAGAAACAGGCCGTATCCGAAAATAACACCACCGAAAACTTTTTGTGATACCTGACCATCTTTTTCAAACTTTGCAACGAAAATCGCTTTTCCACAAACTTGGGATTGAAAAATTCAATCATGGGTAAAATTAACGGAATAATCGTCGCATCCACCGGCAATTTCGAAAGAATCAAATGCAAAGATGAAAAAACAATACATTTCATATCATGCAATGGAGACGGTACAAACGGTTCAATACAATGACTCGGTCGACCCTGTGCATCAATGACAAAACTTTTCGCGACATCCACCATAATAGGTATCCTTTTCGTATGACATTGTACTTTCCTCTTTCCATCCAACATATATTCGAATAGTTGAGGTGTCGACACCATCGAAACCATGACATTCCACGGATACAAATCCAGATGCATGAACCCATTACTCATTTGTACTTGGTGCAAGGCCAAGACAATTTGTTTCAACAAATCCACTAATTGCATTACCGCATCTTTTGCCTCTTTAAACCATACATTTGTCAACAAGGATTCCACGGAAGGTCCTTCTATCCACTCCATGATTTTCAAACCGGACGGAAAGACGGCAAAAGGTTGAATGAAATTGGGTATTCGTTTTTGCCATCTCGATAAAAAGAATGAATGAATATAATTTTCGTGGATGGATTCTTCGTCCCATGCATCCGGAATTCGCTGTTTACAACAAAACGTTTGATTCCCAAATTTCCATTTCCAAATCTTGACTCGAGGCGATGTCTTCTCCACTTTGGTGGAAACAATACGACTTTCTATTTCTTCCACAATATCGGGTCGTAATTGCACCAAGACTTTCCATAAGAGGACAAGGACTTCCTTGTCGGCATACGTTCGATGCAATTCGGCTTTCCATGTTTCTAAATTCATCCTCGGGTCCCGGAAAAACCCAATGACCTCTGGACATTCTTTTTCCAATAAACTTACCCATCGCATCGTTTGGTCCGTCATGGACTTTTCCTGCCACGCCTTTTGATATTCCCTCATCGAATAATTTTTTAAATTTTTTAAATTTTTTAAACTTTTTAAACTTTCTTCTTCTTTCATTTCGTCTTCGATTTGGAATAACAGTCGACTCCAATATTCAAAAATTCCTTCTCTTCCCAAATGCTTTTCATAAAATGCCCGTGCATTCTTTGCTATCCTCTCACATTCCTCTTCATGTTCTATACACCAATCAATCGTCTTGTAGATATTCACATGTCCATCCTCTGACATGACAATCGGTACATAATGAACATATGGTTTTAACATTGACATGTACCACAACTTATATCGACACGGATACATAATAATGACACTGTTCATCGATAATTCCAAGGACAGACGGTAGGCACAAGAATGACCGGGTAAATGAAGAATGTATTTATAATGACTTTGTTGTAAGGGGGATAAAGAGGAAATTAAGGGTATTTCATCTAAAATTTTAGGTCCAATCGTTTCCAAAAACGTATCCTTCTTACGAGGTCGTAAATTCCATTTCGTAATTCCACAATCTAAATACGGTTTCTGGGTTTTGAAATGTTTTCGATTCTTTAAACTCAATTTCGAAAAGAACAATCGCGGATTATCCCGATAATTGACCCCCAATCCCGTCGACGCACCTCGAAAGACGGCCGTCGGAATTTTCGATGAAAACTCGCTGACGGGAATATCGGGATACTCCCTATACTCTCGACTGAAAATTCGACGGTCATATTGATAGGATGCCCGAGACCAATCTTCCCACGTCGGAATTGGCAAATCCGCATGATCCGCCGTCGTCGTCATACTCAAGATTGGTACAAACGAATCAATGTTCAAAGCAGAAAAAGGCGAAGAAGAAGAATTGGACAAGGAAGATTTCATACCTCTGTACAAGTTTTCATACGCTTCTTTCCGATCTTTTCGAAGCAATGGAAAATCTCGTTTATTGAGAAAAAAGTCAATATCGGGAAGGGGGACATGGGAAGCACACAATTCCAACAACATGTCGTGCATCATATTAACCCCAGAATCTCCTTCCGTGGGTGGATATTCATACCGAATCAGACCGTTGTTGGCATACCAACTTTGCAAATCGGTGTGAATACGTTTTTCATCAAATGGAATATTCGAGCGAATACAGACATACTTGAACATATCCGAAAGATGCGGAAATTCTTTTCTATCCCATTTCAAATGCGGTCCCCAGGAATTTTGGTAATCCATCTTTGAAAAAGGAAGAAAGACATGAAGCTGATGCTGTCGAATCGAAACGAAAATCCCCTTTTTCATTTCATGAAACAAATAATGAAAGGTATCCGTTATCGCCTTTATACTCAAGGTTCGATAAATCACCGGCCAATGTTGGATAACTTTTTTTTCCTTCTTTTTTTCTTTTTCTTTTTCTTTTTCTTTTTCGTCTTCAAATTGTCGAGGAACATACTTCCAATATTGCATAAACTGTTCACAATCCCCTGCCGTCATATGACTCTGACGATAGAAACGATACCTGGGATTCGTATTCACTCGCTCCTCTTTTTGTTTTGGCTTTTCATAATAAAAATTAGGATGACTGGACATTCCTATTTTCGTATTTTAGTTTTTGTTTTTATTTCTTTTGGAAAAGAAAAAAGAGAAAAAAAAATCTCAAGTTAATGATAAGAATATAATAATTTTGAAATAGTATTATATTTTGAATCTTGTTTCGTATTTAAAAAATAAAACAAGTGGACCTTTTCATCAGTTTTCATAAAAAATTAAAAAAATTAAAAAATTAAAAAATTATACAAAGGTGAAGAGGTATAAAGTGGTTTGGACTTTACCTATGATTTCATCACGAATATTCATTAATCCTTTCCAATCTTTTTTCTGTTTCCTTGTCTGTTGTTTCATTAAATCTTCGGGAAGAGTATCTTGTATCTGACCTAAGAAAGAGATGAAATCTTGCATCTTTTTTACAATCTTTTTCATGTTCATGTTGGAAATGGTCATGGAAGTAGAAGGTTGTAAAGAAATGCGATGTCCGACGATGCCTTGGTAAATTTCCATGAATTCGTCCATACTCTCCAATAATTCAGAAACCAATTCATCGGCGGATTTGTGATTCGAAAAGTATTGGGTTTGCCAATGAAATATTTTCAAATGGGTCGTCATATCAAAAAAGGTTTTGACCAACGCTGTTTCAAAAGAAGAAGAAGACATTATTTTTTTCTTTTTTTTTTTTTTTTTGGTTTTTGGTTTGTGTGTGTGTGTGTGTGATTGATTTATTTATAATTAAGAAAAAATAATGGAAAAAAAGAGAAATAAAATTAAAATCGAAATCAAAATACCAAAAATAATTGTCAACACTTTTTCGTTGACATTTATATTTTCATAAGAACTTTCGGGTGATGGTGTCAAAGTAGACTTTGGAGAGAGTGTAAAAGGCTTTGAAGTCGATATTTCTTTATTTTCTACATTCGTTGGAGGTTTGGTATAACGATTGTCGACGTATGGATTCAATACACTCATTTTATCTTCATAATCCGAGGGGATGCATTGCCATAAATTTTGACCGAAATAGGGAAAATCCGAACAGGCTTCTCCCGGAAACGTTCGTTTCTGATGGGAACATAAAAATCGCAATGGATCTTCTTTTTCTTCTGTATTCGTAAACTCTTTTTGTAAATTACCTACCGCATTGTCCAACGTCTTGTACATTCCCGAGGGAGAACATTGATACAGCCAACGTCCCGTTGGTGTCTTATCGTCGTCCGACGAATCATCGTAGGAAGAAGTTTGGTCATAACAAACATTTATATAATCAGGAACATCACATAAAAGATCTTCTTGACTCATTTTGTTTCTTTTTTCTTTATTCAGAAAAATTCTAAAAACTCGAAAATTTCAAAACGAAAAAATGAAGATTGTAAGAAAGATTATTTTTTGTAAAGTTTGAAAAAATGGATAAAATAGAACAATTTGCTCGTATTTTATGATTATTTACTATAAAGTAAAAATAATTAGAAACATTACCAACATGAAATTAATGATAAAAATAATAAAAATGAAGGTAAAATCAAGGTTATTGTTCCATAAAAAACATTGAAAAAAAAATGTCATTAAAATATCAACACAAGAAAACATATCTTGAAGAAGAAGGGTTTACCCTGATTTCCACCGAAGAAGAATTCAATGAAACTCAAACTTTTCGCTTTCAATGCAAGGAGGGACATGAAACTGAACAAAGATATACATCTTTACTGAACCGTATTTCAACATTCCAGCGTGGAAAGTGTCCCTCTTTATGTGGCAAATGTTGCACACGTATACCCATTATTGAAAAACTATTGAAACGTTTGAAAGAACTGGGATTTGAACTCGTCCGTCTCGAAGAGGATAATCTTCATGTAGAATATAAATGTACATGTGGAGAAATTTCCAAAACCAATACCAAAAATATGCATAAACCGACTCGACAAAGTACATGCAATAAATGTGGGAACAACGTAAGGAAGATGGAAAAGGAAAAGAAAATGGTGAGCGGAACGGACGACGCACGTTTACCAACGACCACAACAATGAATCTTCCGTATGGTTATCAATGCATAACCGAAGGATGCACCGATTATGCGTTTTTAGAGGGAACTGAACAACCATTATATTGTGGAGACCATTCTTCTTCTAAAACATGGTTTAGAAGATATAAATGTAGTAATTGTATCGCACCAGAGTGTACAAAACTATCCACGTTCAATTTCAAAGAAGGACAACGTCGCATTTTCTGTAAGGACCATAAACAACCCGAGATGATCAATGTGAATACTGTCAAGTGTAAAGTATGCAATGAAAACCCGGCTCGGTACAATACCAAGGAGGGATATCCAAAGGCCATGTACTGCAAGTTGCATCGAACAGCAGAGATGGTAGATTGTTGTGAAAAACTGTGCAATCCTCCCGAGTGTTGGAGACAAGGAACCTTTGGGTTTACTCGGTTTGATAAGAAAGTGGTGTGCAAAGAACATAAACTAGAAGGAATGAAGGATGTGAAAAACCTTACAAGAATGTGTGAGTTTACGGGTTGTGAAAAACAGGCCAACTATAATTTTCCTGATATCAAACGTGCGGTGAGATGTAAGGAGCATAAAGAATTGGGAATGGTGGATCGTTATCATGATTGTTGTACAGAGGATGGATGTCTATCAAGGTCCGTGTATAATTATCCTACCGAGATGAAGGGTATATTTTGTGTGAAACATCAAAAAGAAGGTATGATTGATGTTGTCAGTTATAAATGTCATCATGAAAATTGTCAAAAACAACCATATTTTAATTTTCCCACTGAAGGTAGTAAGGGTTCATTTTGTGACCAACACAAATTGGAGGGAATGGTCGATATTAAAAATAGAAATTGCAAATTCGAAGGTGGATGTATCGGACAAGCCGTGTATGGATTTATTGGGGAAAAACCGTGTAGATGTCGATTACACTCTGATAAAGGAATGATGAAATACCCGAATCGTCGGTGCGAAGAAAATAGTTGTAAGAACAATGCACAGTACGGCTTTGAAGGTTGTTTTCCTGTATACTGTGAAATTCATCATGATTCCAAACAACATGTAAATCTTTTAGAGCAGGTGTGCAACTCTTGTGGGTTGATGAATATCCTTCGTGATGGACTGTGTTTATTTTGTAATCCAATATCCAAAACAGAAATCCTGAAAAAACAAAATGATGTAAAAGATTGGTTACTGAGCCATCATTACGATATTATGAGTTGTGATAAAAAGATTGATGGTGGGGCGTGTGGAAAAGAACGTCCGGACTTTGTTCTTGAAACTAAATGTGGATTTTTTGTGGTGCTTGAAGTGGATGAATTTCAACATTTTTCGTATACTTCTGAATGTGAGACTACACGGATGATCAATATTTCCCAAAGTCTCGGTTCTCCAACAATGTTTATTCGATTCAATCCAGACAAGTATACCATCGGTACATCAAAACAAAATGTACGTTTAGGGGATCGGTATAAAATCCTCAAAATATGGCTAGATAATTGTATAGAAACATCGATAAAAGAAATCAAGAAAATAGGATTTTGTACTCAGGTTAAACTATTTTATAATGAATTTAACGAGAAAAATTGCGAGTTTGAAACTTTACTACCATTTGACAAATAATTTGTCTCATAATATTTTCATAATAAACAAAAGTTAAAGTTTAATCATTCTTTTATTTTGTTATACAAAATAAAAAACGGTGGAAACCCAAAACACATTTCGGAAATGCGAATCGTCTAAAGGACCGGGAAACCCAAGGCACCTCCTGAGATACGGATGATGTTGTTGTTGACAGCGGTGACAATGAAGCGGAACTGTTGGGCACGCTTCCAGTTGGTGTCAGGGCAGGTAGTTTGCACGTTGGCGACTGCGGTGGGGCTGGGGAGGGCGACACACTTGGCATCCGTGGATGCCAGAGGGATGATGGAAACGTTGGTCAACTTACCGTAGTTGGTACTGCCGAGAGGATCAAGGCAGATGAAATCAAGGGAGTAAGAGTACATGTGGTATCCGCACACGTTGGGGATAACAGGGGCGGCGTAATAAGGCTCGACAAGGGAGAAGTAGTCGGAACCCATGTTGGCAAGACGCTGGGTGTTCTCGTAAATGAGAGAGGTCTCGGCAATGGGGTCGGTACCGGGGAAGTATCCGTCGAGGGTAAGAGACTGAAGGTCGGAACCAGTTCCGGTGCAAGGAAGGGGCTCGCGGGTGGTGTAGTTGGACCAGTAGGATTGGACGGTGTAGTTCTGGACGGCGAAGAAAAGAACCTTGATGGCGTGGGAGAAACGAATGTCAAAGGTGTTGAAGTTGTTGGGGTTGAAGGATTGGATGGGAGCGGTTTGCACTTGCTCAATGAGGATATCACGGGGAGCACAAGCCATTCTCTTACGTTCGTCATTGGACACGATGGCGTAGTTGGCCCACACTTGGCAGTTGGAGTTGAGGGACACATCTCCGGTGTAATCGGAGGTGGTGTTGACGGAACGGGCAGGGGCGTAAATGTAGAGGGAGGGGTTGGTGGTGGATTGGTAGACATCCCAAGCATTGAGAAGTTCGTTGAGATTACGGAAAGAAAAGTTGATACGCATGTCGTTGTAAGGAAGAGCGGCAGTGGGGAGAGCCACACCACTATCACGAGCATAGAAGAAGGGGAGGGGGAGATTGAGAATCTTGGAGGGGAGCACTTGCTGGGGTTCGATAAGGTCGGTGGTCTGTCCAATCATGTTGGCATAACCAATTTGCTTGCCGGCGGGGGTGGTGAAGGCAGACCAGAAATCGAGCTGGTAGGAATCGAAACGGGCGGCGACCAGGTCGTTGAAAGTGATGGCACACTCACGGATGAGATTGTGCATAAGATTGGGGGACCAAGAGAGGAGAGTGGCAACGTGGTTAGCGGTAGAACCATCTTCCAGACTGATGCTGGTGTAGGTCGAAGAAGTACTGGCGGGGGGAGCGACCACCCTGGGGATGGTCACACGGAGCCAGGTGTAGAGAAGATAATCACCTGCACGGGAAATGGTAACGGACCAGTCTTGACCGAAGCCGGGGGTACCGGAGGCACGGGAGAGGACGACGGGGACTTGGGTGAACCAGGTGGCACGACGAGTTTGGCGGACAAAGTACGCCGTGGCATCGAGACCACCGTACATGTACTTTTCGAGTTCATCGTAGGTCGCGAGATCGATGAAACCGGAGGTAAGATTGGATGTAGTGTATTGAGCCATTATAACAAATTAGTAAATTAGAATGGATTGGAAGTTTTTATTCTCACAAAGAAAAAAATTTTTTTTAGTTTTTTTTTATAGGAATCGATTTGTTTTAAATCAAACTTTTTTTTTTGAGAAAAACCAAGATTTTTTTCAAAATAAAAAAACTTGGAAATATTTTATTCTTCTTCTATTATAGATAGAACAAAATGAACAAAATGAACAAAATGAACAATATGAACAAAACCGAAATGATGAACAAAACGAACAATATAAACAAAAATATATTTTGTCAAAATCAGTTCACGATGTTATCCCCACCTCTTTCTTTACCAAAACCAATAAGAATCGTAAAAGAAAATAATTGTAATGATTATACTGACCAAAGGTCGTGTAATAATGAATCTGATTGCGAATGGAAAAATTCAACATGCAAAACGAAATCTTTAGTGTAAAGAAAAGAGTAAATATTTATTTTCTAGATAAGATGTAGAGAAAGAAAAAAATATCATGCCTCTACCTATTGTTAACAATAACAATAACTTTTGTCAACCACAAAAGCACTCCATCTCCCAATCTTCTTTCCAAAAACCATCTTTAGTGAAAGAATATGCCGATAAAAAATGTAGTGATAGTAAATCTTCAACAAGTTGTAAAGCACCGGATTGTGAATGGACGGGGTCAATATGTAAAAATACAAAATAAAAATAATAATAAAGAAAAAAAATTCCATAAATCCATTATTCAATAAAATCATAAATAAAATAAAGAGGATAAAATTTTTTTAAAGTGTTTTAAAAAAATAGATGGAGAAACCCCAAATTAGGAGACGAAGAGAATGGGTGATAATTTTTGCAAAATTTCCAAAAATAGCAAAAATACAAACCCTATCTATAATAATAATGACAATAATAACAATTTTACAGGGGGGATTACGGGGGGGATTACGGGTGGGATTACGGGTATGAATAATATGGGAGCGGGTAATATTGCAAATAATGCAAATAATGCAAATTTTTATAAAGAGGTAGAAAGTGAGGCGACATCGAAAAATATATGGGATATTGTGTCGATTCACAATAATATTTTGCATTTATCACGAACTGCATTGAATGAGGAGAAGGTGGAGGACAACCATTTTTCGTTTTATTTAATCAAGGCATTGCCGTTGATGGAAAGATATAAAACTGTGATTCAGGACCGTGGAAAAATCAACTTTATGGGAAGTCAGCGTTCTTCTTCTGCAAGTTCGGAAGATTTGAAAGTTATTGTCGGTGAATATATGAATCTAGTCCAAAAATATTTTCCGCAATGGTATGACGACTTACTCTCCCGCGGGTTATTCATTTCTTCCACCTCCAACAACAATTCCATTCATAATAACACCTCTTCCACCAAACATTTGAAATTAGATAGCTCCATGATGATGTCTTCTCCTTCTTCCTCTTCCTCCAGGCTTTCCTTGGAAAAGAAGGAAAAAAATATCAAATCAAATAAAAATAATGACTCGTTGTCAAACATGAAGACTAGTAAGAATAATAATGTCAATAATATGAATAATGTCAATAATATGAATAAAAATATAGGAAATATAGGAAATATAGGAAATATAGGAAATATAGGAAATATAGGAAATAATATGAATAATATGAATAATATGAATAATATTCATAATAACAGTCCAAATACAAATTACAAGGGGAATCGGTGTGGACAATGTGAGGAGGAGAGTGCGACGTTTTTGGTGCAGGAGGGATTAGTTACTTGTGAAAATTGCGGGGCGACCTCGGAATTTTCGAAATCGTCCGTCATTTGTTACAAGGATATTGATCGGGTGAATATTACGAGTAAGTATCAGTACGACCGAATTACGCATTTCAAGGATTGTATTAATCAATTTCAAGGAAAACAGAATTCGACAATTGATAAGAAAGTGTATGATGATTTGATTTTTCAATTTCGTCAGCATGATTTGATTCCTGAAAATTGGGAAGAGGTATCAAAAGAGGAGGCCTTTCGAAAAATTACCAAGGAGCATATTTTATTGTTTTTGAAAGAAACCAATCACACGAAACATTATGAAGATATTGTATTAATTCATCATAAATTAACAGGTCTGCCACCACCCGATTTAAGTTATATTGAAAACAAATTGTTGCAGGATTTTGATGCCTTGACGAATTTGTATGATCGTAAATATCGAAATTTAGAACGAAAAAATTTCATCAATACACAGTACGTTCTCTTTCAATTATTGCGTCGACACAAGTTTCGATGCAAGAAGGAAGATTTCAATATTTTAAAAACCGTCGATAGAAAATACTATCACGACGATATTACTCGTGCCCTTTTTGAAGAATTAGGCTACAATTTTACCGCAACCTTTTAATATTTTTTTTTTAAAAATATTTACTTTTTCATCTTTCCTCCTCCTCCTTCACCCCGAGGGGTAGGAGAACCATACTTGGGCT
>Ga0214919_10008695_pt1 | contig 13284 bp, 15 predicted proteins | sample LL1503_MetaG_FD_177994 | JGI IMG/M metagenome (GOLD analysis project Ga0214919, IMG submission 177994) | Freshwater microbial communities from Lake Lanier, Atlanta, Georgia, United States - LL-1503 | ecosystem: Environmental > Aquatic > Freshwater > Lake | place: USA: Georgia | collected...
CACAGGAGACAGATTTAAAGGGTGTGCCGACTCAGCCACGGTCATACTTATCCAGTGAGCCGGCTATGCTGCGGGCGATTGGGACACGTGCTTCGGAGGAGACTTATGACTTTGACGTAAAAAACCAATTCCAGAATCGTATTCAGGCATATGAGCATATGGGTAGCCTTGGCCAAGGGCCAAAGGGCCCAAAGGGCAAGGGGCCAAAGGGCAAGGGGCCAAAGGGCCCAAAGAGTCATAAAATGGAAATTATCTTATCTGGTGGCACGTGGGAGAGTTATCCTTTAGCATACCGAGAGCAAGTGATTCAGGAACTGTATTGGAGCGCGAATACTATGCAAGGCCAGGGCCAGAGGTCCATGCTGCAACTTGCAGAAGAGCAGACCATCAACGAGACGGCTCCATATCGTATCATCGGCCTAACCTTAGAGACCCGTCCAGACAATATCACTCCGGCAAATATTCAAGACTATGTGCGCTGGGGAGTGACCCGAATTCAAATCGGAGTCCAGCATTTTGACGATGCTATTCTAAGGGGTGTCAATCGCAAATGCTACACTGCTCATACGGTTGCAGCGATTCGTCTGTTGAAGCAAGCCGGCTTCAAGGTCGTCGTGCACCTAATGCCTGATTTGCCGGGGTCTTCCGTTGAGAAAGACAAGTGGATGTTTGAGCAGGCTCTCACGAATCCTGATCTGCAGTTTGACGATGTGAAGATTTACCCCACGGCCATTTGCAAGTCGTCAGACGAGGACCGCCTGGTAAAATCCAAGATTGCCGATTGGTATGCGGCGGGAACCTACGTGCCTTATGCCGAAAAGAACTTGGACGATTTACTTGACGTTCTCCGCTCATACAAGACGCGAGTTCAGCCATGGGTGCGCATTCAGCGCCTGGTCCGAGATATTCCGTCCAAGTCCATTGAAAGCGGCTACAAGAAGATTTCCAATCTGCGACAGATTCTCAAGGATAAGATGAAGGCGGCGGGGGAGACTTGTCGCTGCACATTCTGCATGGAAATTGGCGACAATCAGTTTGACTCGGAACTGGTCCCTCGTTTAGTGGTGCGTCATTACATGGCCTCTGGAGGTGACGAGTACTACTTCTCAGTTGAAGCACACCGACCCACCTACTGGCAAAACACGTGGTATTATTGTGACAGAGCGGCGAATTGGGTCACATGGTTGGCTACGGGAGTTTGGGAAGAATGGAATGGGTGCATGGAATCTTACGTGGGGCTGTATGGGTTCTTGCGGCTGCGAATTGATCTGGGACCTGGAGGGGATTTTATCCCGCAGATCAATGGATGCGGCCTCATTCGCGAGGTGCATGTGTATGGATTCTCTCTAGGGATTGCGGAAACTTACGTCCAAAAGGATACAAAAGAATCAACTCAACACCGAGGCTACGGGCAACTCCTTATGAGCGCGGCAGAGGATATGATTGCACTTCAAGGCCTGGGGAAAGCCGCCGTTATTGCTGGAGTAGGAACACGAGAATACTACAAGAATAAGTGCGGGTATCATTTACAACATGGGTATATGTTAAAGGAGATTGGCCCCTACAATCGCTTCTGGAGCGCGCGGGCATTTGTGGTCTTGTTGATGGCGGCTGCGCTTGCTTCCTTGCGTTGCTGAGGGCTTTTAAAAATGCAATTCACTTGTCAGCCTCAATTGCAAGAGGAAGAGCCTGTGGATAAAGTGCAGCCGCGGCTAAGAGTGCATCAATATCCTCTTGCACAGAAGGCTCCTTTTTTTGTACTTCTGCAACTGCTTCTGCATCCTCCCTATGAAACCGCGAGACATATTCCTTTTTGACCTTGAAAACTACGTCATCATCAAGCCCCCAGAAATCATCCATAAATCCATAATAATTTCTGCTAACGTATGCATCGTCAGTAATCTTAGATGAAAATACCAAACTTCCACCATTCTTTTCCACATTATCCAGATTTGGCAGTAAGTTCTCAGCAGCCTTTGAATACAGGGAAATATTCTTAGATCTGAGGGCTTTCTCAAAGAATGTCACCAGCGGAATATCTTCTTGCGAGTCTAACTTCTCCAGAATCTTATTGAAAATTACCTCGTATGACCCGATAGTCTTCTCATGAGAACGGTGTAACATAGTTCTATGCTTCTCAAATGTCTCGTCAAGGCGTTTCTCATCTTCAGCTAACTTCTTTTTTAGACGCCATACAAACTTCCTATACACTTCGCCAAGTCGTTCCTTAGGGGGTAAAAGATCAATGAGCTCCATTAACAAATCTCCTGATCTGCTCCTAAAAGTTTTAGACCTGATAAAAATTGAGTTTGTCCACTGCAATCAGTAACAGCAACAATGTCACGAACTCCTCTCTACATGGCCGCAAATAATGGCGAGCTTGAGATGGTACGCGAACTCATTTTAGCTGGTGCAGATGTCAATAAGGTGGGTGATACTGAACTCGGTTGGACGCCCCTCGTCACTGCAGTAAGCCATAGGCATACAGATATTGTAAAATTACTTATAGCAGCAAATGCAGATGTGAATTGTACTACGACTAACGGCAAGTCTCCACTTCTAATTGCAACATACTCTGGGCGTCTGGAGGTTGTTAGAATTCTTCTCGCAGCAGGCGCGAATCCGAATGCATAAGACATAATACATAAAGCATCTAAACAGAAGTATACAAAGATGGAATCTCTAGGTATCCTGGATCTGCTAGGCATTTATGTGATTAATCTAGATCATCGTACAGATCGTCTTGAGCAGATAACAAAGGAACTCGGTGACATGGATCTCAAATTCAAGCGCTTCCCTGCAATTAAAACAACTCCTGGAATTCTCGGATGTGGACTATCTCATTTGGCGGTGTTAAAGGAGGCCCGCGATCTGGGCCTCAAAAACGTTTTGATTTTTGAGGATGATTTTAAATTTCTCATCAGCAAAGAGGAATTCTATGAAAAAATAGAGAACTTTTTACGGTCAGAAAGCTTTGATCTCGTTATGCTCGCATATTTGGTGCAAAAATCTGAGCCAGTAGAAGGGAAGGCCTATATAAAAGTGCTGAATGGTCAAACCGCCTCTGGATATATTGTGAACCAGCGTTTTTACGGAAAGCTTATTGATCTTTATGAAGAAGCGATGCCTCTTCTAAAATCAACGGGCCAACATTGGAATTATGCGAATGATTCAGTCTGGAAGAAGTTGCAGCCGGCAGCAGATTGGTTCGCGTTTGTGCCGCGCATGGGTTATCAACGTGCATCCATCAGCGATAATGATCACCATCCTGTTTTTAAGGATTATGGGGTTTGATCGAGAGATCTCCGTACATACACAGCATCACCCCAACCAGCCGGCTCTATTTTAGTCATCACGCGTTCTAACCCATACTCCTTTAACAGAACATCCATATCATGTAGCTGCCCACATCCCTTATATACCTCTTGAATATTTACTTCAACATATATACAATCTGCATATTGAAGTAAATCGCGAGATCCACGAAATACCTGTAATTCAACTCCCTGTATATCAAAATTCCAGAAATTATACTTCTTGCAATCTAAGGCATTTCTCTCAAAGAATTGAGTCAAAGTCTGTGTTTTTATATTGACAACCTCTGTAACTACACACCAAGGATATGAGGCTGAGTGAGAACCGAAATCTAAAAGACTTGAACTCTGGCCATTATTTGTAATCTTGAAGGTAGTATCCCGCTCCACTTCATCTAACGCTGCCGTATAACAGTTTGGAATTCCTCTTTTCTTGGCAGCGTCTACTAACTTTGAATTCGCATCAATCCATATAACATCTTCGTCCATTATACCCATACCATTATACACTGATTTTTCTTCACATTCATGTGCACCCACGTGCAAGACCCCTTTTACACCGATTTTATACTTCTTAAGAACACTCTGTACTGCTGCTGCATCAATTAGCATATGCTTAAAATTATTATTATATTTGTAGTAGAATAACGCAGATGCATGAGATGCATGAGATACCGCAGATAATATTTTTCTGTGAGAAGCACTATGGAGGGTATGGTGATAGACTTATTGGAATGGCGTCGGCAATTACAATTGCGCGTATCCTAGGATTCTCCTTTACTTATTCCTGGGAGCCAGAGTTTATGAGACTGTGTAAAAGTAGTTCTTCTGCAGATGCAGATGCAAATGCATTCCATCTAAATCTCATGAACAAGAAGACTTCTACTATCCTAGAGAATGAGCCACTCCTTGATATCTGGAAGAATGTAAAAATCAGCGCAAATATTCCCATTGACCGACTTCTGTGGAAGAATTCCAATTTTTCACTTGGGCCATATGATGCGGAAGCCATAAGAAGTTTTAAAGAAATTATGCCTGCTCTAGGGTTTTCACCGCCCACCATGAAATACGAGTGCGGAGTTCAGATTCGGTGTGGAGATACTTACTGCATGCCCCATGCACATGCGACACAGTATATTCCTGAGGATACATGGCCCGCCCTTGCTGCATCAGTTAAGAATTATTTGCTAAAAAGAGAAATCACGGGTGCAATTTATTTGACTTCTGATACCTACAAAATCTATGAACATTTTCTAAAGCTAAACGACGATGCGATTCAGTTCCGTGTAATTTCTCGCAAGGAAGATATACACTTCGACTTTTATAACTCTAATAACCGTTACAAAGAAATCGTTGATGACCATAATGAGCTGCAGATGTGCAGACGTATTATTACTGGACTGAGAAGTAATTTCGGAACAAGTGCTGCGTATTGTTCTTCTGTGTGCGATGAATTAATCATATATGATGTGAATAATTTATCATTTACAGAATACAATCCACGCGAGAAGGTGGTTCTTAAGGAGCATCTAGTTCATGTAAAGGAGCATGGGTTTATTAATACCATTTAATTCGCGAACGAAACAGGTCGCCGACCGAGCATGTGTTAAAAGGTGTTCCGCGTAGGAATTCGTTTTATTCAGATTCTGACATCCATCTCCTCCATACAGAAATGCAATCTCAGATTTCTTATATACCGCCATTACAGTGTTCCAGAATACAAAAGGTATTTTGCCTTCTGGACCTTCATCTCTCCCAACCTTTCCATAAATAATAACATCAAATTCCTTGGCCTTGATGCGTTCTTCTATATTATTACGATCTATATCTATGGGGGGTAAGTGACCGCCGTACGTGAATCCATTTCCATATTTGGACGTTAAATCACAGTCTGAGTATAGCACATCAATTCTAGGATAATCAACGAAATCGGACCCGAGGGCTCTTCTTAGTCCAATACTCAAGAGTTCTCGCGTGTAATTCTCGCCCGCATGACAGCGTATCATGAGTATCTTTTTCGCACCAGGAAAGACGTTCAGGAACCGCTTAGCCAACGCTGACGTTGAGCAGTGCTGTCTGCAATGATCTAGCAACTTCATGACGTATGAGTTATACAATGCTATTTTTTCTTCACACCAAGGCAAAAGCTTAGAGCACGCCTCTTTAACAAGCTCCTTGGGGAATGTGATCATTGTATCATCAGGGCAGTCTAGATTATCAAATACTGGAATACAGCCCGCCGCAAGTATCTCATAATGACGCAAGCAATCCCAGCCACCCTTCTTCTGCGTGTATGCAAATCGCGACTCTCTATACTGCTGAACATATGCAGATTCTTCGCCGGCCTTGTACTTATATGCGGCTTTCTCCGAAAGAGAAGACGGTATGACCTCGGAAAAGATCCGCACCTTTTCAGGAACTTCTGATACGATGTATTCATCTGGAATCGCATACGGAAACGGATGAATATCCATACGTATTTGAGTCCACCTGACTTTATATGCTAAACTCAAAAAAATTGATGCGGCCTCCCTACTGAATAAAACTCAGCATAAAATGACAACACTTTTCTTTGACACAGAAACGACCGGCCTTCCTATTGATCGCCGAGTACCTGCCCTTGACAACGAGGTGAACTGGCCGCAGCTTGTTTCTCTATCATGGTCTCTGTGGAAGGGGGGCGAGTGTGTAAAAAGGGAGTCGCATCTTATTAAGCCGCAGGGATGGGTTATTCCTGCAGAGTCCACCGCCATCCACGGTATTACAACTGAGGTGGCAGTGGCGAATGGAACTGATTTGCTGGATGCGCTCATGTCCTTCCGCGCAGATGTTGTAAAGTGCTTTGACGGTGGGCGCATCGTCGCGCACAATATGGAATTTGACAAGAATGTGGTGTTTCATGCATTCGCTTGGCATCTGCGGAAGGATCCGCGGAAGTTCTGGCCTGAGGAGGCCGAATTCTGCTCCCAGACAAAGGCTAAGGATGAGCTCAAGCTGCCGTTTGCCTTTGCTTCTGCTTCAGCGAAAGCGAACGCAAAGGCAAAGGACCCTTATAAGCTCCCTGGCCTGGATGAGCTGTATCGTGCTACATTTAATGAGCCGGCCCCTCCTGCAGCCCACTCCTCCTCCCGCGACGTGGAAGTGTTAGAGAAGATTTATTGGGCTCGTTGGAATCATGGAGTCTAGCCCTGCGCAGCTATAGGCCTAAATTAATTTTTTTTTGACTTGCGGCTTTTCCCTTTGCGTCCTTTGCCTTTACGGCCTTTCCCTTTGCGGCTTTTGCGTCTACGTGCAGCCCCCCTTTCAGGAAATTCTATAGATCTTTCTTCATGTGGAATATTTCTAAGAAATCTGTTAATTTCTAAGCCTAACACGGCTTCAGGGATAGCTGGACGTTTTCCATTTGGACTAGGTCCAGCAAGCCCCCTATATGCTTGTTTATAAACGATCTCATTTCTTCTTTTTTTACTAGCAATATATTCCTCTATAGCATAATCATACTTAGATTCGCGAGGATTATTACGCTCAGCTCCTTCATCAACAAGTAGTTTTATAATTTCCCATGTTTTATCGCCATCTGATTGAACCGCATAATCCAAGGGTGTGAGATCTGCATCTGCATCTTCATCCACGTCATCGGTCAATGCATTAATATCTGGCCTATATGCTAATAAGATTCTAACACATTCAAGGGATCTTTCATTGCCACCTCTTACACATTTATGTAAGGCAGTTTCTCTATAATCTGAACTTCCAGATCTATCATAAATGCTTCGCGGGTTTTTGTCCAATATTTCTTTAATTACCTGTGCATTTGGATTTAGTTTATCTGCTTCCCATAAAAGAGCTGTAAAACCTCTAGGAACACGAGCCGCCGTGCCCATTCTAACCATAGTGTAAAAGAGAATGTAGACGCGCCGCCTTCACTTGACCGAACTTCATCTTTCCTACTTGAATGGCCGCGAGTTCTTCTACCGTGGCCGCCATGAGAGACTCTAGGCTCGGGTAAACCGCGGCAATGGCCTGCGCCCCAGCCGCTGAGACTCCACGACATGCCTGTAGCACAGTTGCGAGAAAAACCTTCGGGTCGTCGGAGTTCTCTTCTCTCGTCTTTCCACGAGTTTCAATATAGGTCATCGTAGCCGGCTGCTCAAAGGTGGTCGGATCCGTGGCGATCTGGTCTTCTAGAGTGGAACATAGCTCGGCCGTCTCATTGATTGACGCTGTTTGAAAAACCGCGATATGATAACGCAACGCAAGGCGTGTGATGTGTTTCATCAAGGCCTGCTTGGTGAGAGTTCTCTTGCCTAGACGGTCTAGCTCTCCTTCTATCACATAAACCACATGCGCTTTTTGTTCGGTCGCGTATGTCATGAGACGACTGCGTTGTTCTCTATATCGCCCGTCTATGATTGACGCTTCAAAGTCGGCCACCGATTTTCTTTCTATCATGAGCCCATTTGGCTTATCTGTCCCAATCCAGATATCAGCAACGGGTAAGTGTTTGACCTCCAAGGCAGGTACTCCTCTTAGTAATTCTATAAGGCCGTGTTCTCTATCGTCAAGAATCATATAGATTTAAATAAAAATGATTTTTTAAACGTCCAGGTAATTAGACAAATGCAGTGCAATGCATGCGTATGTTATTTTACAGATTGGTTGAGTCAGGATCTTCATCCGAACCATATCTTATTTAATCATATGCATCGTAAAAACCTAGCAAATGCCATACCGCGGATCATTCCATACATGTATAGATTTATCACTTCTTTACAGGATGATGTAAAAAATAATATATATTTCTTACTCAATCAGAGCCTTCTAAGTGCTACTGCTGAAGAACCCACGAGAACTAGTTTCATGTGGTTTAAGATGAAGCAGATCTCTTATCTTTGCACTGATGGACAAGATATTGGGGCTATTCAGGCAATTATGGAAGATGCATTCATATGTGAGGGGATCTACATTGATCAGTGGATTGGGTATTGTTTAATTAATTTATTAGACTGTATAAAAGATATGCACATGGACCATTCTGGCGCATCAAGAATGTTGGAGTTATTACAGGATAATGGATTTTCTTCTGCAGAAGCCGCTAAAGAAGCCCCTAAAGAAGACAATCCATATGTGATTATGTTTGATGATTTGTATTCGTAGACTCAAGCTGCGCCAAAGGAGAAAACTCCCTCTTGAGTTTCTCCAAATAAAGAATTGCATCCATCAGCTCTTCCTGTGTGTGCTGAATCCAGTCCAAAGTTTTCAGGTCAGTTCTATCAAGGTCCGTCCCATACTTGGAACGACCAACTGCTGCTCTTGCTTTGAATGAATCAATCACAGCAAGAACTACAGAGTCTAGAGGGACTGCATTTGCATTTGCACCTTCGTTGGACATTTTATAACTTGGATATTCTGGGATTTACTAATCAACTTTTTGTCTGATTCAAAGAATCTTATTATATAATTCACTCGGACTCACCAAATGAACTTCTGTATCTGGAAGATTATACTTTCTAGATTTCCTTGTTATGCCTTTTCTTATGCTTCTACCCCCTTCCTGGACCCGTGTAAAAGGAATATTGATATTACTGATGTCAATCTTCCAGAATTCGGGCAGCATTCTGTTATTCGTTAGGATTGCCACCGCATATTCGTACCATGGTGATACTTTTTTACACAGGGTTTTTGGTTCGTATTTTTTATGTAAAAGATCTGCAAATTCTTTCCAGGTGGTTGTAGCCTCATATATAGGTGTAAGTTCTTCCTCTAATCCTTTATTCCTAAAGTCAAATGATTGTGGTTTTGCGGAAGGATCTGTGTAACGACTTTTTGTCTCATCATATAGTTTTTTTAGGACAGGATCTATTGGAATAGCACCTACCTTCTCATCATACCATGTACCTCCATGAAATAAATAATTATACTTATTTATATAAATAGTTTTCTTTGTTTTATCATCAATCTGACATTCATATTTGCTGTTGTCTAATAATTTTATAAACTGTACTTTTCTGTACAACTTTAGAAGTGTAAGAGAAAGATTTAGTAGATGCACTGTATCGCCTTCTTTGGCATCTAGTGGCATTGCCACTCTTGCATCCTGGGAGGCCAGCCTTAATTCTGAGAATTCTGGAATATCATATAGCTTTATTTCTACGCAAAATTTACTACCTCCAACATGTAAATGTGTGTTTGTTTTATCAACTCTAAAAATTCCAACTGATGTCTGGACTTTGTATACCTCATTGTCCATACTAGCGTCAAATGTATATTTTAAGAATAATGATTCTTAAAATATGGATTTAAACTTAATATTGCAGCCTAATACCAATTTCTACGCTCATCTGTAGGTGCAAACATACGCTCAAGACCTGGTGTCCAGCTCGTATAATCCCACTTTCCATCACGTGTTCTCTCCTGCCCAAGGTCAGTAAAGAACCGGTCGCGCACCTTTGGCTCAGTCATTGTAACAGGTATCTCGCCTGATGATACTACAGCATCTTGCGATGCGACTGCGTATTCAGGAAGAGCATCTGCATCTGCGTCTGCATTTGCGTCTGCAGAAGAAGATCTAGTCCCCATTATCGTGAAGACATTCTCATCTACCTGTTTTACGTCAGGAATGAGCCCCTTCGCCTTGTAAATTCTATCAATGATTTCCTTCGCATCTTCCGCGTCATAGGTGGTGAGTTCGCCGGGTTTTTTAGGAACATAGGTTGCAAGGACCTCTTTTTCTTGTGCATCAAGCTTATTATAATCCGGAGGCGTCATGTTACTTCCATCAACTTCCTTGTAAGGATTGCTTTTGCTTTTGCTTGTACTTCCGCAAGAGCTAACAAATGATTCCTTAAACGCCGCCAATCCCTCTTGAAAGAGTTCAGAACTTGGCGGGTTTGTTGACCAATCCTTCGGATAGGACGACATGAGAAAATCACGAGTCTCCTTTGTCATTGCGCGATCTCCCTCGTTACGAAACACGAGATTATACTCGTAATCATCTACACTATTGATTCCCTGCGTTGCATACGGAGGATTTGTCTCTTCCATTATTACACCGCTGGCATCTTCTTTTTCTCCGTTGGATGCTCCCTTGGATGCCTCAAACCCTTGGATTCCCTTCGGAGATTTGGGGATTCGTGTAATAAGGATTAGTGCAAAGGCCACAAATACTAATAATATGAATATACCTTCGGGCACCATCCCTTCTTCTTATAACTTATCTAATCTGCTTGCGAGCTTCTTGCACCTTCGCCTCAACTTCGGCGAACTGAAATCCCTCTGCACTTCTCCAATAACGATTTGTCACAAAGAAGAATAAGCTCACGACAAAAACGATTATCATTAACGTTTCAACGTTCGGATTGTTGTATAAAGCAATGATCAATCCTAAAATCGCTATGATTGAGACGATTAGGTTGGATGATCCTTGCTTTGTGCTAAATAAAGACGCTATAAGAGCGACTACTCCAATCAACATAAACATATAGAGCACTTCCATATTATCTAACACACTACACGATTTTTATAGTTTGGTTAAATTAGATGGCGAAAACTCGTAAGGCCAAAGGAAAGGCAAACGCCAAGGCTAAAGTGTTAAAGGTTGATGCGTTGCATAAGATTAAGGATGCTGAGAAGCTATTGGGAAAGGGGTCCATATCAATAGTCCTTATATATGCAGATTGGTGTGGTGCGTGCCACAGATTCATGAAGAATATCTGGAACCCTTCATGTAATAAGTCTGCAAAGCATCAGCGAATTGCTATAAGGGAAGATATGGTGCGGAATACCAGCCTGGCGAATGCGAATTTTAAGTATCTTCCGAGTTTGATTGTTGTTGATGAAAAGGGGCAGATGCAGAACTTTAAAACACCGGAAGGAGATACGAATGCTATGCCGACCCCCAAAGACAAGCAAGAGCTCAACAGAATTGTGAATGTTCCTGTGCTTCCTGCTTCTCCTTCTGCTTCTCCTTCTCTAGAAGCAAAGGAAGAAGCAAAGGCAGAAGCAAATCAGCCAGAAAATCTCGGATTTGTAAATAATACACGTAGAACCCTCGGTTCAGTGAATAATACACGTAAGGCTAACAATCGCGTAAATAATCGCCTAGCGAATCGCGTAAATAATCGCCCAGCGAATCGCTTGAACAATCGTGTAAATACTCTCGTGCCAAACAATCGCGGTGCGGTGAATACTCTCACGACAAATGTTCTTACGACTATGCCTCGAGTACAGAAGAACAATTCAATCCCTAACGGAAAAATTTACACACCCACTCCACAGTTTACAGCGAAATCTTCAAATGACAAGCAAAAGGGTGGTGCAAATGCCCTTCCGGCTGCTATCCTAGGGAGTTTGGCTATGCTTCTCAGACGTAAAACACGTAAAAATAAAATTTGATTAAATTGACTAATAATCAAATTAGTCCCACTATGAAAGTCCATATCTTTGATGCAATATCACGTGATCAACGAGTGATCCGTGCTACTGAGGACGAAATAGAACTTGAGTATGTAAACCTAGATGAATCTGACTCTGACGACCCCTACGGGAGGAAAAAGAAGCGTTCTGTTGAAAATACACAGGGGCGTGAAATGATCATTCATTTGTTTGGAATGACTGCCGAAGGGGAGTCTGTGCGCGTAGATGTCACCGGATTTCGCCCATTCTTCTATGTTGCAGTTCCTCCAGAGGTTGACTGGCAATCCATTTCAAAGAAGCTGAGCACGAAGGTGAAGCAAGACTTTAATCAGATTGATTTCAAGCTGGAGCATAAGCAAAAGCTGTATGGCTATAGCGGCAACAAGAAGTGCGCCTTTGTTCGGATTAGCATGCCATCCCTCGGAATGTTTTACACTGTGCGAAAGGAGTTCTTGGACGATAAGCAGAATCCCAAGTTTGTTCTTAATGCACGGGGTAAGCCACTGGAAGTCTTTGAATCAAACATTGACCCGATGTTGCGATTCTTTCACATGCGCGATATCAAGCCGTGTGGATGGGTGGAGGTGGATGGCGATGAGACAGAAGCTAATGCAGAAGAGGATATCTCATTGCGGTGTAAGTGGCAGAATGTGAGTCCTGCCGAATCTTCTGCGGTCACCGCTCCTCTTCTCCATGCATTTTGGGATATTGAGTGCTACAGCCACACCGGGGAATTCCCGCAGGCGAATCCTGAGAAGAAGGTTTGCTTGTCCTCTCCTCAACCATGCCGCAACTGCTCCCACTGTTTTCTGAATGCGCAGGGGGATCCAATTATTCAGATCGGCACAACTCTTTGGTCTCCAGCCTGTGGCGACAAGCCTGAATTTACCGAAAGACACATCTTCGTTTTATCCGAAAGCTCAGGTAAAGCAAAAGGCCAGGGATGTGCATCCGTTCCAAATGCAAGAGTCTATGTGTGTAAGAAGGAGGCCGACCTACTTATTTCATGGTTCCAGTTCATCGTGGAGCGAAAGGTAAACGTCTTCGTCGGCTATAATATCTTTGGTTTTGATGAGAAATATGTGTGGCAGCGGTTGGAGCGCCTCAACTGTGATCAGAACGAGGAGGTCCAGCAGTTCTCTCACCTATACAACGAAGGCAAGCCTATGAAGTTGATTGAGAAGCGCCTGTCCTCTTCCGCGCTAGGAGACAATATGCTTTACATGTGGGACACTCCTGGTCGTCTGCGCATAGACTTGCTGGGGCATATTAAGCGGAAGGCGCAGCTCCCCTCTTACAAACTAGACTCCGTTGCAGCTGTGTATCTCAGCGGCAAGCTTTCAGGGGTTTCTCCTTTAGAAAAAGGGCAATGGCTGATCAAGACGAAGGACAAGAAGGATGCGAGAGTCGGGCGGTATGTACAACTTCTAGATGATCTGGGCGAAGATCTAACCGATAAGATGGAGATTATGGAGCTTGTGCCAGAGGGGTTTGTGGTTCGGTCTGAGGAGTGTCTGAGCGCAATTGCCGGCGCGGCGGCAATTGCGCTCAGACA
>Ga0214919_10008696_pt1 | contig 13282 bp, 10 predicted proteins | sample LL1503_MetaG_FD_177994 | JGI IMG/M metagenome (GOLD analysis project Ga0214919, IMG submission 177994) | Freshwater microbial communities from Lake Lanier, Atlanta, Georgia, United States - LL-1503 | ecosystem: Environmental > Aquatic > Freshwater > Lake | place: USA: Georgia | collected...
ATCAGGAGACATGTCAAAGTCAAGGTATTTCGCCCCTTTATCATCTTCTAGCGAAATAATGGCATTTTCTGTTTCTGCTACTTTTTGTTGTGATTCTGTCCGATGCAATCCTAAAACGTAGGTTTCCGTTCCGTAGGCAGAAGTACTTCCTGCATTGGCATGGATACAGATAAATAAATCAGCATTTGCCCTATTTGCAATATTTGCTCGTTCATATAATTCAACAAAAACATCTTTATCCCGGGTAAAAATAACTTTGACATCCGGATATTTGGCTTTAATTAATTCCCCTAATCGCAAGGCCATGGATAGACAAACTACTTTTTCATGTGCAAAAGACCCATGGCATCCCGGGTCCTTTCCTCCATGTCCGGCATCGATAACAACCGTTCGGATCAGTTGTTTTTCTGCGTTCTTAGTCTGAGAAAAACAGGCAAATCCATGCATCAAAACCATACTAGTTAAGAAAATAAATAAAGGTCTAAAACAAACGTTCATTGCTCGCATAACGAATTTTGGTAGCTTTGCATAAAGGTAAACACCTTGACAAATATAATTTTAATTAATTGACAGTAAATAAGTCTCTTTATCGATTTATCTTCGGCGCATTGTTAATAATGCAGGTATCAATTGTCGTTAGTGCGCAAAGCACGAATTTAAAAGACACCATTTCCTTAAATGATTCAAGCATAACTGACATTATTTTATATTCCTCCAACGATTCTATTTTTAACGATATTAAAGAAAGAAAGGTTCATTTGTATGGGAATGCGAAAGTAGAAATGGGAGACATAAAACTAAGTGCTGGGTACATTTTAATTGATTTAAATGCGAATGAAATTCAGGCATCTTACCGCTATGACAAAGACAGCAACAAAATTGAATTACCTACATTTACTGATGGTCAAGAACTTGTAACTTGCTTACGGATGCGCTACAACACGAAGACTGAAAAAGGATATCTTGAAGAGTTAGCGATTAAACAAGATGAGTTTTATTTTCATATGGGCGAAGCCAAAAGATACCCAAACGATGAAATACACCTCAAAAATGGTCGCTTAACCACCTGCGATTTAGAAGAACCACACTACCATTTTCGCTTATCAAAAGCCGTTATTATTCCAGACAAGCGCATTGTAACCGGCCCAATGAACTTGTGGGTAAAAGGCATTCCCACACCATTGGGACTTCCTTTTGCTATTATCCCCCAGCAAAAAGAGCGGACACACGGCCTATTATTCCCAGAATTCATTCCGATTTCACAATATGGATTTGGGGTTCAAAATTTGGGCTATTATTTTCCCATCAATGACCTATTTCAAACAAGCGCATATATAAACCTTTACAGCAGAGGGAGTTGGGGACTAAGAAATGATTTAGATTATTCTAAACGATATGCCTTTAGCGGAAAGATATCCGTAGGTTTTCAGCAATTCAGGCAGGGTTTTCCTTTCAATACTGCACAGAACAAAGTTTCAATAATTTGGTCACATAGAAAGGAAGCAAAATCGAATCCATATTGGTCATTTTCATCCAATGTTAACTTCATTTCGGATAACAAAACGAAAAACAATTTAGATCCAATTAACCCCCAATATTTTAACAACAGTTTTAACTCTGACATAAATTTAAACAGGGCATTTCCCGGTAAGCCAGTCACAATGGGTATGAAAATATCCCTCCGTCAAAATTCAATTGCAAAGAACATTTCATTAACCAGTCCGATCTTCAATGCCAACGTGACACGTATTTTTCCATTTAAAAACATGGTAAAAAACCCAAGTAAAGAATGGCAAAAAACGATAGCCCGCATAGGATTAAGCTATTCGATGGAAAGTCAAAACAAATCCACTTTCAACGATTCACTACTAACAGTTTTTGATTTTCGTGGTATCGGTAATGAATTCATGAATGGCGTAAACCAAGGGATCGTATTGCAAACAACAAGTGGTTTTTTCAAGAATTCAGTTAAAATAACCCCAAGTATTTCCTATGGCAATAAAATTAATTTTCAGCAAATTCAAAAAAATTACAATTCATTAAGCAATGGCACTGTAATCGACACCTTAGCTAAATTCGGCATGGCACATGAATTCAGCATGAATGTTAATCTTACGACAGTATTATACAGTTATTACCGCCTAATAGGCAAGAATAAGCCATTAATTCGTCACCTAATGACACCAAGCATTGGGTATCGATTTGTACCGCTTCTAAACCCATTAACGACAACAAATGCAGGAGCAAACCAATCGCTCATTTCCTATTCAAAATATGAGCGAAGTATTTACAATGTTGGAAATTCCAGCAAATCATCCTTCTTAACTTTTGGTGTTAATAATTCGTTGGAATTAAAGGTTAAATCAGACAAAGACACGGTAACTGGTTATCGAAAAATAAGGCTAATCGATCAATTTTCGATAACTGGGAATTATGATTTCAACAAGGATTCGATGAAGCTTTCCAACATTCAACTTAATTTGAGAATTAGCCCCTTCTCATGGCTTAATATTGTTGCTAATTCAGGTTTTAGTCCATATAGCTGGAGTACATTAAGTGGCAAAACCCAGGGTACATATGCCATTAAAGCGGGTCAATCGTTGGGGCGTTTTTTGTCTAATAACGTAACGACCACCCTCACACTCGCCTCCAAAAAAAGCAGGGAGATTATTGAAGAGACCAAAGAAACCGTTAAAACAAATTGGAACAGTGATTACAACCAATTCAGTTTACATCCAGAGCAAGCAATTTACTTTAACATCCCCTGGAAAATAAATTTATCGCATGTATATTCGATAAATGCGAATACCTCCAAAACTACCTTACAAAACGACAATTTTCTTTTTGTGCAAACATTCGTAATAAATGGGGATATTAGTTTTACAAAACGATGGAATTTATCCAGTAATATCAACTTTGATATACAAACGAAGCAATTAACGAACATTAACATTTCTTTAAACAGAAATTTACATTGCTGGGCGCTGTCGTTTTATTGGACGCCAATTGGTGGTAATAAAAGCTTTTTATTGAGCATACGAAACACTTCCTCCATATTCAAAGACGCTAAAATAGAAGTGCGGAAACCGCCTAGTTTCTTATAGATTAATCCATATAAAGCAGGATCTTGGGACCAACAACCATACTTATTGTTGTTATCCTTCGATCAGGATTATTAACCTTTCCATTCTCCACCTGTTTAGGCGGTAAATTTTCTCCTTGGCCATAAAACTTAACATTGTACGTCAATTTCAATTTCGTATTTAATGCTGTTAATTGTTTTTCAAATTCTGCCGCCACGGCAGCGGCTCTTTTTTTAGACAATTCAAGGTTCTTTTCAGCCCGATCAGTTGCATTGCCGGAACCTTGTAGGTCTGAATAACCATTAATGATTAATATCGTCTTATACTCCTCTTGATCAAAAACATTTTCATTATGCTGATTTAAATAAACTTTCCATTCCGCAATATCCGTCGTGATTGTCTCAATCAAAACCGTTATTGCTAACTTTCCTTGTTTGGTTAGTACAGAACTCCCAGTATCAAAACTAATATCGGCAGAGATATTTTTTATTTCTTTATTTGAAACAATTAATTCACCAATAGGATATACATAATTGAAAAGTAAATCATTTAATTCTACCGCTAATCGCAAAGCTTTTTCGTTACCTGCAGGCGAATAAGGATCTGTTTCATTTAACAAATCAATAATTTGCTTAGTTCTTTCTATCAATTTATCCAACTGAACATCTATCTCGTTAATCCTTTCAGAACTATCGATTGAATAAAACATTTTTTTCTGATCTTCCAATCGACGCAATGCTTCATCGGCTTTTTCCAATGTTGCCGCAAGGCTTTTTTCGCGTTCAGCTTGCTTACGATTAAAATTATTGACCTCAGTTTCACCCTGCACTCCTCGAAAGACAGTTGTTTTAAACTTAGGTTTTACAAGCACTCCGGTATCTTTACAAGCAAATAATGCAAGGGAGCAAATAAAAAGAAATATCAAGTTTGAATTATTCATAGAGCTAAAATTAACAAATATTGAATAAAGAGGTACTAATCACGTATTTATTTTTAGTAGGACAAATAAAGGCAAAATTAATTAAAGACAAGAAAAAAAACAAAAGATTAAATCAACCCAGCTTTTGTTTTTTGCTGCAGGACATGCGTGTATTTTGCGCCAAAAAAGATTATTTGAGCTGAATAATTTACCCAAGCTAAAAGTATAAATAGTGAGCCTGCAATACCTGATTTCCCGAGAAAAAAATAATTTTGCAGATAATATTTTATTCCTAATTGACTCCCATATAATAACAAAGCTGTAAGAACAGCACCTTTAAGCGCTAATTTATTTGATACTTTTGCATCATTAACATATTTTAATATCACCCAAAAAATGAGGACATTACTAATAATAGATAGCGCGTGATTCAAACATAACATACTAAAATTAATTATTCCGTTATATGCCAAAACAGAATGTTCTATTAGTGAAACTACAAAAATTTGAAAAAAGTAAAAAAGAATAATCACTAGAGCAAAAGCGGACAATAATAACACAGATAAAAACCGGAAACTTACTAATTTAAGGACAATATTATCGTTTTGGTCATGTTTCACATCAAAAAAATCATTTAAACTTCTTTTAAGTGAAACAAGAAATGCCGAGCAGGCATAAAGTAAAACGAGCACACTAACAACACTCATTAACCAACTTCCGTTATCGAGGTCAATTACCTTTAAGTACTCAATAATTGTATCCGTATCATCCAAGCCTACTTTTTCATAAAATAATTGTTGAATAATAGAAACCATTTTATCACGCCCAACGATTTTTCCGAACGAAGAAATGGATAAATAAAGAATGGGGAACAAGGCAAAAAGCGTATAATATGCCAATGCCGCACCATGAAAAAAGGCGCCCTCTTTAATATATTTTACAAACGCAAGTTTTATTAGCTGAAAATTAAGGAGCCAAGGATTCTCCCTGTTTTTTTTTATTGATGTCAATGCAAATATTTTTTTTTAGCGGTTCGAAACTCAAGAGTATTATCTCCTCATTCTTATGGGAATAAAAATAATTATAATAAACCAACCCGAGAAAAACTGAGGCAATATAATTCAAATGTATTGCTCCATTTTTATTTTCAATGAATTCATCCGGTCGAAACAAGACTCTTTTTTCATTGATCAAAACAGCATTAATTGGCCCGAATAACAAGGCATCTGCTTTATTCGATAAATTGTAATAACTGTTTATTGGGTTTTTCTTAGCGCTTAACTTTCCCTTTTTTAATATACAAACTGTATCCGAAATTCCTAAAATATCTTGCCCATCATGAGAAACAATTACAATAGAAAGCTGTTCTTGGGTCCTAATTTTCAATAAATAATTAGTAAGCTTAATCCGTAATCGCGTATCCAGATGTGCAAAAGGCTCATCCAATAGAAGCACTTTAGATTTTTTAGCTATTGCTCTAGCAATGGCAAGTCTTTGTTGCTCTCCACCTGAGAGCAAGTGGGCTTTTTGATGCCTTAATTCCTTCAATTCAAGTAATGTTAGCATTTGCTCTACCCGCTTGTTTCTTTTGTCAGTAGCCCAAGATAGAATTGATTCCCTAATATTTTCTTCAACTGTATGGTATGGATCAAGTTTAAAGTCTTGGTTGACCATTTCTATTCCTTCTGCACCTGGAATTAACCGAAAAGACGACTTCAGCAATAATTGCCCATCAAGTAGCACCTCGCCAGCGTCTTGGTCAATTAATCCAGCCATAATTTTTAATAACGAGGATTTCCCTGCCCCACTTTTACCGACCAAGCCCATTATTTCTCCTTTCTTAATTGAAAGGTTAATCTGATTTAATACAGGGCTTTGAAAAGAAAGTGATACCCCCTTAATCTGGAGCATTAGACGGATAATTCTTTAGGGAATTCTTTTGTGGCAATATAAATTCCGGGAACAGGATTTGCCATTGGCTCTAAATCCTTCAAGAATAGCTTCACTATATATTGCTCAGGAGAATTCTTGATTTCTATTTTTTCCACAATTGATTCTGATGCACCGATATAACACAGGGGAGCGTTATCAGAACTTATTTTAACTAAGCGCATTGCTGGAATGCCGAATTTGAATTCTTGACCGTCCGCATAGGAACCTTCCAATTGATACGTTTCATTTTCAAGTTCCTCTATAGACACCACATTAGAAGAAATTTGCATTTCGTCTTCCCAATGATGCTTTATATTGTCAGTTGAAGGTTTTCCTTCGTGATTTTCATCCGCGAAGGCTTGCGAAAAGAGTTCATTTATTTGATAACACAATACAACACATTTCATAAAAAATACTTTCGATAAAATTAATTCAAATTCGTATAGAAAAATTTACATTTGCTTAAACTTATGAAAATAACCATAATAGGCGGATCGGGATTAATCGGAAAACGAGTCATAAAACTAGCCTGTGAAGACGACTTTTTTACCCAAATTAATGCAATAGTAAGGTCCCCATTGCCACATAAAAACCCGAAAATAAATGAGCTAGTCATCGATTTTGATGACCTTTCTCATCAACTTAAGGACCTTAAAGCTCAGGTAATAATTTGCACTTTAGGAACCACTCGAAAAGTCACACCTGATAAAAAAGCCTATCGAAAGATCGATTTAGAGTACACACTCAGCGCTGCAGAAATAGCATTAAAAAATGGTTGCGAGCAAATTCATTTGATTAGCTCAATTGGGGCGAATGAGAAATCGCTTGTTTTTTATCCCGCTTTAAAGGGAGAAATAGAGCACTTGATAAGCCAATTACCCTTCAAATCTACTTTTATTTATCGCCCTTCCGTTTTGATGGGAAAAAGAGATTCAACAAGAATCATAGAATATATTACACAAGGAATTTTGTCGCTAACCAACCCATTTCTAATAGGGCCATTGAAAAAGTACCGAGGGATATCTGCAAACGAAATAGCCAAAAGAATACTGCATGAAATTAAAAAAAACGAAGGTGGATTACATGTCTTTGAATCCGATGAAATATCAGTAAATAATCAATAAATTACACTTATATATCCTAGTAAAATAGAAGATTAATTGATCGGATTTTGAATAAACTACCTGGCTTTTTTTAGGATTTATTTAAAAAAAAAGAACGACTAATAGCTCAAAGAAAATAATAATATATAATTTTAAAGCCATGAAAAAACATATAAATATATTAATGGCATTAGGGTGTTTGCTTTCAAGCCAACTAGCCTATGCCCAAAAAGACAATACAAACGCGATCGATAAGGCCAGCGTTAATTTAATGGTATCTAAAAGCATGGAGTTATATGATCTAGGACGTTTAAACGATGCCATTGCTTTGTTAAAAAAAGCTGAATTAAAAGACACTTCCAATTGGAAAATACAATATTGCATGGGGAAATGTTTTTATGACCTCACAATGTATTATGCAGCGGAGGAATGTGCGAATCGAGCCTTTGAATTAATTAACCGTCTTGATGATGCAGAGGCTGGTTTAAACGAACTATTGGGAAACATTAACCACCGCTTAGGCTTTGTTGATGCAGCGGCGATGCATTTCAAAAAAACTGCACAAATAATGGGTGCGAAAGCAGCTAAGAACAATGATATTTTAGTGTACATCGAACAATGTGAACTTGCCTTAGCAGACTCAAAAGCGGGTGTTATTAATTTACGAAAATCATTATCTGCTACTTTAAATACTATTGATGGAGAATACGCACCGATTCTTACAAGAGATGGGAAAGAATTGTTTTTTACAGCAAGAAGACCTGAGACAACAGGTAACAATATAAATCCAGATGATCAACAGTATTACGAAGATATGTATCATGCCATCTGGGATGAGTCTATGAAAGATTGGGTCATGCAATCAAGTACATTTGTCGATTTGAACACGAATGGATTTGATGCCTTAAGTTACGTGTCTGAAGATGGTTTATATGGTCTATGCACCATTAACACATCAGCTGCAGAGAAAACCACCAAAAGTTCAGATCTCTTTGAAATTACGAGTGAAACGCCATTCAGATGGTCATCAATCGATCTTATTAAAAATAAATCCATAAACACAGATTATTTTGAAGGATCTGCCACCCAATCGTTAGACCCAAATGGAGGTGAGGGAGAAATAATGGTTTTTATCAGCGATCGTAAAGCCGAAGATTCCGGAATGGATATGTTTTTTGTGCCAAAAACAGATGGTACTTGGGGCTCAGCCAAGGCATTACCCAAAAACATTAATTCATTGGGGGATGAAACCACTCCTTACCTTACCAACGATGGCAAATTTTTATTTTTCAGCAGTAATGGGCTCCCTGGCTATGGTGGTTACGACATCTATTATTGTCAAAACATTGATGGAAAATGGAGTGCCCCTGTTAATTTAGGAATGGCTGTCAACAGTGTAAATAACGACACTCATTTTCAATTTAACACAAAAACAAATCAAGCTGTCTTTGCAAGTATCTGTCAAAATGGTGATTACTTTAGCTATGATATTTTTCAAGCTGACTTAAGCAAAATAACATATCCTTTTATTACTAAAGAATAATAAAGGACATTATTTTATTCTTATTTTTTTACGGGCGAATTTATCTAAATCATAACGAACGAACACTTCCATTCCCCCTTTAAAATTGGAAACAATTGATAACCTAGAAAGATTGATATCATAAGAAAAACCAGTGGAAACTGCTCCCCATTGTGCCATAACTTTTAGAATCATTGCATCCTTATATCGTGCAAACAAACCAATAGAAAAAGACGCATCTTTTTCTATTGAAGTGGATCGTGACGCTTCTTTAAGGAATTGCTTATAATAAAACCCGGCCAATATTTCATTGTATGTTTTTTGGCGATTATAATAAATACCTGGTAAAATTGCTCCATTTGCTTGGGGCAAGGCAATACTTCCGTTCACAAATACCGAATATCTTACGGGCATTCTTTGAATACTGGAATTATAGAAAGACGATACAGGTCGATTAATATGAAATGCAGCAATACCAACGTTTATGGACTTATCAGCTTTATCATTAAAAGATTTATTGTTGGTCTTATATGAATAAAGCATTCCTGCTCCCATGTCAAAATAAGAATAATTCTGTTTGTAGAATGATTCGCCATTAGCAATGGCAGGATTATAATTCATCCCATCGTATTGAACGCCCCATTGACCAGCGCCAGGATTTGCAGACGCTTGTCCAAATCCAGAAGATAAGCCAAGGCCCAATTTACTCATCTTATTAATCATCAAATGGTAAGACAAGCTAATATTTACAAGACTTTGATTATAGTTATTCGCGCCCATTCGATCATTGAAGAAATTTATTCCACCACCAACAATTCCTTTTTGCAAACTAGAAGCGGGACTTAATTTTCCATCCATAGAAGCCGCCATCGTGGTGTAAGGAGTTGCGAAACTACCGTATTGTGAACGGAACATTGCTACGCCTTGAAAAGTGGAAAATGCGCCTGCTAATGCTGGGTTTAAAGTCATTGGAGAATATTCAGATTGAGAAAAATGAACGTCTTGTGCATACATTTTAGGTGCCGATATAAACGCCATAAAAATAAGCAACAATAAATTATATCTTTTTATGCTCATAACTATCTAACTAAGGTAAGACTGCCGGATGAATTATAGATGGTATTGTCGTACAATAGAATGCTTAATTTGTAAACAAAATTTCCATTAGGCAGAGGTCTTTCTTTAAAATTCCCGTCCCACCCTAATGAAATATCAGCAGATTCAAAAACCATTTCACCCCAACGATCAAATATTTGAAAACTAAATCGTTGAATACAAGAAGCTTTTCCGAAAACCCATAATTTATTATTTGCTTCAGGACCAGTACCATTTGGAGAAAATATTGTTGGGACAAAAATATCACCGCATATTAATTTTATTTCCACGAAAACAGAATCATAGCCCACGCATCCATTAGAATCAGTAGCAGTAACGTAGTACATTATACTTGAATCTGTCATCGCTGTTGGATTTGGACAATCGTCACAAGATAAACCTAAGGTGTTTGATGTCCAAGTATAATCGACACCACCGGTAACTGTTATATCCACATTAAAACCAGGATTAATAATCGTATCAACGGGAAGCGCGATAATATTAAGAGAGTCAATAATTCCTATTGTAAAGTTCAATGTATCGGAACAATTATTTGAATCGGAAACGATAACAGAATAATTTCCAATAGTCAAATTACCGATGCTATCCGTATTTTGAGCACTTGAAGACCAATTGTATGAATATGGTACTGTTCCACCACTTGCCTGCGTAGAAATAGTTCCTAAAACACCCGTAAAGCAATCAATCGGAGTAGACGTACCATTGAAAATCAAAGGTGTGGGTTCCGTAATGCTAAAACTTTGCACCACCAAACAATTTGCCGCATCCGAAACAATCACATTAAAAGATCCCACTGGGAGTCCCGTAATGGTATCGTTTGACCCTAAATTTACTGGTGGCAATCCTGTAGTATACCATGCATAAGAAATAGGCGCTGTACCACCACTTAAAACACTAACTGCAGCAGTACCATCGTTGGCACCATTACAAGAAACATTGTCTACAAAATTAAAACTAATGACCGGTGCAACGGGTATAGGATTAATCGTATAGGAAGTAGAACTTATTGAAGTACATAGAGTACTTGAATCAATTACCGTTATTGAATAATTACCACTTGGAAGATTAGAGAAAACTGCTGGATCTTGATAAACGATCCCGTTAATACTATACGAATAATTTATTCCAGTAGGAAAAAGTACTGTTAACGAATTACTAATTACAGCACATGTAGGCTGAATAACGTTAGCTACAGGCGCAGGAGGCGTATTAGGAACCGCCACAAGTACCACATTCGCAGAAGGTAACGAGGTGCAAATTTGGTAATTCGTCACCGTAAAAGTGTATGTTATTCCGGCAGTTAAGCCATTAAAAAGTGCCGTGCTTCCTGTACTAGAAAGTGTCATTGAACCTGGCGAACCATTAATTGTCCAATTGCCAGCTGGCAAACCAGAAAGAGAAACCGACCCTGTCGATAAGGCACAAGTTGGTTGCACAACCGGCCCAATAATAGGAGCTGCTGGCGTGGTAACTGGATTTATAAACGCTTGATTAGTCGGAGAAGAAGAACATCCGCCTGGTGTTAAAGCAACTGTAAATGTAAAATTTCCTAAAGGAAGACCGGTAAAAATTACGTTTGTGCCAGCTCCATTTAAAACAATTGGGGCACCACTAGCAGGTGTCGCTGTAATTGCCCAAGAGCCAACTGCAGGCAATCCTGACAAGGGAACACTTCCTGTATTAACAAGACAAGTCGGTTGCGTTGTTAAACCTAGGAATGGCGTACTAGGACCTGGCGGTAAAGCATTAATAGAGGTAACTGCAGTAGAAGCAGATTGGCAACCTGTTAGCAAACTTATTACAGAAAAACTGTAGCTAGTTGCGGGTAAAAGGCCCGTAAAAATACCAGTAGTTCCTGTTCCATTCAAAATTAAAGATCCAGGAGAAGCTGCGATAGCCCATGCTCCACTAGAAGGCAAACCCGAAAAGTTAATGGTGCCCGTTTGATTAGCGCATGTTGGTTGTTGAATGGAGGTTATAATTGGTATAGATGGATTTGCCGGTACAGGGCTAATTGTAGCTGTGCAACTGCCAACACATGTATTCGTATCACTGTAAGTGAAAGTATATGTGCCTGGTAAAAGATTCGGTACAGAAAGTGAATTTGTGTTTCCGTTAAGTGTTGTTCCGCCTGGCATCACAATAATAGTCCAATCATTAATAGTTAGGCCAGTAATATTGACTGTTCCAGTTCCAACAATACAACTTGGTTGAGAAGTAACCGTTGCAGAAGGGACAACGGGAATAATGCATTGTGAAAAGCAAAACTGAAATGAGAAAGCAATAAAGATAATCAAAATGTTTCTGGAGAGGAAAACAAATTTGCTTCGTAAAATGTCTTGCATATTATTTTTTAACGACTAATTTAACTGATCATTCTTCGGTAAAGTTACATTTTTTATTAAATAAAAAAAAGTGCCACAAATCAACTTACGAAACTAATTTCTTTTGGTTGCTAGTAAAAGAATTACATAACAAATTGATTAACTAAAAAAAAAAATAAACTTTGCACGAGAATTATGGGACGATATTTTTGTAAGTTATCATTTAAGGGTACTGATTTCCATGGTTGGCAAAGCCAACTTAATGCAAGTTCAGTTCAAGAGACAATTGAAAATGCTATTGCACAGTTGTTTTCTACCACCCATTATCCCATTGTAGGATGTGGGAGAACAGATACAGGTGTACATGCTAAGTCCTATTTTTTTCACATAGATCTTCCAGAAAAAATGGAAGAAGGACTTATTAAAAATAAGCTAAACCTACTTTTGCCTAAAAGTATCGTAATTCATGATTTTTATGCGGTAGATGACCAGCTCCATGCCCGGTTTAGTGCAAAATCACGCACCTATCGCTATTTTATTCATGATACAAAAGATCCTTTTATTGATGATTTTAGTTGGTATATGCGCAAAAATGTCAACCTATCAGCCATGAACAAGGCCGCCACTCAGTTACTTGGTAAACAAGACTTTGCCTCCTTTGCGAAAGCACATTCAGACGTAACAAACACCCTTTGTGACGTCACATCAGCAAAATGGTTTAGAGAAGGGAATCAACTAGTTTTTGAAATTAGTGCGAATCGTTTTTTACGAAATATGGTACGGGCAATCGTTGGAACTTTATTAGAGGTAGGAACTGAAAAATTGGAGACGGATGATATTAAAAAAATAATGGCATTAAAGGATCGGCAAGCCGCTTCCCTATCAGTACCACCTCAAGGATTGTTTTTATGGGAAATAAATTACTAATGTTAAAAAAAACAGCGCTTCTTTTTTTACTTTTCTACTGCTATGCAGTTCTTCGCTATCATTTTGGGAAAGGATTGGGGTTAGAAGAAATATTATTTGTGGTAAACAAAGCATTTGCTTGGACAGCGGGGACTTGCTTTGCCTTTACATTATTACCAAAAAAATGGTTTCCGAACACAGTAAGCTACAGAAAGCAATTTGGATTAATAGGTTACGGCTTTAGTTTGTTACACATAACAGCAAACATAATTTTGATAAATGCTACCAACTACCCCTTATTATTTGAAGTAAACCACCTAAATTCTCATGGTTGGCAACTTATTATTTTAGGAATTCTAACAATTATTTGTTTTAGC
>Ga0214919_10008697_pt1 | contig 13282 bp, 10 predicted proteins | sample LL1503_MetaG_FD_177994 | JGI IMG/M metagenome (GOLD analysis project Ga0214919, IMG submission 177994) | Freshwater microbial communities from Lake Lanier, Atlanta, Georgia, United States - LL-1503 | ecosystem: Environmental > Aquatic > Freshwater > Lake | place: USA: Georgia | collected...
ATACGATAACCAGAACTAACAATATTTTTAATTCCTATAGTTAATCCCCAATTTGTATTTAATGCCCTTCCTGCTCCAAATGATGCTGCTCTTCCGCCGCTTCCTGTTTCATATTGCCCTGAAATAAAATCATTATACGCACATAACCAACCTGATTGGGTTGGTGCAGTAAATTCTAATTTCATTTGATTTGTTGCTGTAAATGAATTTGCTACTGGAATAAATGATACGCTAGAGCCTTGTAAATTTATAATAAAGTTCGCACACCCAACACTGCCATTTGCAAAAACTCTGTAATAGTTTCTGTCGCCAGTTCCCATATCAATTGAATAATTAGCATTTGAAGTAGGTCCATTGGTTATAATGCTATAATTTCTAGAGCCTATTTTAAGTTTACCTTCGCCTACCAACAAACCATCATTATAACCAACTCTTTGATCTTTTCCTGTTGCAGTAATTAAAGCTGTACTATCCCATAAATCAGTATAAAGTGTTTTATCTGTATAAATTAAATTCGATGGAAGCCTATATCTTTCCGAAGTAAAAGACTCAACTAGATCCGTAGCAACGCCTGGAATATTATCAATTAATATATTTGATATTATGGCCCCAGTACTTGTTGAAGTAGGCTGGCTTGTTAATACTCTAGGGATAGATGTCCTTACGTTAACAGAGCCATCAATCAATCTTATCCCTGATGTTTCAAACGCAACAGGTTTTAATAATTCTATTGGTGCATTTTGATTACCTGCTGATGCTGGGAAAGAACTAGCTGCAATAGATTGTAAACCATAGCTTTGAGCAAATGTTATATTGTTAGTGCTATATGTGTTTTTATAAGCATTAGAGCCAGTGATAACATAATGAAAACTGCCACCAGTATAGTATTTAACGCCAGATAAATATTTAGTACCTGTCATTATTAAATTTCTAGTAGATTCATTACTATAAGCAACCGCCGTAGTATCATCATCTACAAACCATTCAATTGTTTTTGTAGAATATATCACAACTGGGCTATATTCATGTCTAACTGTCAAACTATTATAACCATTAGCCTGACTTGCAGGAACTACTCTCCAAGAGCCAGTTCTGTATTTATAGCCATCGAATGCTATACCAGTCCCAGAAAACACAACACTTTGCAGCGCAGAGAGTGAAAAGCCAGTTCCAGCATCCGATACCGCTCCTGCTGTTGTTAAATCAATTTCTCTAACTACACTGCCATTTAGTATCAAAATTAATTTTCCATACTGAGCTCTACCAAATGCATTGGCAGCATATGCTGCATATGGAGCTCCTGGGCCAGTGCTAATATCGTCAGCTATGGTTCCTGTAAATGTAAGACCAGATGCAACAATACCCAAGCTTTTTGTAGTAGTTGTGCTGGCAAGAGAATAAGTTTGTTCTAGTGTTTTTTCTGGATGTGGTTGATATGATGTTAGGATATTAGTTGTTAGATCGATTGTTAATTTGCCAGATTGACCAGACTGATTGACACCAATCGAATCTAATACTGGTGGAAGCGGTGGTGCCAATGCTTTAAGGATGTTGTTGATTTCTCTTACAGCAGCCCCTACTGTTGTTCTGCCTGTCCAATCTTCAAATAATCCATCACTATATGTTTCTAGGCCGGTTTGACCGATTGGCAAACCTTGCAAAGCATAGACAGTGCCAGATAATGTCAAACCTCCACCAAAGACTGACCTTTTTTCTTCAGATCCAGATATATAAAGAAAAGTATCTGGACCAATAGAATTGGTTAAGAAGGATGTGGATAAGTTGCCTTGATTTGGGGGATCTCCGTCACTTTCATGGCCATAGATTATGATAGAAGCGCTGGTTCCAGTAGAACCAGAAGCAATTATTTTATTTGTCTTTACTTGTGATGCTCTAAAATCGTATGACATTTCTATAAAAATATTTCTGCTTCTTCAGCCACAATACATGACACTTTACGTTAATTATTCACAGAACAATCCTGTGATTGTGTAAATAGTTTTAAACTACTTATATTTAAATGATTTTCTTTATCCTTTTGTAAAAATTTATTCGAATTTCCTATTATTTTTAATAATATGTTTTTATTATTTAGTTTTATTTCAATGGATCTTCGCATATTTGTAAGTATCAACGGCGCAGAAAAATACAAATAGATTGGAACACATGATTAATCTATAATTTCAATATCGATTCAGTAAACAAGTTAAATTGAATCCACAAAATACAACATATGAATTTTTATGAAATTTTAAATATATCAAAGACTGCAAATCCAGAGGAAATTAAAAAGGCATTCCGTATAAAGGCACAACAATATCATCCAGATAAAAATCCAAACAATCCAGAGGCAGAAAGAAAATTCAAAGAAATTAATAGTGCTTATGAGATTCTTTCGAATAAACAAAAAAAAGAAGAATACGATAAAAAAATTTCGCCGCAACGCTCTTGGAACAATCCAGAAGATTTATTTACAGATTTATTCGGTAGAATGAATGATGACGATAATAATAATCCATTCCACCCATCCCAAGGTAGGTGGCATGGTCAAGTAAAACAAAAATATAATACTACCATTACATTATCCATAGCAGATACGTTAGAGAAAAAACAAATTCTCTTAGATATAGAATCAAAAGATGTATGTAGAGTTTGTCATGGAACTGCTGTTGAAAAAAATGCTATCCGATGTAATAAATGTGGCGGTTTATTTGATCCTAATTCTCCATGCAATATTTGCAATGGAAGCGGGATAATATATAAAACATGTGAAATTTGCGCTGGTGTAGGATTTAAAAATTTAAAACAATCAATTCCCGTTACCGTTCCTCATGGCGTCATTTCTAATACTCAATTAAAATTTGAAACCCAAGAAGGAACTATAATAGCAACAGTAAATGTAATATATCCACCGGAATTTAAAAATAATCCTGATGGTAAACTTGTAAAAGAAATTGCAGTTCCATATCATATAGCAGTTTTGGGCGGTGAATACACGGTAGATCTAATAGAAAATAAAAGCATAAAAGTTAAATTTCCTCCCATGACAGAAGGACAACTTATAAAAATAAAAGGAAAGGGACTTTATTCAAGTCCAATCGCTAAGGAGCGTGAAGATTTATATCTTTCTCCAAAGATAAAAATACCTAAAAACATAAGCGAAAAACACAAAACAATAATAGAAGAACTTGCTATGATATATCAATTAGAGGAGAATAATAAAAATGAGTGATAGAAAAGTTTTTGAATTGAGTGATGAATTAATTGGGCAACTTGCAAAGCTTTTGCAACTTTCAATCTTAACCGGAACAAATGTAGTGGATCATTTTCGACTTCTTCGTGTAGAAACCGAAGAAGGAAGACTAGCTCTTACACCAGAATATAAAGAATATTTTGAAAATAGCTTAAATAGCATGCTTAAAGAAGCTGAGCAACTGCAAGAAGAAATGCAAACCACTATCGTACAAGCATGATTCAGATATTGCCAATGTTTTTGGCAGCTTTATCTTTGACCCATTGGTCAATCATGGAGTTGTAAAATTGTTTGGCTCTTTTGGCAAAGTCTTTATCATTAGGAAATAAATAATTAAACATAAGCTGTACGCCATACGTATCCTCTTCTTCAAGAGGATTTAATCCTGGCGTACTGCCCATTCTTGTCTCTAGATCCTTGACTAAATCATCATCACCCGGTTTTTTACCATCTCTAATAGCATTGGCAACGAATTTAGCTCTAGAAAGCATATTCATTAATGCTTTTCTGCGTGCTAGTTTTCTAAAATTTTTAGATTTTGTAGCGACCGGGATACTTCGCTCAAAGAGTATATCTTCTATTTTCATGAAGATAAATAGAAGATAAAAAGTAAATTGATTAAAAGTTGATATAAGTTTTCTAGCGATTTTTTTTACTGGTAGTAGCTCGTGGTGTTTGTTGTGCTTGTTTTTTCTTCTTACTGTTAAGAAGAACAGAAGATTTTTTAACTTCCGCAACTAATTTTTCTGGTGCAGTCTCTACTGTTTCTACTGGACTTTCTTCCGTATGTACAACCTCTGCTGGTTGAGAGGATGGCGCTTTGAATAGATGATTTTCTTCAGTTTCTGGTTTTATTGCCTTTACTTCTAAAAGATGATAAAGATCTGACTGTGCTAGAATTACAAATGCTTCTTTTTCAATTCTAAATTTCTCGGCAAATCCATGCCAGAAACCTAATCCTAGCGCACAAAAACTAGCAATAACAGTCTGCAAAACTGTGGCGCTAAAACAAAAACCAGAAAAAATCGTAACCGAAACCATGAGACTAACATATGATGGGACACACCACTTTGCCCGTTCAAGCTGCTGTTCTCCGTAAGTGCGTAATGAAATATTATTTATTGTTGACATGTTTTCCTTTTTTGTGATTTATGTTTAATACAGAACCAATTATCAATATAATAAGTAAAATAACCATGATTACTTATCTTCAGATATTAAATGAGTCAATAGCATTTGTATATGCTTTCCAGATATGATTATCTGGTAATCCTGACTCTTCTGCCCCAAGAAGAATTTTATACATATACTCTTCTTTAGGCAAAGCAAAAATACCACTAGAATTGTTTATATAAACCCACGCTTCTTTAATGATACCATTATGTTCAATGGGTAATTTATAACAATTATAGACATATGGAAATCCTTCATAAGAATCCATTTTTAAAAAATCTTTTTCGGTAATAGAATATAAAACTCCTGGAACTTTGCTCCCTGCTTTTTCATATACACTTGCTACCCCATTACCAGCAAAATTAAAAGCGTAATCAATTAAATGTGCCGTACCATACTTTTTTGCATGAGGCATACGTTTAAATGCTTGTTGCGTTAACATATTGCTACCATAAGCAAACATTAGCTTGCGTCTCATATTCGTACCTTTATATTTCAAAGAAAAATAGAATATATCATGAAGATATAACATTGTCAAGAGTAATATTCCAGAAGTTACCCTTTGCCGTTCTACGCTTAGTAAATCCTAGATCTAATAGCTTTTTTGCAAATAATTGAGTCTTGTACACAGAAATTTTAGTAAAACCTCTTAAACTCATATAAGTTATTCGGGAAGACATCAAATTCTCTAACGTACAATATCCAGATTTTGAATCACACGGTTTTAAATTAGAGAAAAATTCGTTGTCTATCTGATCTAGTTTATCTAGTAAATCATTTGGTACATTGCTCTTGGTGTTTTTCTTCAACCACGATACATAAAGTTCATTTACCTTCTCATGGCTATTATTATAAGCCGGATATTTTAACACAGATTCAACAATTATTTCTAACTCCGATGCTAATGTTGCCGGATTATCAAAATATTGAAGGTAATTTTGTGCGTTTATTTCTAATTCATTCTTTAAAGCACCCCTTGCACGATCAGATGAAAGAAGCCGATGCATAACAACATTACGAACACCTTCTGGCACTTTTATACCCAAACTAAATTTATCCCTTAAATCTCTAATAGGCTCATTGTTCCATGATGATGTTAAGACAGTTGTAGTTTTTACTTTTGTTTTTATATCCGATTTTTCTTTAGGCTTTTTCTGTTTATTCAATAAAAGCTTCATCACTGATTCTGGCAAATCTGTTATCGGTACATTTTTAATGCTAGCATAACTTCCTTTTTTGTGTTTGCTTGGCGGAATAACCACATAGCCATCAGTACCACGTACATCCACTTTATCAGCAAATAAAGATACGGAATTCTTAATAGGATATTTTGACCAGTACCAAAGATGCCATCCACCAGAACCAGTACGATAACAAAATGTTTCTGGTAAATGATTTAAAACTTCATGTTCTGGTGAATCAACATCAATCACAATAAGATATTTTTCTGTGATTTTTGAATATCGTCCGGTAGCTAATCCAAAATTCATCTTATTATATGCTTGAAACCAGTTTTTTATTTTTTCTGGATCATTTGTTGCAATGATCTTCCAGTTGTAACGGAACAAGGGATGCTTACCGGGTGCTCCACAATCAACCTTTCCACAAGAACAAGTTCCACCATCTCTGATGGAATATAATGGCAGAATATATAGTTGATTATCGAAGACTGTTTTGGAGATAAGGTTAAGGGATTGTTCTGCGGGAGATGTAGTCATGAGCTATAGGGTAACTCATTGGTTTTTTATTTTCAAGGGATTGATTAACAGGTGCTTGTTGCAATCACGACCCAACTTAAAGGACTAGCAGCGGGAAACCCCATAAATGTTAATGTTACTGATCTGTTCGTATTTAGTCCTGCTGGGGCTGCGCCTAATACAAGAGTGGCGGCAGAGATATCAAATCCACGTATCCGATAAGATGGATTGCTAGCATGAGGTTGAATAGTCAATGTTCGGCCAGAAGCAGCACTATCCATTTGCCTGATTTCTACAGTTAGTCCTAAATCAGTCACGCTGTCAGTTATTTCTGGTAAAACCACAGTTCCATTACTAAAAGTTTGCACGATGACAAAATAATCGCTTCTGGTCATATTAGTTATGGGGTTGACGCCAGCGTCAACCACTTTGATGGCATGTCTAATAGCACCCGACATCACAAGCTCTCCAGTGCTTTCTGCTCTGAATATATCACCACGCAATGCGTTAGAGTCACCCGTGCCATTGCCAATAACAAAAAGTGATGTGGTATTGTTTCTTTTATTCCATCTTCCCGTTGCAGCTTGTACTATGGAAGCATCTGTTAATGCCGCAGTAGAGCCTGAAGCTATTGTGCCAATTCCGCTAGCATGAGAGCCCGTGCCAAATGCTATTGTCTGATATCCTTCGGCATGGGAATAACTACCACTCGCTATTGTTTGATAGCCTTCTGCGTGAGAAGTTTGACCGTGAGCAAGTGTTAAGAATCCCTCAGAGTGAGAATAATCGCCATGTGCAGTCGTGCCGCTTCCTTCTGAATGAGAAGATTCTCCTTCAGCAGTGGTAGTACTTCCTTCTGCGTGAGAATATGAATTATCAGTTAGAGTGCCATATCCTTCTGCGTGAGAATAACCACCGCCAGCATAAGAACCAGTTCCCTCGGCATGAGAACCAAGACCGTATGTGGTTGTATTATCTCCTTCTGCATGAGAATAATCAGCATTTGTACTGGTTTCGAAGCCCTCGGCATGCGATGCGGCACCGTATGTGATTGTTCTTTGACCCTCCGCATGGGAAGAATCGTTTTGAGAAAGAGTTCTATCACCTTCCGCATGCGAGTATATACCTTGGGCGGTTGTTCTAAAACCCTCTGCATGAGAATAATTACCGCCAGCATTTATATTAAGTCCATTATACAAACTCCCAGACACAACAAGATCACCACCAAATACAGATACACCTCTTTGGCCCGTACCCTTGGCTCCCACTGCCCCAGACACATAAAAGAAAACATCCCCACCAATGCCATCTTGTGGGAAATATGTGGTGTTAATAAGCCCTTCGTTTACTGGAGATCCTTGGGCTTCTATTCCGTAGATCAGCAGCTTGGTAGTCCCAGCACCACTGCCAGTAACAATAATTTGTTTTGTTTGAATCTGATCTGCACGAAAGTCTATTGAGTTTGGCATATATTATCCTATGTGTGGTAAGTATTCCTATTAAGCGAAATAGAATATTTCGGTTGCTGTAAAACGTGCGGTTGGAACGGTTGCATTCGTAGATTGTGTATGTAATGCTTTCCATGTGGAGTTATCATCACTACCTTCTACCACCCACTGAACTGGATCTCTGTTGGTAGAATCGTTTGCGGTATAAAACTGAAAGGCATCCGTTTGTCTTGGTGCAGCAAAATCAATAACCAAAGGAAGCCTGTTTGTATCCAACCATTTTGTTGCTGTGTTATTGTCTATCGCCTTTGATGGTTCTTCCCCCGCTGGATTGTTGCCGCCAGGATTACTTGCCGTGGCACCCGTATAGCTAACCCTGGTTCCACCTAAAAGAAACACAAGTTCAGACAATTGCACAAGATTATCTGGAGATGGTGAGCGTATAGCTGTGGTACGAAACCGATAATATCTGAATCGATATACTTTTTTTCTACCAGCTTGATTTGCACCGCTAAATGAACTAAACATCTATGTCTTTTCCTTTATCAGAAAGATACAAGCTGACCCAACACAATATATGTTCCACCGTTGTTCAGAATACTGAATGTAACAACATTGTTTCTGCTGGGCGTTCCTGATGGTGTTGTGTTGCCTTGCCAGTTTAAAGTTTGGGGTACCCCTTCTATCTGAACGGCTGTTGGTAAATAAGCTGTACCACTCTGAGAAATAACCATTGTTACGCTTGTCGCATAAGAAGCCGACAAGTTCAAGTTGGTGAAGTTTGCCGTCCAGTTGGCACTCGGACTTGTGTGATAAAATATACTGCTTGTCACGCAATCATGTGTAACCGTGCTAGTTGCACCAGATTTAGCGGCGAAAGATTCCTTTACAGGACCAAAATAAGAACTTCCAGCGGCTATCTTTAAGTTACCTACATCACTAAGCTCTAGAAGGGTAGATGAATAAGAACTGTTGACAACTTGAATATCACCTGTGCTAGTAAGCCGGAAATACTTATCTCTGTTCGTTGCAGAACTGTAGTTGTTTGATGTTTTTAGGAAGTTGAAATATCCAGCACCACCTCTTGTATCTGTGCCAGAAAGATACAAAATTGGTTGTGTTGTATCACTTGTGTTTACTGAAGCTTGACCAACAGCCCCTCCGATATATACAGAACCTGTAAGTCTAGTAGTTCCTTGCACAAGAAGATTTCCAGCGGTTGATATATTTCCAGAAGAGGATAAAATGCCACCTGTCACAGCTATGCCATTTGATGCTGTCAGTTGACTTGTTGTAGTTGTTGCGTCACTGGCTGCATCGCCAAGGAATACGTTTCCTGCAAAATATGCTGAACCTGTGAACTGCGAGTTGCCTTGAACAAATAGGTTTCCTGCGGCAGAAATGCTGTTGGATGAACTCAAACCCTGCGAAGCTGTAAGTTGACCTGTTACGGTAATAATATCACTTGAAGCATCCCCAAGAGTTACACTTCCACTTGCCCCAACAATCCCAGAAACTTGTATGTTTGTTGTTGTTAGTGTATTTGTGGTGCTGTTGAAGGTTAGATTATTGCTACCTCCGAATGAACTCGCATTATTATACTGAATGTTTGTATCAACCCCACCGGGATTTACAGAACCACCACCGCCACCACCCGTCCCATTGTTGCGGAACAATCCGGCTTGAAGAATCCGTGCCTGTGTTGAATTATTTAAATTTGTGCAGCCATGATCAACGATTAAGTACGCAACAAGAATAGCAGCACCGGCTGTGTTGTTTGCTTCAACAAAATAATCCGTTGGAATATTGGATTGTGCGTCAGCTATTGTTGCATACTCTGTTGTTCCATAATAAACAAAAAATGCTTTGTTTACAGAGTTTGGAAACCAGTAAACTCTTTGAATGGTGACCTTGCTGGAACCAACAGAACTTGTAACTCCCAAATTACCGGGATTATATTTACCGGGCTCAATGTCTGTAAATCCAGCACCACCATTGTTCAGAATCGTTGGGGTTCCAGAAGTGTTATTATAAATACGGAATATCTTCGAAGTGAGTTGAGCACCTTCCACAGAGCCAAGAACAAGGTTTGGACTATTTGGATCGGTAGTGTAGTTTCTACCTTCCACTAATGAGTCACCAGCACTTTTTGTAATAGCTAGCGTTGTTCCAGAGCCAGAAGGTGCAAGAACATGTCCAGAAATTTTTAAAGGACCGAATGCACGGTTGAAATCTGCATTCCATGTATTTTGACCATAAGCAACGAACGGTGAAGAAATAGTTCCATTTGTTACAGCGTTGGATTGATGTAATACACGACCAAGCGAAATGTAGTTCTGATAATCTGTTTGAGCAAATGGCGTTATGTTTTGAACTACTTGACCATTGATATCAATGCCAACATATGTGATTTGTGCTGAACCACTGTAATACAATGGTATACTACTAGACAAAGGCCATGTTACTTTTGTAATTGTTGGATATGGTTCATTTGTTGTGGAAGCATTAAAAGATAAAATAAGACCTTCTCCAGCAGACACATTAAAAGTGGTTGTTCCATTGGTTGTCGTAATGATTCCGCCATTGAGAAGACCCGTTGACATTAAGCTTTCAAGCCAACGCAAACGTGTTGTGTTGGTGAATGAGCCACTGTACTGCGTAAAATAAAGATCATTAGTAGAGCCAGAAGTATAAATGTAGGAAGCTGTTGCGTTTGTTGGAATACGAAGCACGTTTACAGGTTTTAGTTGGAGGTAATCGTTTGTGCCAATACCACCAGAAACAAAGATATCACCATTGACCAAAACAGAAACTTGTTCTGTGCCAATAGAAGAACGAGAGCCGGAAAAAATAATAGAACCGCTTGTTGTGATACCCAGAGAACTACTAATCAATAGCGGACCAATATTATTGGCTATAACACCGGGGGTTCCAGTTAGGCGTAGATTTGAGCCGGTAATATCTCCAAAAATGGCATTGCTTCCAGAGTAGGTTTCTTGATAAGCCCAACCAAGAGAGCTTGTGTTATAATATATTTGTTTGCCTGTATTGAGGTCAATACCTACAGCACTGGCCGTGTTTGGTAGTTCGAACTGTTTTATGCTGTCCAGTGTAAGATATAATGGTTTGCGTTCTAATGACATAGGAGCCCCCCAGAGGTTATAATTGAATATAACTATCAAGAAAAAAAATAATTGTAAGTTTATAATTTGTTTGCCGCAGAAGTTTTCCCACGGCAAATATCTTAGGATAGATTAGTAGGTGATAAGACCAGAGCCCGATAGGAACATCTTCTTGGTAACTTGAGCGTACCATTGAATTTCTGCACCAGCAGAACCTGTGCAGTAAATTACGGCATTGGAGTTAATGTTAACATCCCAATCAGCAGCGTCACTACCTGATGTAGCTGCATCTAGTTCGGAATATGCGATAACCGATGTGGCACCCGCAGTATCTCTTGCAACTGTTGTAGAGAATGTCCAAGAACCGTAGTTGTTGGTATCTTTCTGAACGGCAGTAACGTTGAAATCAATTTTGCCAACACTGTTTGGACCTGAAGTACCTAATAACAAACTCCCGCTCATTTCAGTGCCAGCAGAACCAACTGTTGTCATTGATGAATACAGCGGACGAACATTGATGCCTGGGAAGTTAAAACCTCCAGTAGACCCAGTACGATCAAATATGACGTTTACTTGGCCCGCTGTAGCTGATGGTTCAATTTGGAAAGAACTATCGGAAGAACTTCCAGAATTTACATACAAAGAGCCTGACGTTATTGTCATAACTCCTTTAAGCGATGCATTTACTTTACCCGAAGTGAAAGATGGAGCGACTGTGAATTCAGCCTGCCCACCGTTGCTGCCAGAATAAACATTAAATTCAGAGCCATAAGCAAGGCTTACCGTACCAGAAAGGAATTCGGCTGTGCCTACATTCTTAAGTTGAACTTGACCAGCCGTGTCGGATCGAGCAACTTGAAAGATATTGTTTTGATCTGTGCTCGAAGATTGAACCAGTAGTTGGCCAACTACTGATATAATACCGTTTTCTCCTTGGTTAAAGATAGATACAACTGGATCTTTACCGTTATAATCACTAGGAAGTGGGTTCCATGAGCCACTGTATAACGTAAATTGTGCATTGTTAGCAAGAGCCAAGCCGCCACCGGGAACATTATTATCTCCAAGACCAAGTGGATCATGACGGCCATCAAAAAGCATTAAGCTTTGAGACATAACGACTGGCGTCAGGACCACCATCGCTGGGTCGAAAAACCCTGGGTATGGTCCGCCTGGGATTGGCTGTGCGACAGCGGCAGATAATGCCAGCGTATAGGCTTGGTTATCAATATTTGATCCACTTAGGACGCCAACATTACCAGATGGGAAAGCCAAAGTGTTGGCACCGATATTACCAAGACTGTTAGAGTAAAACTGGAGATCGGGATCTCCAGCAAATGCGCCATTGTTATTGAACTGAACTGTGCGGTCGTCGCCATTGGGAGTTCCACCCCCGCCGGAACCTGTAATCTCCCAGTTTAGGTTTGTATTGCTCCAGTTTGCTGTAATGTTAGAACCAGCAACGAGAAACGGTAAACCTGTTGAAGATGCACTCAAAGCACCAGAAAGATAAGTAAATCTACCTGTACTACCAGAAACAACACCAGCTGAAGTAATGTTGCCAGAAGCAGACAGGTCAGCAGCAAGGTTAAGTGCGCCAGTTAGTTGAGTTCCTCCTTGAACTCGCAAAATTCCTGCGGTGGAAAGGTCGCCAGAAGCAGATAACACATCATCGACGTTAACTGATCCAGTGAACTGTGAAGAACCTGTAACAAAGAGGGCCGAGCCGATATGAGCGAAATCTGCATCCAGATCCCGGTGCGAACCACTTAGGTTCAGTTGCGTTTTGCGTTTTATTGTCATGACTTATTATACTCCTAATCCATCCCTGGATTGGTAATAAATATGTATAATAAAATATTAATGCAACATTAATCTATGCTAATATAGTTCCATACGTTGCAACCATTTTTTTGGTTACTTGAACATAGAAACTAGTACCGCCCGGTAATGCCAGAGTAGGCGCAGACCCTGTAAGCTCTATCTGCCCAAGGCTATTAAAATTTACATCCCATTCTGCTGCTGGATTATAACTACCAGCAGTTGGGCCATATTCGGCAGCAAGTTCTGTTGCGGCAAGAAAACTAAAGTTTCCAGAACTAGGCCACAGTGCTGTTGCCGTATATTTCCAACTTGCACCAGTCTGTGAACCGTAGGACATTGCAAGAATTTCTACATCGAACTTACCAATGGTTCCAGCTGTCATTAATGAGCCTGACTCAAACAATCCAGAGATAGATCCACTGCCACGATTAGTTCCATCCCCATAAACGAACAAGCTGGCAGTAACTGGTGTTATGTTTACTCCACCAGCAACAACTGTAGAGGCAGTCAGCGAACCTGTTAGGGTGAGAATGTTTGTAGTGTAGTTATAGGTTAAGTTGGATGAGCCACTAAAAGTGCTACCGCTATTAAACTGGATTTGTTGGTCTAGTCCACCAGGACTTGTAGATCCACCACCGCTGGCATTCGCAGAGATTGTCCATTGACCAGAGCCATTATAGCTTGCCGTTACATTGCTGCCTGCAACAAGGAATGGTAAACCACCAACTGTTCCACTTATTGATCCAGTTATTCCGGTAGCGATGA
>Ga0214919_10008698_pt1 | contig 13281 bp, 12 predicted proteins | sample LL1503_MetaG_FD_177994 | JGI IMG/M metagenome (GOLD analysis project Ga0214919, IMG submission 177994) | Freshwater microbial communities from Lake Lanier, Atlanta, Georgia, United States - LL-1503 | ecosystem: Environmental > Aquatic > Freshwater > Lake | place: USA: Georgia | collected...
ATTAGAAAAAACAACTAAATTAGAAGAAACAACTAAATTAGAAGAAACAACTAAATTAGAAGAAACAACTAAATTAGAAGAAACAACTAAATTAGAAGAAATAAAAAAATTAGAAGAAATAAATAAATTAGAAGAAACAACTAAATTAGAAGAAACAACTAAATTAGAAGAAATAAATAAATTAGAAAAAATAAAAAAATTAGAAGAATATAAAAATTCGGAAGAATATATAAATTTTATGCAATTAAAAATAGATATAAATCATGATATAAATGAATTAAAAAAACAAAAAAAACAATTAGAAGAAGATAAACAATCATTTACTTATGATTTAAAAATATATGAAAAATTAAAAATCGAAAAAGAAAAAATAGAAAATTTTGAAATACCTGAAATTTTTGCTTTAAAATTTAATATTTATGAAAAATTAGAAGCATCTAATAATTTAACCTTTGAAGTATTTAAAATAGAATGGGAAAAAGTAAAACCAAAAAATAATTATAGTTTATTTTCAGCAAATCCTTATGAAAATTTATTTGCAACTTCAAATATCAAAGAAGATATCAAAGAAGATATCAATATTGAAATAGATATTTAATTCTTATTTCTAAATAATTAAAATATTAAATTAAATCTAATTTAGATTAATGTATAGTGAAAATGATATTGATTTAATAAAAAATAATATGGATATAATTAAAGATGATGCTATGAAGAAGAGACTTGAAATTATTGAACCAACAATTAAAGAATTTAAAGAAGTATATGCAGTAATATTAGAATTTATAAAAAATAAAAAAAGAAAAATCTACGGTGGTTATGCACAAAATCATTTAATTAAAATAAAAAAAGAGAGTGATGTATTTTATAAAGAAATAGATTTGGCAGATATTGAATTTTATTCTTATCAACCTATTGAAGATACTATAGAATTAAGTGATTTATTACATTCAAAACAATTTAAATTTGTACAAGGTTCAGAAGGTGTTCATAATGATACATATAAAATATTTGTTAATTTTATTAATTATTGTGATATAACTTATATGCCTAAAAATATTTATGATAATATGCCAATTATAGAACAAAATGGATTTTTATATAGTCATCCACATTTTATGCTAATTGATGCATTTCGTGTTTATGCAGACCCATTAACATCGTATTTTAGATTAGATAGAACATTTTATAGATTTACAACATTAATAAAATATTATCCATTTGATTTATCTTTAATTAAAAATATACCTCAGTATGAAAAAGAAAATAAAGATACTAAAAAATTTATTAGACATAAAATATTACATGATTCCCAATTAATTATAATTGGGCATTATGCTTTTAATTATTTAGTAAAAAAAATAGATACAGATTTAAAAGTTGATAATTGTCCTTACTATCAAGTTATTAGCATTAATTACAATGAAGATAAAGTTAAAATTGGTAATTTTTTAAGAAATAATCTTAAAAATATAACATCAAAAGAGTTTTATCCTTATTTTCAATTTTATGATAAACATACTGAGTATTATCAAGATAATATTTGTATATTAAAAGTATATGGTCATAATAATAGATGTATTGTAAATCAATTTTCTGATAAAAAAAAAGTTTATTTTGGAACATTTCAACTAATATTTTTATATTTATTAATAGATTATCAATATGCGTATACAAAAAAAGATTCTAAAGAAAAAGATAATTATATGAGTTTAATTACCAGATTATTAAAAGCTCGTGAAAAATATTTAAATACACACAATAAAACAATTTTGGATAGAACACCTTTTCAAGAATTTACATTACAGTGCTTAGGTTCAACAGAAGACCCATTAAGAATGGCTAGATTAGAAGAAAGAAAGAAAAAGGCAGCTAAAAAACAAATGAAATTTAGATATGATCCTAAAGGTTTACCAGGTAAAGTACCCAATTTTGTATTTAATAATAGTTCAGGAAACGAAATATTAAAAAAATAAATTACGAATAGCATATAAAAAATTCATTTACAAAGAAATTATTTAATAAAATTAAATAACCAAATAAGATAATAAAAATTATAAACACTATTTTAAATTAAAATCATAATAAAAAATTATTAAAATTTTCTAGGTTTATTATAATGTCTAAAACTACAATAAACCTTGAACAAAATGGTAGATTATTTCCAAATTGGTTAATGAAAAATTTTAAAAAGTTTATATTACCAGAAATTATTACAAAAGAAGGTGAGGATCCTTGTAATGAACCTATAATTGCTGATAAATTAACTGTTTATCAACAATTTATTGGAGAATATTTAAATTACCGTTCACCTTTCAAAGATATGTTAATATATCATGGCGTAGGTGCAGGTAAAACTGTATCAGTTATTAATATTTATAATATTCTTTATAATTATACACCTAAATGGAATATTTTTCTTTTAATTCCTGCTTCATTAGAAAATGATCCTTGGATGAAAGATTTAAAAAATTGGTTATCCAAGGAAAATAATGAAGATAGAATGAAAAATTTAATTTTTATTCATTATAATTCTCCATTTGCTGATGTAGAATTTTTAGAAAAAGTAAAAAAAGCAGATAGTTCAAAACAATCATTATTTATTATTGATGAATCACATAGATTTATTACCAATGTTTATAATAATATTAGTTCTAAAAAAGGAAAAAGAGCTCAAATAATTTATGATTATATTCAACAAGAAAAAAAAGATAATAAAAATACTAGAATAATATTATTATCTGCTACTCCTGTTGTAAATAATCCTTATGAATTTGCTTTAATTTTTAATTTATTAAGACCTGGTTCTTTTCCAACAAGTGAAGCTATTTTTCAACAAATATATATATCAAATAATAATTATCAATCATTAAATGAAAATAAAAAAAATATGTTCCAAAGAAGAATTTTAGGTTTAGTATCTTATTATTTAGGGGCAACTCCTGATAAATTTCCTTCTAAAACTATTTATTATAAAAATATTATTATGGAAAATTATCAAGAAAAAGTTTATAATCATTTTGAAGAAATAGAAGAAGAAAGAGAAAAAATTAATAGACGAATGTCACGTGGTAAAGTAGATGATGATCAACCATCCACCTACAATGTTTATACACGTCAAGCATCTAACTTTGTTTTTCCAAATATTAGTGATACAGTAAATGGTGAATTAAGACCAAGACCTGGAAAATTTAAAATTAAAGAAAATTACGATAATTTACTAGATAAAGATAAAGATAAAGAAGTAAATAAAATTAAACAACTTAAATTAAATTCTAAAGAAATTATTGCTTATAATAATGCAATAAAATCATATATAAATGATTTTACAAATTATTTAAAAAAATTACATAACAAAGATAAAGATAATAATCATAATTTAAGTGATGATATTAAAACATGGCGTGAAAAATACAAATCAAGTTTTTCTAATTTTTTTGCAGAAGAAATAAAAAAATCAAATGTTTTTAATATATTATATATGTGTTCACCTAAATTTATTACATGTATATTTAATATATTTAAATCAAAAGGTCCTGTATTAGTTTATTCAAATTATGTAGAAATGGAAGGTTTACAAATATTTAAAATTTATTTAAGTTTCTTTGGATTTATTGATTTTCATAAAGATTCTGAAATAAAATATCCTAATTTAAAAGTAAAAGGTAAATATGATGGTTTTAGACATATTGAATATCATGGTGGTATTGATATAAATATTAGAGAACAAAATAAAAAAATTTTTAATGATATTGAGAATATTTATGGACGTGTTGTTAAGATTATTATGTTGTCTCCTGCTGGTGCAGAAGGTATTACCTTAAAAAATACAAGACAAGTTCATATATTAGAACCTTTTTGGAATGAAGCTCGTATTGAACAAATTATGGGTCGTGCTGTTCGTTTTTGTGTACATAAAGAGTTACCATTAGAAGAAAGAAAAGTAGATGTTTTCAGATATAAAATGATAAGAAAAAACAAAAAAGAAACTGCTGATGAAAAATTGGAAAATATATCTCGTAAGAAAAATAATTTATTATTATCTTTCATAGAAGCTGTAAAAGAAGCGGCGGTTGATTGTGAATTATTTAAAGCACATAATATGATGGGTTCAAAATATAAATGTTTTCAATTTAATGAAGATGCGTTATTTGAAAAACCAGTTGGAGCATCATATTTTCCAAATATTGAATATGATATGAATATAGATAATGGTTTGAATGCACAAGATTCTTCAATATTAAAAATTAAAGTAAGAAAAATTAAAGCTGTAAAAAAATTAGATGATAATGTATATTCTGAACCAGAATTTTACTGGTATTATGATAAATCTAGAATTATATATGACTATGATATGAAATTTCCAGTTGGTAAAATAGATAAAGATATTAATAATAATCCTATTAAATTAGATAATGAAATCTATGTAATTGGTGATGTAATAGATATTCCCGAATTTAAACTTTATTAATCGGGATTTATATTTGGATAAATTTCTTTATCGTAATAATCTGCTTGAATTAGAATAAAACATGTTGTATCAATATCTTCGCTTTTTAATTTAATTAATTTATCTAAATCGTCGTGCATTTGTTGATTTTTCCACCAATTATGTCTTAATATTTTTCCTGTTGGTGTATTCAATATATCCGGAACAAAAATAACAAAGTTTTCTTTATTTTCAAATATATATTTGCTTATATAATATTGGTCAAAAGGCCATTTATGATGATAATCATTATTGCTACATAAATCCTGAATTATATTTTTAAACATCTGTTTTGTATAATCATTATTCTTAATTATAAATGAACCACTATTTATAAATGTATTACTTATTGTATAATAATCTCGTGAAAAACAACCTTGTTTTTCTTTATTATTTATTAAATTTATAATTATTTGATTTAAATAACAACCATCTTGTATCCAAGCATCGCTATCTAAAAAAACTAATACCTCATAGTTTGTATTTTCCAGAAAATCATTAATTATATATATTTTTTTTGTTGCTGGATGAATATCTCCGTATTTATTATTATCAAGTTCTAAAAATAAATATTCATATTTTAAAATTTCACAAAACTTTTTATTAACTTTTTGTGATTTTAATAAATAATTTAATGAAGGTCTGTTATCTGTTTGTAACACACATATTTTTGACATTATTACATCTTTTTTTATTGAGCTTGTTGTTGTTGGTTCTGTTGTTGTTGTTAGTTCTGCTTTTGGTGGTTCTGGTTTTGGTAGTTCTGGTGTTGGTGTTGTAAGAGGTGGTTCTGGTGATGTTTGATTTTCTGTAAAATTATCAACTTGTGATTGAACACAATATCTAATTAAGTAATATATTACTAATAATATAATAAAAATAACTATATGTTTTTTCATTAATATAATTTATAAACTATTTATTTTAATTAATAAAATGTTAATTTAATCTTTAAGAAATATATAGTTTATAAATTTTTATATTGGACTATATTCATTAAATACTTTTATAATTAATGTAATTAATAACATAGCATAGAAACCAAATTTATCCATAGAATCCCTTCCTAAAAAATTACTGTTACAGTATGCTACAATATTATTCGAATTACCCATATTTACAAATACATAACCAAAAAAGAAACTTATTGCCCATAAAACATTTTCAATTTGTTCACCAATAACAGGAATCTTACCAATTATAGTTAAAGCAAAACCTATAAAAGGCATCCAACCAAGAATAAAAGGTAATAATTCACCAACACCATTAGATATTGTACTATCGACAAATGCTTTACCATACAAATTAAATGATAATTTATTACATGTTTTATAGGTTCTAATTAAATAAGGTATCATACCTATTATTATTTGAATTATAAATATACTTAAAAAAATAGTACGATCACTAGGGTCATCATTAAATAAGCCTAAAAATATAGGAATTATTAATGTTAATAAAAATTTTGATATAATTGGAATCCATATAAAAACATCATATGGTTTACCACCTATACCTTTTTTAACAAAACCAAAATACATTAATAATGTCGGAATAAGACTCAGTGGAAATATTAAAAAAAATGGAAATAATAACCAACTTTTATCTAACGAACCATCTAACCAAAAAATACGTACCCATAATTGACCCAAAGGAATAAATGTAGCAATAATTGCACCAACCAAAGATAATTTATTATTAGCATCTCTTTCACCTAGTAAAGAATTACCCATATTTAATTAAATTTAGATTATATTATTTATAAATAAAGTTTTTTTATATGTTCAATTACTTTATTTGTATATGCAACCTTATCAGATAGATATAATTGAGCTGCTTCTCGATTTGCTGGTGAATGTGGGTTAGGATCCATAAAGAGAGAATGTAAAGAATGAATAATTGTAGAAACATTTTGTGTAGCTGACCATTCGTGATTTTGAAGAATATCTACACAAATTTTACCATCTTTATAAAAGTTTGGATGATAAATATAATTTAAAAATTTTACACTAGGTGGTTTAAAAGGATAATCTGAATCAAATGTAAATTGTATTTTAAATTTACCATTTTCATATGGAGTATTTTTTGGACCTTCTAATGTGCCTTGCCATATCATAATATTATTAATTTCATCGAGCGTAAATCCTTCAATAGGTTCTTTTTTAAGTTTATTTAATTCTTTATTCAATCTATTTATTACAAAAGACATTAATATATATATATTTATTTATAAATAAATATAAATCAATTTTTTTTAATTATATACATTTTTTAATTTAATAAAATGATATGATTCAATCTCATTTTCTGATAAATATAAACATTTTGTTTTTAATTCATTTTCCATATGATTAATTACATATGATAAAGTATTAATTGTTTTTAAAATTTCTTTATTATGTAATACAACTTTCGTATTACCATACTTTTGTTCAATGTATTCAATTAATATTTTTAAATCAGCACTAACCATATTATGAACATAATGATCTTGATAACACATATTCTTAGATTTATTATAATTATAATTACATGTATCTTTAAAATTACAAAATTTATAAGAACATCTAGAAATATTATCATCAGAATAATTTTTTTTTTCTATATTAATTTCTTTTTGTCCTAATCTAATTCTCAATGTTTCACTTAAAATAAATAATAAATTTAATGAATTCATAAAAAATATATAATTAAGTTGATTATTTTGTAATGAATATTTTGTTAATAATTTAATTATATCTAATTCTTTTTGAATGATTTTTAAACTATTATCATTTTTTATTTTATCAATTTTTTCATCATTAGTACATAATTCTTCTATTTCTTTTAATTTAATTAGATATTCTGATTCTAATTGAATTACTTTATTTTGAACAGTCTTTTGATTATTATTATTTAATTTATTTATTAAATCATTAATTATTTTTTCATCATAACATATATTTTTATTTAAATATTTGTCATACCATGTAAATTCATAATCATTCATACTTATGTATATAATATATATTTTCTTTAAATAATTTTTATATTTTTAATTACTATAAATATATTTTATATTTATATTGTAATGATTATTGATGACGAAAAGTTTCTTGATGAAAAACTAAAAAATATAGATCCAAGAGAAGATGGATTAAAAAATTATAAAATTTGGAAAAATAAATATAAAATAGAATTATTAGATTATAATTATATTCATACAAAAGAAGAATTTAGTTTATTAAAGACTGGTGGATTAATAAAACCCATTTCATTAATGACAGAAGAATTCTATTATGGTGGAATTTTAATTAAGGTCGACAAAGATATTAGAAATAAATGGTATGCATTATTAGGATATTTTGAAAATGGAAGAAAAGGTAAAGGAAAATTTTGGACAGTATATTTTGATAAATATTATTTTTTTTACAAATATCCAGATAAGTTAAAAATTGATGATATGAAAACAGAAAGATGTAATTTTTTATTAGATCAATTTGTTACAAAAGAAGAAATTATAAATTATAGTGAATCATTAAAATCAAATAAAGTTGTTGATGGATTATTTGGCGAATATGTTATTAAAAAAAAAATAATCTTTTAAAAAATAATTTATAATAATAATTAATGAACCCAATTACTTTTAAAACTAAAAGATTAAATAAGACAGATTATATAAGACCAAAAAAAACACTTCAAGATACTTTAACAAGTGACGATATTAAAGAAAAATTAAAAGGATATAAGAAAGTTCATGATATTACTAAAGTTATAATTGGTAGTCATCTTAGATATTTTACTAAAGATATAAAAACAAAGAAAGATCTATTTAGATTAGGTGGTCTTTTAACTAAATTTGGCGAAAATTATAAATATTTAATATTAAGTAATGGAGAATTTTCATGGTCGGTTCAATTAAATGGAACTAATGAATTTTGGGTTAAAATGAATCCTAAAGATATGCAAGAACAAATTCAAACAGAAGTAGAAGAAATTATTAGCGATAAATATAAAAAAAAATATGATGATATGAAAAATCAAACAGATTATGTTATTAAAATGTTAAAAGATCAACAAAAAGAAAATGATAAATTAAAAAAAAAATTAGATGCTATTGAAGATGCTACAAAAAAAGATAAAAATAAAAAAATTTAGATTAAAAAATATAAATTTATAAATTATATTTAAATATAATTTATAAAAAAAAAATCTTTATAAGTATATATAATGGTAAAAGAAAATATAAGAACTCTTAACAATACATCTTATAAAGGAAAAAAAAAATTATCTAAAAAAAGTTCTAAGAAAAATTCTAAAAAAAATATAAGTAAAGATATTAGCACAACAGAAGAAATGTTACAAATTTTAAACTCTGATACTGATGTATATCAACAAAAAAATAATAAATTTCAAAATAAGTTAGTACCTTATAATGGTGAAATGCACGAACAATTTATAAATACAAACCAACAACAGATGAACCAACCACAAATGAACCAACAACTGATGAACCAACCACATATGAACCAACAACAGATGATTCAACAACAAATGAATCAACAACAAATGAATCAACAACAGATGAATCACTTTGGTGCTATTTCACCTTTAAACTACGATCCTCTTATGTTACAACAAATTGCTCCTTTACAAACAACTCAAAATTTTGAAAATCATGGTATGCCTTCTAATTTTACATCTAATAATATGTTTAGTAACTTAGCTGCTTTAAGTGCTGGTCCTAATGTTGGCAATACAATGGGTAATAATTTATCTTCTCAATTACCTAATAATTTAGATAATACTGTACCAAATCAGTATTCGCCAATGCCACAAAATAATATAAATTTAAATAATTTAAATATGTTAGGTAATAATAGATTATAAAAAAATTGAATATAAATAACTATTAAATTACTTTTAATTATTATAATTATTATAATGGATTTTAATAAGATTAAAACAAGAATTACTATGAATGAATTAGTTCTAAGTGGTTATAGTCGTGGAGGATTTAAAACTGGCCTTTTTGTATCACCTTTACAAATTTGTTTAGATGCTGGAATATCTTTTCCTAATCACGAAGAACCAAATTTAATTTTAATTACTCATGGACATAATGATCACGTTGGAGAATTAAATAATATTTTAATTGGTAATTCTAGAAAAGATAAAATACCTATTATATCAACATCAAATATAATTGATTTAATTGGAAATTACTTAAATTCAATTGCAAGTTTAAATTGTGGATATATTATTGAATATAATAAATGGATACCAAGTAAGATAGTTGATAAATATAGAGTTAAAATTCAAAATAAAAATATTGAATTTCAATTATATAAAATGGATCATACTGTAGAATGTATTGGATTTGGTGTTTCCGAAATTAGAAATAGATTAAAATCAGAATTTTTAAATAAAAGTCGTGAAGAATTAATTAATTTTAAAAAAACAAATGAAATTACTGAAGAAAAAGAGGTTCCATTATTTTTATTTTGTGGTGATACTGGTAATAGTATATTAAATAATTTACCTTTTAACAAATATCCATTTGTTATTATTGAATCAACATTTTTTCATGTTGACCACATTTTAGATGCAAAAGAAAAAAAACATATTCATATTTCTGACTTGGAGCCATATTTTATTAAATATAAAGAAACTAAATTTGTACTAATTCATTTTAGTTGTAGATACACTATTCAAGAAATTAAAAACTATCAAAAAGAATATCAAGAAAAATACGAAAATATAATTTTTTTTATTTAATAATTATCTATATTTAGGTTCAATAAAAGGTAAATCTAATTTTTGAAAAAATTCTTCTTCTGATTTTATTTTTAATTTGATACCATCTTCTTTAAATAAACCATATTCAGATAATTTAAGTTTTAGTTTTTTTGCAATCATTCTCATTTTTTTATTTAATTCAGCAGAACCTGTAAAATATAATAATGCAGAATAATAAGAATCATAAGGAACAAATCGAATATCAATTCTTCTTACTGGATTTTCTTTATATTTTACAAATCCCATATATTTAGTTTCATAATTTTTATCAGTAATATCATCAATTAATAATGGATTATTATCATTTTCTTTCAAGTTTTTCTTTAATCTTTTAACAAATCTATCTAAATGATTAATATCATCATCTGTATCGTCTTTTATATCTAATTTAGATATTAAAACATCAATATCACCTGATGTTGGTTTTTCTCTTCTATATGACCCACATATTTGATAAATATAATTTGAATTATCGTCTAATTTATAATGTGTATTCATTTTTATTATTATATTTTTTATAATTTTATTTATTTCATCAATTTCATCTCTAGGTATATTTTTTTTATAAACACCGTAATATCTTAAACCTAATTCTATTTTTTCATTGACTTCTATTTCTTTCTTTTTAATTTTTTCTTTTAGCATTTTTACAGATTTAATACCTTGTTTATAGAATTCTGTAGCCATTACTCTACCAATACCAATAACTTCTTCTAATTCTTCTATAATTTTTTCTTTTTCAATACTTAAATCTTTAAATTCACCTAATTCAGATAATTTACCATATTCTAAAATTTCTTTAATTCTATCAATAGTATGTGCTCCTACACCATCAATTTCTTTTAATTCATTATAATTTTTTAAAGTTATTTTATCTGGATATTTTTTTAAAATTATTAAAACTGAATTTAATTGTTTTAATCGAAAATTATAAGCAACTATATTTTTAGTATCATTTTTTATTATAAATTCTTCTTTTTCACTTTTTTTAAAAGCAATTAGTCTTTGAAACTCTTTAATAATATTTTCATTTAACATTATTAAAAAGTAGTTTATAATTAAATTTTTAATTTCAATTTTTATTATTCATCGCCATCAGCTTCAATTTCACCAGCGTCTGCTTCTATTTTACCACCTGGGGCTTCTATTTTACCACCTGGGGCTTCTATTTTACCACCAGGGGCTTTTATTTTACCATCATTATTATTTGGTTGTTTTTTTCTTCTCATTACAAATACTATTGATATAATAACTAAAATAATAATAAATATACCTATATAAATAAATAACATATTTCTGCCTAATGTTGTTATATTAATAATATTTGATTCTGGACTAAAACCAGCATTATTTATTGCTTGTATTTTAAAATAATATTTTGTATTATATGATAAATCAATTACTTTGAATGATGTTGCAATAGAACCAAAGTCATCCCAACTAGATAAATCTGTAGATTTTTTAATTAAATAACTGATAATTTCTAATCCTCCATCAGGAGGTGGATTCCATGATAAGTCTACAAATTTATTACTAGCTTTAACAGTAATAGATTCAATTTTACCAGGTAACATTGCTGCTTTCGCAATGGCTGCTGCTGCTGCAATAGCTGCTGCTTCTCTTGCTGCTGCTTCTTTTATTGCTGCTTCTTTTGCAGCTGCTTCTTTTACTAGCGTTTCTTTTAATGCTGCTTGTTGTGATACTGCTTCTATTTTTGCTCCTTCTAATGTTATACAATTTTTATCAAAATTTAACGATGATTTATTTAAAGCAGAAAAGTCAGTATTTTCAAAACTAGTTGGGTTGATACATAATTTAGCAGTATCGTTTTTTGCATAATTTGTAATAAATTTTTTAGTCATATCAGTTTTACAACGATTATCGTAAGTTTGTGCCATTTGATCTTTAGATGCAGTATTATTAGGTCGAAGTTCATAAGTACCTTTATTATACCAACTATTCATACAATTACAATCTTCAAATTGATTAGTAACATTTAATTGCTTTAATGTTGGATTAGTTATGTTAGTAATATTATCTTCATATGGTCCGTATAATTTCTTATATGAATCAGTGTAATTTGCTCGATTTTGATAAACATTTTCACAAAAATCTGTATAAAAATTTTTACATGTTGAACTAATATTATAAGTACCATCTTGTCTATAAGGTCCTGTACCTGTAGTATAATAAACTTCATTATCAATATTACATAATTCTTTTGTTACTTGTGGTAATACTTTAACTTTTAAATTCATCGGATATACTTGTTTTGTAGTTATATCATATGTAGGTAATGAAATAGGGACTTCTGCATTATTTGTACAACACGCCCTTTTTTTTAAATAATTTTTAAATTTATCGTCATTTTTAAAATTATGTTTATTTAATATAAAATCTTTAATATACAAACTTAAATCTGTATTTTCCTTTAATTTTCCTCCATTATTTAGTTCATTTCCCATTAATATATATCATATTTAAAAATAATTATATAGTTTTTTATATATTATTTTAATTTAATTTAATAATCATAATTAAAAGATTGTCTTCTAGGTCTTATATCATAAGATTGTCTTCTATTATTTCCACTCATTGAAAATATTATAATAATAAATATAAAAAAAAATAAAATACCTACTCCTATTCCTATATATATCATATTATATAATGTAGGTATTCCGGTATAAATTTTTGATTCTGGACCAAAACCATTGATATTTTTTGCTTGTATTTTAAAATAATATTTTGTATCATTTGATAATTCACTTACTTTTAATGATGTAGTAGTAGATAAGAGAATAGTCCAATTTGTTAAATCTGTAGATTTTTTAATTACATAACTGGTAATATCTGATCCTCCATTAGCAGGTGCATTCCATGATAAGTCTAAAAAACCATTACCTGGTGTAATTGTAATTAATAGAATTTCACTAGGAACTTTATTACTATTAGTTGTTGGTGTTGTTGTTGGTGTTGTTGTTGGTGTTGTTGTTGGTGTTGTTGTTGGTGTT
>Ga0214919_10008699_pt1 | contig 13276 bp, 13 predicted proteins | sample LL1503_MetaG_FD_177994 | JGI IMG/M metagenome (GOLD analysis project Ga0214919, IMG submission 177994) | Freshwater microbial communities from Lake Lanier, Atlanta, Georgia, United States - LL-1503 | ecosystem: Environmental > Aquatic > Freshwater > Lake | place: USA: Georgia | collected...
TTGCCCTTAAAATCCCTCCCTACTTCACTCATCAAATTAAGGGAACCTACTTTGCCCTTAAAATCCCTCCCTACTTCACTCATCAAATTAAGGGAACCTACTTTGCCCTTAAAATCCCTCCCTACTTCACTCATCAAATTAAGGGAACCTACTTTGCCCTTAAAATCCCTCCCTACTTTACCTTTATAATCCATCGCAAGAGGAATATCAAGTAATTGTTTAGATTTCTTACTAAAATAAGACTTTTTCACCATTCCCACAATGGTTTCAAATGAAAGTGGCGAAACAATACTCAAAACTATTCTACTCGGGTGATAATACTTATGATATAAATTGACAACCGACTTATAATCATATTGCTTATTATCATGATAAGCAAAAGTATCGACGGGCCATTCATACGGAGTACCAGAATAAATATCAGCATCAGCCATATTAGCTACATCTGCCGCCGCATTATCAGCTAAACGCAATGTCTCTTCGGTCACTACTTTTTGCTCTTTTACAAATTCCGCACGATTAAATGTAGAATTCATAATCATGTCTGACATCATATCAATGCAATTATGCGTATAATCAACTGCAGTTTTAACCATATACCGAGTATATTGTTTATTTGTAAAAGCATTCAAAATTGCGCCGACATCATCATATGCTAAATATATATTTTTGGCTTTGGGAATTTTCTTGGTTCCTTTAAAACACATATGTTCAATGAAATGTACAGCCCCACGTAGATTATCAGGTTCATTCACCGACCCAACATCGCAAAATGCATTGATACTTGTAATTGGTAAAGACGTATGCGGAGGTTCATATATTAATCGCAATCCATTTTCAAAAATATGAGTTAAAATATTATATTTATCATTTTTTGATGTCATACCTATAATAAATAATTCAATTACTTATTATATGCACATATTCAATTACATACCGTAATCAATTTACATAATTTAGGGTTGCCCACAACCCAATTCCAATGGAACACGTCCCAAATCCGCTTCATATGTACTGTTATTCCATGGTCCTACATTCTGTTTAACAATAACCGGGTCAGAACGTAATTGAAGATTGGCATTTTTCAAAGTTTGTCCAACTGTATCTAAACCAATTAAGTTTCCAGCTTGAAGCAAATCCGGAGCAATAGGTCCACCCGCAGTATTCATCGCTGAAGGATTAAGTGCAGTCCATTGACTGTTTGCATCTTTGGGTAATAAATCAGCAGGATTGGCTACTTGCTGCAATGCATATGAACCGGTAGAACTAGCACCATTTTGTGCACCAGCTAAAGTAGATGGGTCAAGAACAGCCGAAGATGCGGCAGCAACTTGTTTTGACTGGCTGGGCTGTGCACCACCATAGTTACCATAACCGTCCATCACCATGCCTTTGCCATTAGAATACGACATTATTGCCCAAATTACAAAAAGAACAATTATTATCACAAGTATCCATTTCCCATTTTTGGATTTAAAAAAGTTGGAAAGATCTTTGAACATCTCGTTTATATAAACGGTGGATAAAATTTTCTTGAAAACCAATATTCGTATGTATAATAAATATCTCAGATTAATCATTTATTGATTAATTTACATGTTGTGCAAAATATTCATTCATTTCATTTTTATCACTTCCATTGTCTGTATCATCTTCATCATCTGTGCTATCTTCAATATCATTCAACATATATGTATTTTTAATTTGCTTTGCTTCTAAATATGCCGCTAAAGCCATGCTACGGGCTATTTTCGCTTTTTGGCGCGCAGTTTTATACATTTCATAATATACATCATTTCTCGCTTTAATTTGAAAAGTCTCCGTTTGAGGAACTTCGTCTAAATTTAAATCGATTTCAAAATCATTTAAATCTGTTTTTTGGGAATTCGACTTATTTTCTAAAGTATTCTGTCCAAGATTTTCTAAAACATCCGATTTTTCTGAAATTTGAGCCGTTATATTTTCATTCATATTCTCTAAATTACTAGCTGATGTATCATCGATTTCTTGTGTAAGATGTTCTTCCGAAGATGTATCAATATGTGGCGTTTCTTCTATTTTAACTGTACTAATATTTGATGAAAATGCTAAATCATTTGTAACCACGGATTTTGATTTACCTAAAATGCAATGTTCGAATAAATCAGCGGGTTTTAATACCATCATTTGTTTAATTTCAATTTCAATTTGGAAACTCCGCGCTGAACATTTTATTCCTTGAATTTCCAAGATAGTAATGATTTGACTATTTTCACCGATAGTTTCATAATCAACGTCATTTTCATTTTCATCGTAAATTTTCAATGATATTTTGCCTAAACGTGTATTAATATTTGTTCTTGCTAAATAATACTTCCCAGATTTATAACTTTTTAAAGGAGATGCAAAATAATTTTCAATATCGGGTAAATCCATTTCCGACTCAAACCATTTTGCACGATTATCGAATATATTTCGACATGTATGTGTTTCTAAATCTTCCATCCATTGAATAAAATCGGTATTTTCATTTCCAAACATGAGGTCGCAATGCATACGCTTACCGGATTTCATAATACCACCTTTGGTTTTGCATTTAGGTGGTTGAATATATAAAGGGGACCCATTCACTAAATATTTTATGAAATAATTTCCACCCGATAATACAGTTGGCGGCGTAAGGATTAATTTATCAAATGGGAATTTTGAGTTTGTTTCATATATATTTTCCATTTATTCAAATAATCAATTGATTTATGATGAATTGATATTTTCATTCTGCGTTTATAACGTATTACCAGTTTCTTTCGACAATTTAACTAAATAGTTTACATTAATGAAATCAATTCGAGATACATGTATTGATTTTTTCAAAAATGAAGATATTAAGCGAGATGTTAAAGCAATTATTCAACCAATTTGTGGAATAATATACAATGAACTATATCCATATTTGTGGTTTTTGTGTATTTATCATGTTTTTTTGATTTTTATTATTTTAGCCAATCTTATTTTATTGTTGAGATTATTGCAATACGGTCAAAGAAAAACACTATAAATGCAATATAAAATATTTAACTAATATATAGTTTAAAAATGACAAAAATGAAAGGAGGAAGCACATGCGGAGCAGGTAGTGCTTCTGGATATGGTACGAGTGTTCGTGGCGATGCTAGTGAACAAAGCGCATTTATTAGTAGTCAGGCAAATGGTCCTGCAAATCCGAATGCGTCGCTTTTGCCATTTAAGATGGGAGGTGGACGCAGACGACGAGGAAGTAAAAAACGAGGATCCCAAAAATATGGAGGAAGTACTTTAGTCGATGTGGCTGTTCCGGCGGCATTAATGTATGCCAATCAAATGTATAGACCCAAAGGTGCACATGTGTCATTTCGACGAGGACACGGGAAGTCTAGAGTTAGCCGAAAACGCAGAGGCAGCCGAAAACATTAAGTAGAAGAGGGTGCTTAAGAATTATGAAAACTACTGTAAGTTTTTATAATTAGGGGGGGGGGAGGGGGATTTTAAGGGAGGGATTTTAAGGGAGGGATTTTAAAGGAGGGATTTTAAGGGAGGGATTTTAAAGGAGGGATTTTAAAGGAGGGATTTTAAAGGAGGGATTTTAAAGGAGGGATTTTAAGGGAGGGATTTTAAGGGAACCGTAGGTTCCCTTAACCTTAACCTTAACCTTAATATAATTCTTTAGTATAAAATGAATACTAAAGAAATAAATCAACAACTAATATTACACAATGAAACACCTTTTGTTGAAAGTGTAAAAAGATGGACAGTTTTAGATACTCAATTAAAACTTGTCCAAGAAAAAACAAAAGTCATGCGCGAAGAACGGCATCAATTAACGGATAAAATATGCGAATATTTAACAACTAATAATTTGACCAATAAACGCATTGGTATTCATAATGGCGATTTGCGACTATATGACAAAAAAGAATATTCACCATTAACTTTTGGATATTTAGAAGAACGTTTAGGCGAAATTATTCCTGAAAAATCGCATGTCGAATTTATTTTGCAATATTTAAAAGAGCATCGCCAAACGAAAACTGTCCAAGAATTAAAACGTACATATTCTCAAATAAAGCCACCGAATAATGTATAGTGTATACAAAAATATAAACATGCCATATTATAATTCATCTTTAGCTAACCAGTATTCAAACGAACTTGGTAGAGTAACATTACCTATAATTGGACTATTAAACAATTCTAATAATAAAGATAATAACCAAGAATATGATGAAAATTCAAATAAAATTTACGGTGGTTCTTTAAATACTGATAGTCATTCTAAATTTGATAGATTTAAAGATTTAGGCATTCCCGCCATAATTATATATAAAACAGATAATGAGAATGCTGATCATAAATTACAACATGTATTTAAATCATATTCTAGTAATGAAGATAGTCTTTTATTGAATGAAGATAAATTCGAAAAGATGTTTAAATTTATGTTACATGGACAATCCGACCAAATAAAACCAAGCAAAATCAAAAAATCGGTAACCAAATCTAATCGACGTCCAAATAAAAAAAGTACAAAAAAAATAAAATAAATCGTTATTTTTACTTGTATAAACCAAGTAAAAATAAATACTAACTAAAATAGTAAATATTAATCTAATATCGCGACCATTCTTTGTAATCAAATGAATTTACTTGTGCATTTTGTATTAATGGATTTACTGTAGGTGCAGTTGTCGGATTTTCATTTAATATACCAATCACATTATTGTTTGGTTGCCAACCAGGTGGTGGTGGAGGTTTTACGCCATAACAATTTGCTCCAAATTGTACGTATGGATTAGCTATAAATCCGCCATTAATACCAGGCCGTCCACAGGCATTTTTTGTATTATTATTTTGTTGTAACATATTCCAAGTATTTTTTTGTGTAGGGAAAAATGCCATTTGATTTGCAGACCATCCATAATTGCACCATTCCCCCCCATTATTATACGAATTTTCGATTTGGTCATAATTTGCTAATTCCGCTCCATATGCATTGCATACTTCTTTAGCAGCATCATATGTATAATTATTATTACCCACATTAAATACCTGCATTTGTGGACTAGAAGCTGGACCAGGACTAGAAGCTGGACCAGGACTAGAAGCTGGACCAGGACTAGAATTAGGACTAGAAGCTGGACCAGGACTAGGTGAACCATTTAATGCATTACTAACATCATTTTCAATATTTGACCATAAACTGGGGGATGTAGTTGTCGGTGATGTAGTAGTTGGCCCTGGCGTAGATGGACCAGGTGTAGATGAAGTTGGTGTAGATACCGGTGGTGTGGTATAGCTCGGTAAATTTTCTAAATATTGAATAAATTGATTATTAAAAATCAAATCCACAATGGGTATATTCAATACATATTTAAAGAAAAATATGATTAAAAAGCAAGCATACAAAATCCAAATTTTATGTTCAACTAAATGAACTAATACTGGTTTTACATCGGGTGACATAGGTACTCTAAATAAATATACTAATAAGAAAAATACAACTGTAAAAATAAGCGTTTCAATTAAAGATGCTGGATTATTAAAATATTGATATGTCCATTCAAACATAAACCCCATTATATTTTGTTGATTATTACTAGATAATTGCCAATATTCATATGCAAAAAATCCAATTAATAACATAGCTAAGAGAAAATCAATCATTCGACTATAACCTAATTGACCGCTACTTTCAGCACTCAAACTTCTTGGAGCATACATTGCTCGTAAAAAATGGAAACATGTATAGATTGTAAGTATCCAAAATACGATTGTCATAGTAGTTGCATTAAATAGTGCTGATGTCCATGATGACATATTTGACCAAAATGACCCACTTACATCATTACCCGTAAATGGAATATATGGTGCAGGAGTTGTTGGAGCAGTAGTTACTGGTGCAGTAGTTACTGGAGCAGTAGTTACTGGAGCAGTAGTTGTTGCAGCAAGTGTAGTATTATTTACACTTTTCATATTTTTAGGTTTGTGTATAGCTCCAGTTTTTAATGAATATTTCACATTTGTATTCACATTTGTATGTTTTGTCGGTGCTAAAGTTTGTGACATTGTTTCTACTATACTATATTATAATATGCGCAGTTATTTTTTGCGATAAAAAAGGCAATATGCCATTGGACTAACTATTTTATTTATCGATATTTCCCGGTCAATTCGATTATCATTCGCATGTATCCATTCATTCATCGAATTTTTTACAAAAGCAGTATAATGTCCACCCATCGGACCCCCAGTATGATTACAAACTGCATATAATTCATACATATATTGGCGGGGATTGTATCCACTCACATATTTCGACAAATCCAAATTATCCATTGGAAAATCAATCAAATCTTGTATTTTTCGGGTTCCATCGGCCGAAAAACGTTTCAAAGTAATTATCAAAATCTTGGGGAAATTCCAAAAAGTAATGCGTTTATTAACGTCTTCTTTTTGTAGAGTCGCCTCATTATACCAAGCATTCTCACCCTCCATCACTTCCGACTTTGTAAATGCATCTAAACAATCATATAATGTGGCATTATGTTTTGGAATTTCCAGATCTAACATGAAAAAATTCTCGGGTTTGGTTGTATAAATGGTTTTGCCATCTAAACTAGACAATTCCGAAACATAAATTCCGTAAAACATATCCATGATTTCTGAATATTCTTTCGAATATGTTTGTTGCAACATTTTATAACATTCGGTCGCCATTTTATCCACCGTATTTTCTACATTTCCCATGATTTTCATTGTTACCGGTCGGGCAATACTATTATGCATACATTCAATCATAAACAATAAAAACTCGGGCAAATCATTTTGCGCCCATCCTGTAAATAAATCGCGGTCTTTTTCGGCGGCTAATTGCTGTACATTAAATACAAAACGATTGGGTGAAACTATGCCATTTTGAGACCACATTACTTCGCGCAAATTATTCCATTCTTTGATAATAATATGGTCTGGAATGTCTTGTTTCAAATTTCGCTCATATTTTTGCGAACTTAGGAATTCAGTCAATTCGTAAGAATGATTGAGAGCTTGCATGCAAGAATTCAAAAAACACGTATTTCCTAAATTAACTAGTCCCGTATATCCGCGACCGTGGTATTTTGACAAATCTACGGTAGTTGAATTTATTGATTTTACATTTTGCTCTAGTGCTGTTGACATTTATATTTTTTTGATAATTATTTATAGATTATTTAAATTATTGTATAACAATATATAGAGTTTTAGCTTTATATACTATTTATCGTGAATGGAAAATCAATTGCGAGATTTATTTATACAAATGATGAATGGTAATCATGATACAAATAATAACCATAATAACCATTGGCAGCACTTGATTAGAGATACATTAAATCATGTTATTAGCCCACCAACTACTAATACATCAACGACCAATGCATCAACAACTAATAGTTCGACCAGTAGTCCATCAAGAACCCACAGTAGTCCCTTAGCAAATCACAGTAGTCCCTTGACAAATCGTGTTGTAAGAGCAACTGATACTCGAAATCAAATTAATTTGAGACAATTGGAAGTGATAAATGATTTAATATATGAATATAATCGAAATATGCGTGAATATCAAAAAAATATGTGTGACATAATTCAAATGTTGAATGTCGATTTTACAGCACCAGCTATATCACAGCCCGTAAATAATGAAACAAATACGTTTGTAAATTCAGAAGAAAATGATGAAAGTGACCCTGAACCTAGAGAAAATATTTTGAATTCAGCCAGGTTAAATTCAAATTCTCGAAATAATTCAGGATTATCCGATAATGCTTCCATATTATTGTCATATTATGTATATCCACCAACAAATATAAATAATACAGTGAATGAAACACTAACCAGAGAAGAGATTGCTACTGCTACACGCACATATGGATATACTGCGGATTTAGCATTACATAGAGATAGCAGTGCAAATGTGTGTCCAATTTCGTTAGACCAATTTCAGGTTGGAGATGTGGTATGTGAAATAGTGGGATGTGGACATATATTTAAACGACCATCATTGATGAATTGGTTGCGTCGTAATTCGCGGTGTCCAGTATGTCGATATGAATTGCGCGATTTTTTGGATAGACAATCCGAAAGCTTAGTACCAAATATCACTCAAACTGAACTGACTAATAATACAAACAATACACAAATATTATCAAACGATGAACCAATTATGCAGCGACTTGACCCGATATTACCGATATTACCTACTGAACCTACTCAACTTACTGAACCTAGGTTGCCCGTATCGACCGAAGATATGAATTCGATGATGATGCGTTTAGTACAATCAATGATGAGTTCGCAAAGTGAAAATCGACAATCGACATTTGATGCATGTGGCAATGAAATATACGAATTTGATATTCCAATTAACAATTTGTTCAATAATACATCATATTATCCAAATACTGGACCGAATAATCAATCGCCAAATACTGGACCGAATAATCAATCTCCATACAATGACCCAGAATAATGTGTAAACTACATATTTTTTACATATAACTTATATAAAAAATATACAATAATACATAATAACTATGTTTTCCAAATGGTTTAGTGACCAATCTCCAATAAAAGTGGGGTTTGACGATGTAAAACTAGCTATACAAAATCCAGATAATCATATAGTTATAAATACAATGAACCCTGATAACCAAGGATGTTTAATAAAAAATACAATAGATATTAATTTAGAAGAACAGCTTATTAATGAATTATTACAAAAACAATTGTTTAATGATAAACGGTTTATTATTTATGGTAAAAATGCCACAGATAATACTGCCGAAAAAAAATACAAACAATTGGTATCACTGGGATTTCAACACGTATATATCTATAGTGGAGGCATGTTTGAATGGTCACTTTTGCAAGACATTTATGGAACAGAAGAATTTCCCACAAATAAAATAGTGGTGGATATTTTACGGTTCAAACCTGCATCCGTTATTTTTGGCCGAATTCCATTATTAACGCACTATTGATAAAATTGAACCAGATTTATTAAACATATATAAATATTATTCAACAACTAATATTTATAAATTATCAATCAACCACGTACTTCTATAGTATCATAAAATGGATCTCACTCAGAAAAAGTTATCCCGTGCAGAATGGACGAATATTGAAATCATGGCACCAGAAAATGAAAAGGTCATTCTTAAATTGATTATTGATGGGTATAATGATATTAATATCAAGTACAATGATACATTGTCATTACTGTCTACGATGAAGCTTGACCATACGGTTGAAATCGAACATCAATTGTACAAACAATATTTCGAAAAAGACATTTCAGAAATGCGTCAAAAATACGACAAGTTATTCGCAACTAGTCCAAGAACTAGTGGAGCGACTACCGGTAAAAAACCACCGGCATTGAAAACGCGCGACCTTATTCGTATTCAAAGTATGGATGCCAAACTCGACCAACAAAAAGGTCAAATATACGAATTTATTATTATTGGATTTTGCCAAGAAATAATGCGGTCTCTTTCCACTAAGTCGAACCAATATGCATTTTATTTATACACTCTCTTGCAATTGAAAAAGGCGACAATTCCCAAAATCAATCCTCAAGTAGTCGAATTTGTCGACCAAGTTATTGCAGTAGCTGAGCAAAAGGTACAAATGATGGATGTTTTGCGCCAGGCCTACGACTTTATAGAGAAAAATCCGTACATTTTGAAATATGAAGACCGCGCACTATATTCACATCAAAAAGAATTGTTCTCGATATTCCGCCGCGAACCGATTAGACCTAAGCTAGTGTTATACACGGCTCCTACCGGAACAGGAAAAACGTTATCTCCGTTAGGACTATCGGAAGGACATCGTGTCATATTTATTTGTGCAGCTCGCCATATTGGCCTAGCTTTGGCCAAGTCCGCCGTATCGATGGGAAAACGGATTGCGTTTGCATTTGGATGTGAGACGGCTTCGGACATCCGTCTGCATTATTTCTCTATTTCAGAGCATATTATTAAACGAAATCGACACGGCGAAATTATATATAAAAAGGTGGATAATAGTGTTGGCGATAAAGTCCAAATCATGATTTGCGATGTCCAGTCTTATTTGATTGCGATGCATTATATGATGGCATTTAGTCCATTACAGGTCGAGCATCCTGATTATGTGCCCATTCATAATGGAGATGATAATGAATTGGGCGAGCCGAATTTGTGGCCTCAAGGCCAAGATGCCGACCTGATAACTTATTGGGATGAACCGACCATTGCAATGGATTATGAAGACCATCCATTACATGAATTGATGGGGCGCAATTGGACCGAAAACCGAATATCGAAAGTGGTGCTATCTTGCGCAACGCTGCCCAAAGAAGCCGAGATTATGGATACAATTGGATATTTTCGGTCAAAATTTACCAATGCGATATATGCAGAAGCACCCGAAATCCATACAATTAATAGTTACGATTGCAAAAAGTCTATCGCATTATTGAACAAGTCGGGTAAATCTGTCGTCCCTCATTTATTATTTCGCGACTTTGACCAATTACAGGAATGTGTAATACATTGTTTGGAAACAAAAACACTATTGCGGTATTTCGATTTGAAAGAAGTTATTCGATTGGTCGAAATGGCGCATTTGACCCAAGATGCATTAAATCCTGCATATCGCATGGAGCAGTATTTTAGTGGTGGTATTTCCGAAATAACCATGAATAGCATCAAATTGTATTATTTGGAGGTTTTGCAAAGAATTGAAGGTCGATTTTGGCCAAAAATGTATGACGAATTATTGGCAAAACAAGTGCCGAAAATTGGTCTAAATAATATGATTGTCAAAAGTCAGAGTTTGACGACCAATCCGTCCGTATTTACGCAGTCCGTATTTACGAATTCATTGGCGGGGCAACCATTGACCAGAACCCAAAGTGTATCGACAAATGGTCAAAGTTCTAGTACAAGTGCTAGTGTCAGTTCCAGTGTCAGTTCCAGTGTCAGTTCCAGTGCAGGGATTTTATTGACAACCCAAGATGCCCATACTTTGACCGATGGACCAACAATATTCTTGTGCGAAGATGTCGAAAAAGTGGGCAAATTTTACGTTCAACAATCTAATATTCCAGACCGAGTGTTTCAAGCAATCGCGGAAAAAATCGCGCATAATTCCACTATCCAACAAAAAATGGATGAACTTAACCGACTAATTGAGGATAAAATGGGAGCTGATGAAAATAGTGAACAGACTAAAGGTAAGGATACGGATAAAATCACGACTAAATCATCTGGAAAAAGTCGGAAGGCCGAAAAAGATACTTCGTCTAAAGAAGTCGCTATATTGAAATCCCAATTCGAAGGGTTGAGTTGTCAAATTAAAGTTATGTCTTTGGATAATGTGTATATACCAAATACGTTGCAACATCAACGTATATGGGTAACGAGTAGTGCTAGCCATGTGAGTGTTGTGATCGGACCAACTAGTTCAAATAACTTATCGAATAACTCAGTAAGTAATGCTTTCGTACCATCTGTCGATGAAGACAGCGTCCGCGATATCATGGGTCTAGACGTCTCTGACCAAATGAAATTATTGCTATTATTGGGAATTGGCATGTTTGTAAATGAACAGACGGCTAATCCCAGATATATGGAAATCATGAAACGATTGGCCAACCAACAGCAATTGTTCTTGATTTTGGCATCTTCAGACTATATTTATGGAACGAATTATCAGTTTTGCCACGGATTTATTGGAAAAGACCTCGATAAAATGACGCATCAAAAAACCATACAGGCAATGGGTCGAATTGGCCGAGGCGTGTTACAACAAGAATATACAGTTCGTTTTCGAGATGATACAGTTTTACAACAATTATTTCAAAGACCGGCTACCAATTTGGAAGCAGTTGTTATGTCTAGATTATTTTCAGATTAGAAACTGCGGCGGGGACCAGGCAATTCGGAATAGGCTGGTTCACACTTCTCATTATCATAAGAACACTGATTATTAAGTAATTCTGCATCATATATTTCTTTATCAGCATTATATTTTTCACAATCCATCTCTTTTATATATTCACAATTTGCTTCGTTTGTATTATTTCTTCGGGCAAATGAAACACCATATTTTTTATGATACCAACCAGCACCTCCTACTTTTTTCATCATTTTATTTTTTACTCTTCTACTTTTATTCTGTCTTGATTTGGTTCGTTTGCTCATTTTATTCAAACGTTTTTGACTTTTCTTTGCCATTATGAATAATAATATATAATACTTAAATATTATTATTAAAGGTAAATTTTAAAGGTATATTGTAAATGAGCCCGTAGCCCCCTTTAATTAAATAACCATCTTAAATTTCTCTGGATTAGCATTAATCTGTTCCCATAATTCAAAATCATCTTTATATTGTTGTTTTATCCATTGAATATCATTTTCATCTAAATCTATTGTAACATTATCTGTATTACTAATATTTGTTTTTTCCAAAGAAACACCTTTATTCGGAATATTTAATTGGTCAATTAATGTATTTATTTTATTATTCATATCAGGCACAAATTTAATCACAATAATATTAGAATAATCGCAATTACCCAACCATTTTGTTTGACTATCAAAGTGTTTATTCCAAGTAAATCCATAATATAAATCAGAAAAAGACTGCATTTTGATAAGCGATATCATATCTTTTATCGAATGATTTCTATATTTTTGTTTAAATTTATTGTTACGTTTCCACAAAATCGACCCATTTTTCCAATATTTATATATGGATTTAAATCGGTCAATTGGTTCGCGAATTACAATAATCGGATTATTTGAATTAGTACATATGGTATCATGGTCTCGTCCGATAATATAATCTGAATAATGTTTTTCAAAATATTCTTCAACTGACATTCCTCCACATTTGGTCACATGAATAAACGTAAATTTGCTATCATTATCTGTAAATGGTTCAATATGATTAGAAAATTGCTCCAATGTACCAAACAAAAACTGCATAATATTAGCCATTTTATCTAAAAATGAAATACCTGTATTATTATTAGAAAAAATGTTCACATTGTAACGACTAAATTATTGATTTATTTTTACCTTCTATTTTTAATACTTTGGTTTTTTTTTTTTAAATGAATTTTACCACCCGATTTTCTGCTAATTGTAAATGGACCTCCTCTACTTGTGGCTGCCCTTCTTTCTGTTGCTTCTGCTATTCTTACGGCTTCTATGGCTGCTGCTAC
>Ga0214919_10008700_pt1 | contig 13276 bp, 10 predicted proteins | sample LL1503_MetaG_FD_177994 | JGI IMG/M metagenome (GOLD analysis project Ga0214919, IMG submission 177994) | Freshwater microbial communities from Lake Lanier, Atlanta, Georgia, United States - LL-1503 | ecosystem: Environmental > Aquatic > Freshwater > Lake | place: USA: Georgia | collected...
AAAAACATCTAAAAATGTGCAAATTTTAAACAATTTTGGTCTTTTTTTGAATTTTCAAAAAAACCGAAAAAAACAAATGTGTTGGTATTTTAAACCAAAATATTTTATTGTATTTTATTGTTTAAAATGTATTTATAAAAAATGTATTTTTAAACAATAAAAATAATATTATAAAAATATTATAAAAATATTTTTATTTAAATTATTTAATTAATTTATTTAAAATCTAAAATTATTTAAATAATTTGTTTAATTTTTTAATAAAATTAAACAAATTTAAACAAATTTAAATATAAAATATTATATTATAATAATGGATATACATAAATCTTATTATGAATGTAAGAGATGTTTTTTTAAGGCATATCAAAAAAATACTATGAAAAAACATTTAGAAAAAATAAAAAGTTGTAGTAGAACATTTGAATCATATAAATATAGTGATAATGAATTATATGATTTATCATTAATTAGAATATATGACAAAAATAAAGATACTATATGTAATATATGTTCTAAAAATTTTAAAAATATATTTTCATTAAACCGTCATAAAATTAAGTGTAAAGATACAGATAAAGATATAGATAAAGATACAGACAAAGATAAAGATCTAGATAAAAATTCAGATATTAAATTAAATAATTCTTCTATAAATATATCTAATAGTTCTATAAATAATAGCATAATTGATAATTCAATAAATAAAAATATATCTATAAATATTATTAATTTTAATGATGAATGGAATACGTCACATATTGATAGTAAACAAAAAATATTATTGTTATTAAAAAAATATAAATTTACAACAACATTAGAAAATATATTAGAAAATGAAATAAATTTAAATGTTTTAATTGATAATACTACTAATAATGGATTAGTGTGTAATAATAATAGATTTGAAAAGATGGATATAAAAGATATTGTTAAAAAAACAATGAAAAAATTATTAGATTCATTAAATAATTTTAAAAATGATATATCTGAAAATAATGATTATGAATTAGATCTAAATATTTTAAATAATGAAATCAATAAAGTTAATATAAAGTATGATGAATTTACAAATAATAAATATGCACAAAATGACGTAAATAATATTATAAAAAATATATATAATAAAAAGAAGGATGAAACATATAATAATAGTATAAAATATCAATATTAAATCATATATAAAGATAATTTTTTTTATTACTTTAGTATGGATTATATTATAAAATTTGATAATAGAGAAAAAGAATTAATTAAAATATTGCAAGAAAAAGGATATAGTATTGAATTAGAAAACTTAGATATTGGTGATATTCAATTTATTGATTTTTCTACTAAAAATATAATGATTATAATAGAAAGAAAAACATTATCTGATTTAAGTTCTTCTATAAAAGATGGTAGATACAAAGAACAAAAAGAAAGGATGATTCATTCTATGAAAAATTGTGTTAGAAAAATTGTATTAATTGAAGGTGACGATTTAACAGATTTTACTCTTCCTGTAAAAACATATAATAGTGTAATTATAAATACATTAATTCGTGATAATATTCATATACATATAACTAAAAATAAAAATGAATCAATTGAATTTATAGAAAATATTATTTTAAATTTATCTAAATATTATAGTGATTTACAAAATGAGATAATAGATGATAAACTAAAAATATATAATAATGAACATAATTGTAAAACATCTAAAAAAGAGAATTTAACAATTCAAATATGTTTTAGAAATATGCTAACACAGATATTAGGAGTATCAACAGTAATGGCTAATGTATTTGTAGATAAATATAAAAATATGGCAAATTTTATATTTGAATTAAAAGATAAAACAAATTTAGATAAAAAAATAATTATAAAATTATTATCAGATGAAAAATATGGAACATCTAATCGGAGAGTTGGTGATAAAGTAGCTGAAAGAATTTATAATTTCTTATTTTTAGAAGAAATAGAAAAAAAAGAAAAAAAAGAAAAAAAAGAATCAATGTTTATATAATTTATTATAAAGATCTATTATTTTTAAAAAATATTACATCATATTTATCGATAGTTTCTCCGAAATATGCATTTTTATAATATGGATCTCCATAATTAGATGTATTATTAAAATCATTATCAATAGTTCTATAATCAAAATTTTTATATTTATCTAATATAGAATTAATATTCCAATTATTATTTAAAGCATATTGTGATAAACCAAGTTCTTTATAAACAATAATATAATTTATATTTTGTATATTATTTAATTCATATTCATTAAAAAAATTTATTTTGTTTAAATAATTTAAATATTCTTTATCAATACAAAAAAACATTGATTGAATATGTGTAAATGGTTTATTTTTATGGTATATTTTAGATAAATTATAATTTCCGAATTTATTTAAATCAAAAATATTGATTGAAGTTCCAACTACTTTTACGTCATCGTTAAATAATTCTAAAAAATATTCAGTCCATTTTTTTTGATTATTTTTTAAATAAGGTCCTTTTACTGAAGTATTAATAAAAAAATAATAATCATATTCTTTTATATATTTTAATGCATAAGAATATGCCCCAAAATCATAACCTTTATTTTCTCTTTGAAAAATTATAATATTATTTTTTATTGGAATATCTATAGTACATATTCCATTTATTATAATATAATAATCTACATCATCTAATATTCCATTATCTAAGAAATATAAAAAATTTGATTTATATAATTCGTTTTTTTCATAATAAGAATATAAACAACATATTTTTATATGATTTATAAAAGATTCTTTTTTTATAGATATTCTTTTATTAATTTTATAAAATAATACAATGGACAAAGTTATTATTAACATTATTAAAATAATGCATATTTGATTTAATATTTTATTAGACATTTATATTAATTATATATATAAATATATGAAAATATATGTATAATTAATAAATTTAGTATTTTTATAAAAAATAAAATTATTTCTAACACTATTCCAAAAATTAGTCTCATCTTCTTTATTAGAAAGATAAAGATTAAAATGATTATTTTCAATAATTTATTTGGAAAAAAAGTTTTATATACATTTTCCATTCTAAAATTTTCAATTGATTCATCATTAATTGAATAGTCATCTGATTCGAATATATTAGTTGAATATTTTTTTAATTCTTTTTTTAATTCGTCATAAAAATTAGGTGAAATATTATATATTTCTTTGTATTCTTTAAATTTTCCTTGTGAACTTTCTAAATCACACGATATTTTTCTAGATGTTTGTGTATATCTTTTTCTTTTCTGGAAGAGTCTATATCTGCACAAAATACAATAATTATTTTACCACAAGAGTCATAATCAGAATTATGTTTTTTAATTCTTTGTTTTAAGTTTGTTGTTATACCTAATTTATATACATTTTTATCATGCCATTGATACAATAATCTTACCAAATAAAGTTTTTGTGTCAGAGTATTTTTTATATATTGAGAATAATTAAGATTTAATTCATTCAATACTATTTTATCAAAATATGTTCTAGATAGTTGTAAATCATCCATTTTATGAAATTACTGTTTGTAAATTTTTATAAAGTAATAAAATTTTTATATTTAATTAATAATTCATTTATTAACTTTATTTTATCAACTAAAGATATTTGTAATTTAGTTAATGCATTAAATTTATAGGTTTTATTATAAATACTTAATATTTCTATTGATGGTAAACTATATAAATTATTTAAAACTAGTTTAATATTTTAAATATTCTGAATGACATTTTGAAATTCTTCTAAATATCCAATTTTTAGTTTATTTTTACTATATTTTTTTGATATTTCTTTATCATTAAATTTTATAAAATGTCATATATAGACTTTTTTATCTGTAACTTTTATTGATTTATACATAATATAAAATAATATTATTTAAAAAAAATATAATAGTATATAATATGGATAATAAATTAGTTATTTATGAAGATAATAATGAAATTACTAAAAATATTATAGATAGTGGAAAAAAAATATTAGAAGAAAATATTTTTTTCAAAGAATTAGATGATATGATGACAGATGAAAAATTTAGGAGTTTTTATAATAAATATTTTAATGATTATTCTGATATAAAAATTAGTATTTTATATATGAAACTATATGAAACAATCCAAAAAGAATATTTTAAAATAAATAATCATGAAATAGAAAAAGAATTGTTAGTATATATGATAAAAGAATTAATGAGTAATAAAGAGAGTCTGAAAAAAATTATTTCTTCTTTTAATGATTTTGAAAATAATAAAGATAAAAATATATTAAATATATTTAATGGATTACATGAAATTGATAAAATAAAATTTATATTATAAATATTTTGTAGATATAGAATAAATAGTTTTACGAAAAAATTTTATTTTATTTATTAAATTTTTTATAAAATTTTGATAAATAAATTATGTAAAATATTAATAATAAATATATTCTATTGTTAATTATTGTAAAAATAACTATCTAAAAATTATAAATTCTGATATACTAACTTTTATATATTAATATAAATAATATATATTAAAAAATATTTAATAAGATAATATAAATGAATTCTATATATCAAATATATAAATTACGTAATTTTATAGATATTGACAAAATATCATGGTATGGATTATCTTATAATAAAAATGCAATATATCTATTAGAACAAAATTATGATAACATTAATTGGTTATCAATATCAGAAAATGAAAATGCTATACATTTAATAGAAAAAAATTTAGATAAAATATGTTGGATAAAATTATCTAAAAATCCGAATGCAATACATTTAATAGAAAAAAATTTAGATAAAATTAATTGGTACTGGTTATCAGTAAATAAAAATGCAATAGATTTAATAGAAAATAATTTAGATAAAATTAATTGGTGTAAATTATGTGAAAATCCAAATGCAATACATTTATTAGAAAAAAATTTAGATAAAATTAATTGGAATAGATTATCTCAGAATCCAAATGCAATAAATTTATTAGAAAAAAATTTAGATAAAATTAATTGGTACTGGTTATCAGTAAATAAAAATGCAATATGTTTAATAGAAAAAAATTTAGATAAAATTGATTGGGAATTATTATCATTAAATCCATCTGCAATACACCTATTAGAAAAAAATTTAGATAAAATTAACTGGGATGCACTGACATTAAATAATGCGTCAATAAATTTATTTGAAAAAAATCAAGATAAAATAAACTGGTACTATATTTTTGATAATTCATCTATATTTGAAATTGATTATGATTTTTTAAGAGATCGTATGAAAAATACATTTGCAGAAGAATTAATGACAAATAGATTTCATCCAAAAAATTTTAATAAATGGAGTGGTTGGGGATTTTTATTGGATTAAAAGTTTATATATTTATCATTAATTATATAATTAATTATATATTAATTATATAATTAATTATATAATTAATATATATATATATGGAATCACCATCATCTATGAGATTACCTTTAACAAGAAGATTTTTAAATAATACTAATATTAATAAAATAAAAAAAAAACCTAGAAAATATCGTGAAGCAGAAGATATAAGACATATGACTATAAAAGATAATAGATTTAATCCTATTATTAATGTATATATATATGAGGTTGCTTCAAATAAATTACCTGATATACATAATAATTTTCAATTATATTACTCATTTGAAAGAGGGCAACAAAAATTTGGAAATTTATATCATGATACTCAATCTAAAGGTATAATATATCCAAAAAAATATCATTATTATGTTCCAAATCCGGACTCTAATAATCCGGACTCTTATAATCCTGCTCATCTTAATTCTAAGTATAAAAGAAAACATATTTTTAATATAAATCAAGTAGAAAATGATGGAAGATTATATACTAGTGATATTTTATCATCTGTTCCTCAACAAGGTGGCTCAATAAATAACTTAAAAGATTTTTATTATTTTTATAAATCACATAGAACAAAAAAAGTTGATTTTCAAAATAATGATACTAGAAAATTTTATACATCTGATAGAATTAATGATATAATTAAAACAATTATAAAAGCAATAATTCAAACAAAAAAAATTCATGAAATAGATGAAGATTATAATTGTCAGTTATATAATAATTCTAATGAAATAGAAAAAAGAATGATAAATGAGAATGATATATATGATGAAAGAAGATTAGATGAAGGATTTATATATAATATACATTTAAATAAAAATGATAAAGTTATTATTTTTGGAGATTTTCATGGAAGTTTTCATACGTTTTATAGAAATTTTTTAAGATTACATTTATTAGGTATTATAGATTTTCAAAATTATATAATAAATGATGGTTATAAAATAATATTTTTAGGAGATATTGCAGATAGAGGACAATATGCTCTTGAAATATATTATATTATATGTAAATTTATATGTGTAAATAATAATGATCCAAATAATTTAAAAATAGTATTAAATAGAGGTAATCATGAAGAGCCTAGTCAATGGAGATTAGAAGATGCTCCTTTAAAAGCTTTTGGTTTTACATCTGAGCTAACTCGTAAGATAAAAGATCGTAATCAACATAAAATAATTTTAACTTATATGAAAAGATTATTATCATATTCTTCAACAGGTATTGTATTAACATATCATGATTATAGTAATACTCATAGATATTGGTTATCTCATGGAGGTATTCCAGTAAAAAAAGAAGGACTTTTATCAAAAGTTTTAAAATTAAATAATGATAGATGTATGAGTATAGACTATTATTATTCAACTACAATTCGTTGGGCCGATTATAATCCAGAAATTGCAGTTACTACTTTTGATGGTAGACCAAATATTTGTAATAGTGATTTATATAAATTTTTAAAATTAAATAATATAGATTTTATTATTAGAGGTCATACTGATAATAATGAAAATGCATTTCTATTATCAAATAGTCATTCTACTAATGCGGCTTTATCACCATTAGCTTATAAACATGTATATCCATTAAATCAAATAAATATTTATGATATTAATCCAGAATGCAGAAATATTAAAAATAAAAGTAATAAAATAATTTTTCCACCAAGTAATAAAATAGTTAATAATCCTTTAATTAATAATATAAATCAAATTAACGGACCTATTACACAGATTAGAACAAAAGGATGGTATAATAAAAAAATACAAAATAATTTTTTAGTGAGTATGCGTGACACCGAAGGTAATCCATCAATATATGCTACAAATCAAGGAAGAAGTCTTGATTTTGTACAACATCAATATGATATTAATGTCTATCCAGTTTTAACAATTTCTACAAATAGTGATACTGGAAGATCATTAAATAAAGATTCTTTTATTATATTAAATATGAATAATGATGATGATGGTACAATGAGACCAAACTCTTCTGTAAATAATTTAATGAGTGACTTGAGAAACCATGATTATGAAAATCTTGAAGAATTTAAATATTTTTAGAAATATTTTATAATTAAAAAAGACAGGATATTAGTTAAGAGAATCATATAATGAATATTAGAATAATTTAAAAAACTAAAATAATTGAAAATTTTAGTAGATTATGATTTTTTATAATTATTTTTTTAAAATAATTATAAAAATAATAAATATTTAAAAATAGTAAATTATTTTATAATAAAATTTTTATTAAGTTATACACCAAAATTTAGGATTATTTTTAAAAATATATAAGACAAATATTAAATAATATTCAACAATTTATCTTCTTTAATTTTTAAAACCTGAAATATTCCCATAACCATCCTTACATCCGATAATGCCCTACTTTCTACAGGTACACATTTAAATAAATATTGAAATATATCTGATAAATTTTTATCAACAACATCATCATCCAAAAATAATCTAATAATTGTTTTACTATCTAATAATTTACAATTATAATATGTGAATATTTTTTTATTTAATAAAATTTTATGATTATTTCTGTTACCATCATGTGATAGAAATATTGGCATATTACAAATAGAAAGTATTTCATTTATTTCATTTTTAAATTTGTCATATGAATCTCCTGATTCATAAACCATTTCTTTTGTTATCCCAGTATCTCGGGTAACTTCAAATGGAATAAAAGGAACATTTACAGGTTTTAATAATCCACTTGATATTACACAATTAGTAGTAAGTTCTTCAAAATGCCGCTCAATTATATCTATTCTTTTATTAGAATAATATGAACCAGTAGTTTTTAAATCATATATGAAAATCATATTTTGTAATTTTTTCTTTAAAGCACTTGATAATATTTTTAATAATTTAAAAATATTAATATTTTTGTCCAATTTTATAATATATTTATTTCCTAAATAAAAATTCCATAATTCTAATGTATAATCATCTTTAAAATTGGGATTAATAAGATGTTGATATAATAAGACTTGTAAAATATGTTTTACATTTAAATTATTCGAAAATTTAATATCTATTATTTTATTATCATTGTATAAATCCATTTCTCCAACAAGAGGTAATTTAGAATGTCTAATTGATTTATGTAAAATAAATGTTTCTCCAGAATTTTTAACTTCTTCTGCATATTTAATTATAGAATTAATATAAGGCATTAAGTCATTTAATTCTTCTTTAAAATCTACATTCCATAAATAAGATGTTTCTGTATTTTTTTGATAATAATAAATAGTTATATTAAAAATATGTTTAATTGGATCTAAATCACCATTTTCCAATATTTTAATTGAATTTAATAAATCTTTTTTAGAGTAATTTATTACATAATTTTCACATTCTATATAAAATTCCTTATAATTATTTCCTAGTGAATCACATAAATATTCAAAAACATCTTCTTCACATTTTCTAAATTGATTTTTAAATTCTGCTAAATCGGAAAGACATATTAAATCTTTTATAAAGGGACATCTTAAACGTAACATTTTATATCCTTGGTTATATTCTTTTGGAATAATAATGGTATTATAAATTATTTTTTTTAATTTTGTTATGAAATCTGGTATTCCAATATAATAACTAAATATATTTTCAATAAACATTCCATATAATGCACTATATTCTCTATAATTTTTTATTTTATTAGCGGGAACATCAAATATTTGAATAGTTTCAACTTCATATTTAAAAACATTTTCTAAATCAAATAATAATTGATCATCTAAAAATTTTTTAGAACTGAGTATTTCAGTAACAGAATTATAAACTGGTAATATTTCTTCTTGAAATTTTAATTCTCTTACAAATTTTGGTTTCAGATTTTCATTTTCATAATATTTTGTTTCACATTTTTTTAATTCATTCCATGGTAATTTATTTTTATCAATATATATGTTTAAATCAAATGAAGCTCTACTCAAACCAACATACCAAAGATATTTAAATTCTTTATATTTTTCTTCGGTAGGAGAGATTCCGAAAGTATTGGTGTGGAAATTTACTAAAAAGACTTGTTGAAATTCGAGACCTTTAGAACCATGTATAGTAATTAAATTAATATGGTCTTTTACTTTTTTATATTCATTTACAACATCTTCATCATTGGTAGTGTCTTCATAATGTTTTACAAAATTAATATTATATTTATTAAGGAGATTTGTAAAGAGAGAGAGACCAATGTTGGTGTAGGTGTCATTGTAAGGTTTTGATTTTTTAACTGGTCCAATGATGGCTATTTCTTCTTTTGGAAAGGGTGATTTCATAATTTTTTGAATAATATTTTCTATAATTTTGTCAATGGAATCGATTATAATGGATGGTTTTTTGTTTAATATATCGTTTTCATTTTTGGTGGAAATCATATTTTGGGTTATGGAATCCCATGGACGAAATTGATTTATAAAATTTACTATGTGAGGGGTGGAACGGTAATTTTTTATTAAAGTAAATGTTTTGCCATGATGGTTAATGAGATATTTATCACTTCCGTTTTGAAATTGATAGATATTTTGGTTAGGATCACCGATTAAGATGACGACACAATTTGTTAGGGCTGATATTTTTAGAATAAATTGATATTGGATATATGAAATATCTTGGGCTTCATCAATAAAAATTACTTTTAGGTTGGAAAATTCATCCATTTCTAAGATTGATTCTTGGTTATTTTCAATTAAATCAATTGAAGATATTATTACGGTGTCTTGGGATGTTGATTTTTTATCGAGAATTTTGTATACAATTTTTCCGGATAGGGAATGAATTGTGCGAATATTTCTGGAATTAAATAATATTCTATTTTGTTTTTTACCTTTTTCAATAAAATCATTGCATGCTCTTCGACTAAAAGTTAATATTAAGAATTGATTATTCTTGGTTATATCATTTTTGGAATAATGATGTAAAATTTTACCTATTATGGATTGGGTTTTACCACCACCTGGGATACCTAGGAGTTTGCAATCTTGTAATGGGTAATTTATGAATTCGAGTTGTTCTTCGTTATAATCTATTTTATAGTTGTTAAAATCTGTTGTTTTAACTAATTCGTTATCAAAAAGTGATAAAAATTTATCCATATTTATTTATAATAATATTATTTTAAGATGGGAAATTTATTAAGAGGATTGGGTAATATTAAGTAATTCTGTATAGGATCAGTTTAGGATAAGCCTTCTAGTAAAATTTTATAAATTTATTTTATCTAAACTATATTTTCATTAATAATTTAATAATAAAATCATAATGGGAATGTTGAATAATTCATACTATATTAAATAATTAATTAATTTAAATAATTTAATTTTAAAAATAAAAAATCTTGATTTTTAATTGATATTCTATTATTTATAAATAATTAATTAACACCCAATTATTTGATATATAATACATAAAAAATTATTATATAGTCATCTCTATGATTTAAAGTTAAAAAATAATTTTTTTAACCCTAATACTAATCAGTTATAGTAATTGCATTTTAGAATTATACCAGATTTTTATAATTATTTCAAAAATATTATTTTAGAGATGTAGAATCAATGCCAGACACTTAAGGATTTACATATTTAAACGTAATAATATGTAATTATTGAAAAATTATATCAAATAACAAAATTAAAATATATTTATTTACAATAATCAAATAACTTTTTTACAAATAGTTTATTTATGTTTTATTTATATTTAAAGACTATTTTATAAAATAATTATTAAAAAGTATAAATAAATTTATTTTTAAAAAATATTTTATCAATAAACTTAATATATACTTAAATTTTTATTGATAAAATATTTTTAAAAAGAGTATTCAATAAAATATTTATAATCAATGAAAATAATCTTTTATTTTTAATTATTCAATATTATTGTAAGAATCCTTAAGTGTCTGGCATTGGATGTAGAATCAATGTCAGACATTTAAGGTTTTTCATATTTAAACATAATAATATATAATTATTGAAAAAAAATATATCAATAAACATAATTAAAATATATTTATTTACAATAATTAAATAACTTTTTAACAAATATTTTATTTATATTTAAAGATTATTTTATAAAATAATGATTGAAAAGTATAAATAAATTTATTTTAAAAAAATATTTTATCAATAAACTTAATATATATTTAAAATTTTATTGATAAAATATTTTTTAAAAGAGTATTCAATAAAATATTTTATAAACAATAAAAATATTTTATTATTTTGTATTTTTCAATAATATTGATTAGGCCTGGCCCTGCTGGGCAAATTTTAAGAAATGATTATAAATTATTTTTATTTTATTGTTTAAAATATCAATAAAATAATATGTTAAATAATAAAAGTTATGAAATTTGCCATCCAGGGCCAGGCCTAATATTGATTTAATTCTTAAGTGTCTGACATTGGATGTAGAATATATAAAATTTATAAATATTTTTTATAAATTTTATATTTATAAAATCAAAAATTTCCTTATATTTTTATTTTTTTATTTTTTAAAAAATTATTTTTCTTAAAAATTCCTTAAATATTAATTTTTATATTTAAACGCACTTATTTTATGAAAAAATAAGAAGTGTACTAGGCCTGGCCTTGCTGGGCAAATTTTAAGAAATGATTATAAATTATTTTTATTTTATTGCTAAAAATATCAATAAAATAATATGTTAAATAATAAAAGTTATGAAATTTGCCATCCAGGGCCAGGCCTAAAGTGTACTAGCTTTTTTATCAATAACCTAATATTTTAACAAATATTTTAACAAATATTTTAACAAATATTTTAACAAATATTTTTATTGTATGATATATCAATATTTTTTTTTATTAAAAAACTAAAAATAATTTATGAATAAAAAATAATTTTAAACTCATAATCAATAAATGAAAATTTTTTAAATTTATTTAAAATTATATTATTATTTGATAAAAATATTAATTGTTCATAGTTTAATGCATTTTTTTATATCTATTCCTAACTCTTCTATAATTTTTTAACCATAAATTACAATTTTCTATAATAGATCGTTTTTCTAAAAAAATATTTTCTTCTAGTGTATTTATATCATTTTTATAATTTATTTTATCACATGTTATAAGATCAATATTTGTTTCTTCTTTTAGTTTTTTTAATTTTTTTGAAATATATTCTTTATCTCCACTAGGCCTGGCCCTGCTGGGCAAATTTTAAGAAATGATTATAAATTATTTTTATTTTATTGTTAAAAATATCAATAAAATTATAATATTTTATAATCATACCTAAAAATTTGCCATGCAGGACCATGCCTAGGCTCAGTGCTGCTAGTCAAAAATTATATTTTATTTATTTTTTACTTATATTTTCATTGATAAATTATCAATGAAAATATAATAATTTATTAAAATTAATTTAAATTTGACTAGCAGCACAGCTCCTAACCATGCCTATTCTAGATCCAACAATTTTTACAGAAATATTATTAATTGTATCTTCAACTAAACAAACATCATGTTCATTAGAAGGTGCTAATTTTAAGCCGATAGGAATTCCTTGTTTAGTTACTATTAGACTTATTTTATTACCATTTTTATTACGATCATAATGACTAGGTTATGTATATTCAGACCCATTAATATTTTTACACATTGTAGAATCAATATATAAATCTGTACTATTATTAAATAATATATTTCTAGTATTAAGTAGTTTAATAATAATTTTATGTATATTTTCAAATACGTTAAACTTATTCCATTTAACAAATTTTTTATGATATGTAGAAAAATGTAATTTTTCATTTAATTCTCTCCATGGTGTAGCTAATTTAACAGCTTTAAAAA
>Ga0214919_10008701_pt1 | contig 13276 bp, 7 predicted proteins | sample LL1503_MetaG_FD_177994 | JGI IMG/M metagenome (GOLD analysis project Ga0214919, IMG submission 177994) | Freshwater microbial communities from Lake Lanier, Atlanta, Georgia, United States - LL-1503 | ecosystem: Environmental > Aquatic > Freshwater > Lake | place: USA: Georgia | collected 2015-03-15
TTTTTTTATAACTTTAAAAGCGTTGGGTGATTTTACACAATTGCTTGAAGCTAAAATAAGAAATGTTATTTTTATAACACAAGATTCTATGCAATTTATAATTGGCGCTTTTATAGGAACTAAAATGCTAAAAGTTGGTTCGGACGGTCTAATTTATTACGCCAATATATCCCCGCCAAAACAAAGAGCGTCGCCTTCACCCCCCAAAAAACGCAAAACCCGGTTATCAAGCTAATAATAGATTTTATAATATATATTTTATATTGTGATTAAATACTATAGGGGTTCCCCTATAGTATTTACAATTTATTTATTTTTTTTTTATATTCTATCAAGTTAAAACCGTCTATTCATTGATTCAACCAGGCGACTAAAAGCGTTTAAATTTGTCCAGTCTGGGCGTTTTGGTATAGCAAATCCAAAATCTAAAACATACATTTTACCGTTTTTATACATAAAATTTCTTATATTAGGATCGTTCTGAACTACGTCTGTTTCGTCAAGTTTTTCTGCTACATGGTATAAATCGGCTATCACTTCTTCTTTGGTGATTTGATTTTGTTGAATCAAATCTAACAAACGATAATCCATTTTTTCCATCACTATATATTTTTCTTCAGGGTTAATATCAAAAACTCTCGGAACCACTCCAGAATACGAGGCTAAAATTTGAAATAACCCTTCCTTTTCTATGTTTTTCGACGACTTAGTTTTCTTAAAAGTTTTCATCGCGTATTCAACTCCGTTATACCGCACGAGAAACGTAGAACCGTCTTTTCCGGTTTCCCCAAGCTGATTAAAAACCTCGTAAGAAGCTTTTGTTAAACGTCGTGAAAATGGTGAATATTTTCTTTCAGGTGATCTACCTTTTCTATTAGGTGGTGGAGAACGTTTTCTTTCAGCACTTCTTGTTTTTCGTTCAGTCAGTTTTACAGTATCTTTTTTATTTTTAACAGGTGAAGGAGAACGTTTTCTTTCAGCACTTCTTGTTTTTCGTTCAGTCAGTTTTACAGTATCTTTTTTATTTTTAACAGGTGAAGGAGAACGTTTTCTTCCTACTACACTTCTCGTTTTCCTTTCATCGTTCTGTTTTTTTAAAACAGCTTTTCCAATTTTTCCAGATTTCTTAACGTACTTACCAGTTGCAGGGTTAAGAATTTTATCATCACTTTCTTTCTGTTCTTCAGGAGAATGGGAACGTTTGGTCTGTTCTTTACATTCAGTACCGTCGATATCATTCAACAGTTTTATTAATTCTTCTTTTTTCATTTTAGAAAATCCGCGGATTTTCATAACTACTTTATCTTTGATTAATTGTCTTAATTCGCTTACTTTTAATTTTGAGTACTCCATTATTTATTATATATAATTTAAATATACAAATATTTTTTAATTTCAATTTTTTCAGATACTATATTTAAAAAAAAAATTGTTATATACAACTTGTATATTTATACAAAATGAAAATTTGTATCTATCAAAATGATATATATAATTACGAAACAGTTGGGTATATTTTAGAATATTGTAGTTATTATAATTTTAAAGTTCATATTTATTCTAATTTTTGGAATGATAAAAGTTTGTGTAGCTCTTATTACAGATGGTATAAAAAATTTTTTACAGAACTAAATTTTCTGATATTGAATGAACGACCTGATAATGTTTATGATGTTGTCTTCTATCTTAAAGATAAAAATAAATCTTATTTTATTCCAGATAACGAAATGAGAAATACTATTTCTATTGAACATTATGGATTTGCAGACATGAATGATATTTCCGTCTGCAAATTAGGAACTCGGAAATTTATTGATAGGTCTGAAATACCTTTTGCATATCCGTTTTATAATATTATTTCTAAATATAATAAGATAGAATTAATTAAAAACCATACAAGACTGAGAGTGTTATTTGTTGGAAAATTCAATATACCAACATCTTTAACTTTTTCTTATTTTGACAATTTTGAAAATATTGATTTTTATATTATTAGAACTGAAAAAGATGAAAACTATTTTGAATATTTAGAAAAAACTTCAAATATGTATTTTTTTGAAGAAGTCGATTGTGAGTCTTTAATTAATTTCATGACAGAAGCTCATTATATTTTTTTTAACGATTCTGTAATGCACGAATATTATGCACATGTCTTTAATGAAACTTTACATCTCGCACTGTCTTGTTTAACAAGATGTATTATACCTGAATCATGGAATAAATATTTGAATTTTAATAGTGTTTTAATCTACAACGATACACAATTTTTAAGTCCGAACGGACAATTAAAAATAAGTATTGAAGATTTCAATATTTATTTACCTTTTATACAAGAGGAAAGACAATATTATATATCTGCTAGAAATATTATTTTAGATAAAATAATTAAATCAATTACAAATATTGAACCAGTAATTGATAACTGTAAAAGTTGGTTTTCAAAAACTTTAGATATCTTATCAGTTAAAAAACCTAATATATTTGTTGAAACTGGAACGTATCTTGAAAACAATATTTTGTCTATTTACAGTGAATTTCGAGAAATTCACTCTATAGATATAAAAAAAGAATTTATTGATTCGTTCGAATATATTTTTAAAGATTCTAATAAAGTTTTTTTATATGAAGGAAGTAGCAGCTCAGTTTTGGAAAAACTGAGTAAAAATATTGAAGAACCAGCTATTTTTTATTTTGATGTAAATCTTTTTGAAATAGCAGGTGATAATAGATGTCCTATGATAAGGGAATTGGAAATTTTAAATAATAGAAATTATAACGATGTTATAGTTATAGATAATATAAGATTGCTCGATGAAAAAGAAATAAACGGTGTTGAAAATGAATATTTTCCTACTGGTTTTGATTTTAACCATGTAACAGTAGAAGATATTATGTCTGTTTATACTCGACCTTGCGGTTATTATAATAGTATGTACGGAATGGATAATAGATTAATAATAATTCCCAATTAATTTATTTTTACAATTTATTCAGTTTAAAAATTGTAAAAATTTATATAAAATGATTATAGCTATATATCATTGTCAAGATATTCATTTTGAAATGATTGGATATCTAGTAGAATATTGTATAAAATATAATTTTGTATGTCATATTTATCAACGTTCGCAATATAAAGATGATGGTTATAATATACCTAAGTCTTATATGGAATGGTATTTAGAACATTTCAAAGATAGTATTCGTTTAATACACGTAATATATAGTTACTATATACTAGAAGAAATAAATTACGATGCAATTTTTTTAGCAACCGATGATGCTTTAGAAATTCCATATATAGAGAAATATAAAAGTAAAATTATATCGATCAATCATTTTTACACAATAAGAAATGATAAAGTCGCAATTGATATCGGAACAAGATTTTTTTCTAATAGGCCAGAAATCCCTTTTGCTATTCCATGTTTTAATATTATTTCAGAATACGATAAAAGACATATAACTAAAAACCAAACACGAGTTCAAGTAGTTTTTATTGGAAGATTTAACATCCCTTCATCTAAAACCTTTAGTTTATTTAATAATTTTTCCGATATAGATTTTCATATTGTTCGATGGAAAAAAATAGAAACAGCGTACTTTAAATTTCTTAAGAAATTACCTAATATATACATACACGCTATCGAAACTAATGATGATTTGGTAGATATTCTTTCAAAGGCTCATTATTGTTTTTTACATCCGATGACCATTATGGGTTATCATTTTATGATGTTAAGCGGTGTGTTACATTACGCTTTGTCTTGTCTTGTTAAATGTATAATACCTTTAACTTGGAATACACGTCTAAATTTTACTTCATTTTTAGAATATGATGATTTGATATTATCAATGCCTGGAAAACAGTTAAATTTAACCGTCCAAGATTATATAGATTCTATCGAGAAAATAAATTTAGAAAGATTTAACTGTATTAAACATCGAAATAATGTTTTTGATAATGCTATCAAACAAATTACAAACATATCTGCTGTTTGTAAAAACAACAGCAGTTATGTTTCTTATTTGTTTTCAGAATTATATATCACGCTACCAAAATTTTTAGTAACTGTTGGAAACATTTCAGAAAATGAATTATTACTTTTTAAAGATGATTTTAATGAAATAGTTTGTATTAATGATAATGTTTTTTTATCACATTCGTTAAAATTTATCTGTAAAAATATATCACATATTAATATTCAATACGATTCTGATATTATTAGAAGTCTTGATACAAATATAAAAAATAACGACTCAAAACCAATTCTGTTTTTTCTCGATGCTTCATTATCTGAATTTTCAGATTGTGCAAATGAACAATTAATAAAACAATTAATAATAATAAGTACTAGTGATACCAATGATAATATTATCATTATTAAAAATTGTAAAATTATCACCGGTGATAATTTTACAATTTTTAATAATGATACACGAACTAGTTGTTTATCTGAAGATATTATATATAAAAGTTACAATAAACCGTGTCATATTATAGTTTTCAAATACTTATACGATGGAATATTAATCATTCCCGCTTATAATGAAATAACAAAAAATGTATTTCAAGTTTGTATCAAACCTTATAATCATACGCGGATACCGCCTATCGTTATAGAAAATATTAAAAATAAAAGTTTAAATTTCAACTATTCTTTATATACAGATAGAGAAATAATGTATATTTTACAAAATTATTCAAATAATATAGTTGAAAAATATAATTCTTTTTGGTTACCACATCACAGAAAAGATTTTTTTCAATTACTCTATTTATATTCAAATGGTGGCATACATATAGATTTAGATCAAGAACAATTGGTACCTTTAAACGACATACTTTATAACGCATCATTTATTTCTATGATTCCCGTTCTTAAAAAAGATGGGCTATGTATAGGTTTTATGGGCGCTTCTAAACATAATTGTATTGTTAAAGAAATGATTAACAAAATTTTAACCGCAAATGTTACAGAATATATTACATTATGTAAAATATCTGGAAAAGTTTTAAAAGATTTTATGGGTGTTTCAGAATTAAATGAAGGTATTTATAAAATAAATGGTCAAACTATTGTTTTGTTGCAAGAAATATGGGATGGGCCCGGAAATTATAAATCTTGTAGAGGTGTGTTTCAAGAAAAAATTATTTTGAATTCAAGATATTCAGATTACCCGTGGAATTTAAACACTTAAATTTTTATACTAATAAAAATTTGATTTTAAAGAAAAAAATCTTTAAAATCAAATAGGAGCAATGGAATCTACTAATAATAAAGTTAAACAAAATAATAAAAAATATATTAAGGTCGACCCCATAGACCATATATTACTACGTTCAGAAATGTACGTAGGACCCACATCTTGTAAAAAGATAGATGAATATATCGCTAATAAAAATGAAAGCGGTCATTTCGAGATTGAAAAATCTGAAATACTTTTTTCACCGGCACTATTAAGAATATTTGTAGAACCATTATCAAACGCATTAGATAACGTAGAGAGAAGTAAAAATACCGCCACACCATGCACAAAAATAAAAGTTAATATAAATAAAACTACAGGCGAAACTACTATTTGGAATAATGGGGATATTATCCCCATCGAAATAAACGAACAATGTAATTGTTATAATCACAGTATGATTTTTGGACAATTACTTACCGGTTCAAATTATAACGATGATGAAGAGAGAATCGTATCCGGTAGAAACGGATTAGGTGTTAAATTAGTTTCTGTATTTTCTACTTATTTTAAAGTTGTAGGTGTAGATCCGGTAAATCAAAAAATATTAACACAAGAATGGAGGCGGAATATGAAAGATACTACCGGCCCCGTGGTAAGAAAAAGTAAATTAACTAAAGGATATACAGAAATTTCATGGATACCCGATTTCTCAAAATTTGGTATGGAACAATATTCAGAAGATATAATCAAACTCTACAGCCGATACGTTATAGATGCGGCAATGCTATCAAAAATTGAAGTTTCTTTAAACGATGAGATAATACCAGTTAATAACATTCTTTCATACTCTCAATTATACAAGGGAAAAAATGAAGAATATTTAACGATTAATACTCCTACTTCTTCGGTAGTTATAACGTCTTCAACAGATGGTTTTCAAGCTATTTCTTTTGTGAATGGCGTTTATACACGATTAGGAGGGCAACATGTGGATGCTTGGTCAGAAGCGATTTTTCGCCCTATAATCACGAAGTTTAATAAAAAAGGAAAACCGAGTGTTAATATCACAGATGTTAAAAATTTCTTCACACTCTTCATTGTATCAACTGTCGTTAATCCAGAGTTCGACGGGCAAGATAAATCTAAGTTAGAGAATCCGCAAGTCCAAGCAATCGTTAAAAAATCTCATATCGACGCTATTATGAAATGGAGTGTCGCCGAATTAATTCAAGATATTATTCAAAGTAAAGAATTGCTAACATTAAAGAAAACCGAAAGGAAGAAAAAATCGTTTATTAAAATCGAAGGGTTAGACCCCGCGAATAATGCCGGAACTACGAAATCCCGTGAATGCTCTCTTATCTTATGCGAGGGATTATCAGCTAAAACTTACGCTGTAGCCGGTATTAAGAAAGGGGTTTATGGAAAATCGGGAAGAGATTGGTTTGGAATCTATCCTTTACGCGGTAAGATTTTAAATGTGCGAAATTCTTCTATCGCTGTTATTTCTAAAAATTCGGTAGTCACAGATTTAATTCACGCCTTGGGAATTAAACATCAAACGGATTACACGGTAGAAAAGAATTTTTCACAACTAAACTACGGTAAAATTATTATCATGACTGATTCGGATGTAGACGGTATTCACATCGAAGGATTAATTTTAAATCTATTCCATTTCTTATTTCCTTCTCTATTCAATCGAACCGAATCGTTCATTGTGAGTATGAAAACACCCATCGTTAGAGTCTTTCAAACGAGAGCCGATCTACTGTTTTACGATGAGAGACGATTCAAAGAATACGCTGCGAATCAAAAAAATAATTTTAAAAAAAAATACTACAAGGGATTGGGAACTACGAAACAAGAAGATGTTCCCGATACGTTTGGATTAAAAATGGTAGAATATGGAAACGATCCTTCCACAAACGAAAATATGAATAAAGTTTTTCATGTTAAATACGCGGACGATAGAAAAAATTGGTTGGCGAACTATAACGGCTCAGACCAAACATTTTCTCTCGATGATAGTGGCGAAATTACAACTATGGGAATCACAAATTTTATTAATCACGAGATGATTAAATTCTCACATGACGATTGTAAGCGTTCGATTCCTAACGCTATCGATGGATTAAAAGAATCTCAACGGAAAATCCTTTACGCTGTTATGAAGAAGAAATTAAAATTTAATGGAACATCGCTAAAAGTCGCCCAACTCGGCGGATATGTGGCAGAACATACGAACTATCATCACGGAGAACAAAATCTATTTGAAACGATTACTAAGATGGCGAACGAATTTCCAGGCTCTAATAATATTCCTTTACTCGATAGAGACGGAATGTTCGGTTCTCGTAATAGTGGTGGAAAAGACGCCGCATCTCCAAGATATATTTTTACAAAAATGGACGCTCTAACACATTTACTCTATAGAGAAGAAGATTCACCTCTCTTAGAATACAATATAGAAGATGGTGATTCAGTAGAGCCGAAATTTTACATTCCTATTTTACCTGTGATATTAATCAACGGTTGTCTCTGCGGTATAGGTACCGGTTGGTCTTCAAATATTCCTTGTTATAATCCATTAGATTTAATTGCGTGTGTTAAGTTATGGTTGGAAAATGACGGTGAAGTATTCTTAGAAGACCCAGATAATGAAGGGTGTGTATTGGATATTTTACCAGATATTCAACCATGGTATAGAGATTTTACCGGGACGATAGAACGCGATAGCGAAACACGTTATATATCGTACGGTGTGATTAATAGAGAAAAAACAAATAAAGTAGTAATAACCGAATTACCTGTGGGAATGTGGACAGATAAATTCAAAGAAATGTGTGAAGAGTGTGTAGAGAAAAAAGAGATATCGAGTATGAAAAATTATTCCACCCCTAAAAAACCGCATTTTATACTAACAGAATCGGACGATGGTTTTTCATGTAATTTAACAACCTTAAAACTATATACTTATCTAAGTACGTCTAACATGGTTTTATTCAATGATGAACAACAGTTGAAAAAATTCAACAAGGTATCGGAAATCATAAACACATTCTGTAGGGTGAGACTCAATTTTTACGGAAAACGAAAACAATATATGTTAAAAGCGATGGATAGGGAATTGCGAATATATGAAAATAAAGTTCGATTTATAGGGGCGGTCATCTCTAAAACGATTGATATTATGAATAATGAAGAAGATGTAGTAATAAATCAACTTGAATCTGAAAACTTCGATAAAGAAAATGACAGTTATGATTACCTTCTAAAATTACAGATTCGAAGTTTTACAGGGAATAAAATTCGAGAATTGACAAATCAGATAAATATACTATTAGAAAAAATAACATTGTTAAATGAAACAACCGAAAAACAGATGTGGTTAAACGAGATAGAAGAGTTTAGGTTGGAATATGAAATATATTTAAATAATATTATTTCGACCGAAGAAAAAGCCAATAAAAGAAAATAAATACTATTTATAACTTTATATAATTTTAAAAATTAAAATTATATAACAATTAATCTAAATATTTAGATTAATGCATCTTACGAGCGCGTCGCGCCTTCCTCTTAGGAGATGCAGCCTTATGAGCCTTTCGGTGCTTACGGGAAGCACTACGACGCTTGGGGGAAGCACTACGACGCTTGCGGGAAGCACTACGACGCTTGCGGGAAGCGCTACGGCTCTTGGAGGCACTTCGGTGTTTGCGGGAAGCACTACGACGCTTGGGGGAAGCGCTACGGCTCTTGGAGGCACTTCGGTGTTTGCGGGAAGCGCTACGACGCTTGGGGGAAGCGCTCATACTCTTGGAAGCGCTTCTGTGTTTGCGGGAAGCGCTACGACGCTTGGGGGAAGCGCTACGGCTCTTGGAGGCACTTCGGTGCTTGCGGGAAGCGCTACGACGTTTGGGAGAAACCTTTGATTTCATCATCATTTTGACCAATTTATGTTCGGCGGGAGTTAATTTCATCTTTATTATTATACAAAAAAATAAAAAATAATTATTTTTTTAATTTATTTAATTTATTTTAAAATAAATTAAATATTAATATTTTTAATATTCAAAATTCCATATATTACAAATTTTAATAATTTCGTTTGTTATTGGAAAAAATATACGATGATGATAACGACCGATTGCTTTTTTATTTTCAAAAACAATTCCGCTTTCTTGATGCCATAATTTATTTAATGTTGGTTCGTTTTCTAGAACTATACATTCGGGTGAAATTCGTGGTTGAGGTAATTTAAATAATTTTTCACTGTCGATAGTTTTTAAATGTGTAGCGCATAGATTATGACCTCTGTTCTGATTTTTATTTCTAATACAACGCCCGCATTTATCTCCTTTTTTATCTCCTTTAATATAAACGTATTGACATGTTTTTTCTATTAATGTTCTACTTAAATCTACTATTTTTTTTTTATCTTTAAGATTTTCACCTAAAAAATCTATAATATTATTTTTGATATCGTTTAATTGATAATTATCTATCAAATTATATTTAGAAAAGTTTAGAAATAGATTATTTAAAATAATTTCTGATTTATATTCGGAATACTTATTCATTATGGAATTATTTTTGAAAATGAAAAATAATCCTTATTTTTCATTTTTTTATGAGATTTTAGTGCTTATAATTTTACTTGTAATAAATTATTATCTTCAAACCATTGTTTTAATTCACCGCAAGTATTTTTAATAGGTTTCACTGAAAAGTATAAAGATCGTCTCAAATCGTCTTTTGTTAAATCATCTCTTTCTCGCCTCGCTTGATTGTAAAAAGTTTTAGCGATTTTATTTTTCAGTACCATATCCCATAATTCGTCTTTTGTTTTTTCTATGTAAAAATTAGGAGGAAAATCCAGTTTTAAAACATCAGAAACTATTTTAGTTAATTCTTCCTTATTCCATGTAGTACATTGTTTACCGGTGGGTATTTTCCGTTTATCTTTATTAGCAATATCATCGGATACATCGCGAATACTAAATTTATTATCGCTTGTATTATAAATACCGTAATATCCATACGGATTATTTTCGTATCGTTCTGTATCTTTTGGATTTTGTTCTTCTATATTTGTTGTTAATTCTTCTTCGTTACAATTGATCCATTCAAAATTTTTCATACATCTTGTAATATCAGACTCCTCTGATAATAGATAATGGATCCACACTAATGAAGAATTTTGCTTATAGAATTTCTTAAAATATTCTAATATAATATCTCGAGCGATTACGTTTATATTCATCCGTTTTTCAAGTGATAAAATACATGATTCCAATATAACAGCTTTCACCTCAGTAGAAAATGTGCTCAGTATAGACCCTATCTCTTTTTCATCGGTAGAATCAAACATTTTTTGAATCTGTAAAGGTATATTTTTATAATGTAAGTCTCTTACTAATTTTTTAAATTTAATATCTATTTTATTAGAAGGATTTTCTACATAGTATCCCGAATAGTAATCGTTCATCGTATCTATACTATCTACCAAATAGTAATAATTGTTGTATTCTCGTAAAAAAGAAACAAAGCCATATTTATTAATTATTTCAACGTTATTAACAATAATATATCTTAAACTTGTTAGTATTTCAAACTCTGAATATTCTGAAAGATAATTTAAAATTTCTTCTAAAGTAGCGGAAAATTTAATATTAAAAAAATTTATTACTAGAGGATTTATTTCATCTGTTTCAGCGTAATAAAGCTGGTACGTTATTTTATCAATATCTTTGCTCTCTAACTCTTCAGATAGTTGAAAATCGCAAGTATAATTACAATCCGTATATTCGCACTCTCGTTTTCCATCTAATCCTGTTTCCAAATTTCTTTTATAGTTTAGAGCACAATCTACAGCTACTTCTTTTATCGCTCTTTCTATACCTTTAATCACTATATCTTTTTCTTCAGAAATCTTATACATCTGTAAATCGATCGATACATTATCCCATCGATTCGGCATAGATACGCGTTGAGATATTTTCAAAACCGGAACGATTCCAGCATTAATCAAATCTTTATGCGACCCTAACCTGTACCCTCTAGCTAGAGCCTGAGATGTTTCAGAATAATTCCAATGAGGTGTTAGAACGTTTTCGAGTTGTATATGTTTTAGAGAAAATCCCTCGCTAATCACTCTCGAACCTATAATAACAGAAATGAACTCTCCGTTAATATTATCGGGTTGATTAAATCGATTGATTATATTTTTAATTCCTTTCTGACTCGCAGTGACATTCGTTATTAAAGCGTATCTCTTCCCTTTTGATGTCTCATCTCCTCTACCTTTAGAGAATCCAAACAATTCCAAAAGTAAAGAAAACAAGATAGAGCCACTCCCCATTACAAATTCACAATAGACGAATGAAGCTTTCCCGTTTTTATAAGCATCTACTATTGAACGAATGGTAGAACTATATTTACTTGAATAGGTATTTATTTTGTTCAGCATCTCCTCTTCATTAGAATCGAATAACGCGTTTCGCAATTGAATTCCTAAACTAAAAACAGTCGTCTCTTTTTTCTTCCCTGTTATTAAGCCGATATTTTTTATTTTTTTATGAATAAATTTTTCATTACTAAAACCGTTTTCACCGTAAGTTCCGTCTGGAAATACGAATAGAGAAGCTTGCCGTGAGTTGTTGTAAATACCTTTATCCTCTATATCTTTCCCGTACGCTTCCAAATACGAAGTAGATTGAAAATCACTCATATAATCGGGGACGACTTTAAAATGTGATAGATCTAAATTTTCACCTTCAAAAACTCTTTCAATTTTAGATTTCATAGATTTCAAATACGATATTCTACCTCTAAAAAAATTTTTCAATATTTGAATTTTTTCAGGATTCAACTGTTTAGAATTTATTAAAAATTCGTCTAAAAAATCTTGTTGAATCGGAATCTGTTTCTCCAACGGTAATATTAGATTCATAACGGTTGCGATTTCTTCCGGTCCATCTTTCATCGGCGTTCCCGATAGTAAGATAATTTTACAATTTTTAACAGCATGTAAGAATCGATGGAATTGTTCATATATTCCGATTCCGTCCTGTTTATCTTGAATGCGGATATTATGAATCTCATCTATCACTATTATTTTATTTGAAAAAGTATCGGTGATTAAAATATTAGACATCTTTTTTAATCCTTTCGCAAATGTTTCAGTTTTATAGAATGAATAGTATTCACCTATTTTTTTATTTAATCGAGCTACTTTTTCACCTTCTGTTAATTCGTTATAATTTTCAGGTATATAACAACCACCCGTGCATTTGAACGCTAACTCATTTTTAAAATTATTGATTAATCCTTCACCTTTGGCAAATATCATCGAGCCAGTAAAATTGGAATTTTCTTTCCTTATTTTTTCTATAATACCGATCGCCGAACAAGTTTTACCGGTTCCCATTTCGTGAAAAAGCAACACTTGGTCATATGGAGTTTGAGATGATAAAAATCTCGCAATAAATTTTTGATATTTAAGTTGTTCTCCGGGAACAGTTGGAATATCTTCAGTCTCGTCTAAACGTTCATCGTAAAATTCTTTTTTTCTATACACAGTATGATAAAAATTATCATCGTAAGGATTTAAAATAGATTCTTGAGAAACTTGTTCTACTGAAGGATATTTAGGTAAAAAATTTTCAATATCTTGTTGTGTATTCTCCGTTATCATTTATTTTTATAATTGTTTTATATATTTATTTTAATATTCTTTTTATATAAAATATATTTTGTGCGAAATATATTTATTTTAAATATTATTACACTGTAAAATTTACAGTGTATTGTTCCTTTTTATTTTGGTAGATAATAAATCTAAGGCGTATCTTAGTAAATGTTTTTGATTTATTAAAGAATATACCGAATATTGAAATTCGTTTCCCGTAGATTTCATTTCTGTTATAAAAATAGAAAATATTTTTGAATGTAAAGGTGTTTTTCCATCAATAATAATAAAATTATTATTATAATAAGTTTCAATGGTATCAACAAAATTTGGGTCAGAATTTAATGAATACTCCAACCAATTTATAAACATAGAACTTATTAAATCTAT
>Ga0214919_10008702_pt1 | contig 13276 bp, 20 predicted proteins | sample LL1503_MetaG_FD_177994 | JGI IMG/M metagenome (GOLD analysis project Ga0214919, IMG submission 177994) | Freshwater microbial communities from Lake Lanier, Atlanta, Georgia, United States - LL-1503 | ecosystem: Environmental > Aquatic > Freshwater > Lake | place: USA: Georgia | collected...
GTGGGTTGACGCCGCACGCGGAGAACCTTGATGCCCTTGGAGCTACGTACTATCAGGACATGATGGATGGTTCTACGCCGGACTTTGTACGTGTGCACGTTGATGGGGACTATGGCCGGTCGCTAGTTGGGCGTCCTGTTTATGAATCCACCTTCGTGAAAGATTTCCATGTTGCTAAAGAACCCCTTATACCGCTGGAGTTTGAACTGTATCCTCTCATTATCGGAATGGATTTCGGTCGTACGCCAGCTGCCATCTTCGGACAGAAAACCCCCCGTGGGGCAGTTCATGTGCTTGACGCGCTTTATGTTGAAAACATCGGATTAGAAAAGTTTTTAGAGGAATACGTCAAGCCGTTAATATCCCGCCGGTTTCCAAAGAACCGTGTACTTGTAATTGGAGACCCGGCCGGGTGGGCAAAGACCCAGTTATCTGAGGAGTCGGTAGCCGATGTATTCCGGCGTCAGGGGATGCAGTCGGTACGAGCGCCTACAAACGACCCGGAGAAGCGGATTGCTGCGGTAGAAAAACTGCTGTCCAAACAGTCTGATGGCAAGGCAATGCTGCTGTTTGACCCTCGCTGCACGCACCTTATACACGGACTGTACGGGGGGTATAAGTACAAGCGCAAACAGTCAGGGGAATATGAGACTTCTCCTATGAAAGACCAATATTCTCACGACAATGATGCACTGCAGTATTTTGCGTTGGGTGTAGACTTTTCCGGGGCTACGCAGTTATTTTTTCATTCAACTTCCAAACGTGAGATTAAAGCAGTTGACGCAATGGGATGGACGTGAGATTCTACTTGAGCTTGTACTCCCGCTGCCCAGTGCGCTCCTCCCTCCGCACGATGTGGCACTCACCCCCCGCACTACTAAACTGGTGTCGGGGGGTTTTCTTTTTTAAACTCCGTGCTATTATAAGAAATAATTTCAAGGACGCGCCATGTCGCTAATGTCCCTAGTCCCTGTGCAGTCGGCATCATCCCTTGAAGCCGAAACGGCTAAAAACAAGGCGCTTTCCGATAAGCAGCAGCAAAATCCTATAATTCAGGAACTCGCCGCGCATTGCCAATCGCGCTGGAGTGTAGCCAAGGACGCCAAACTTCAACCAGAAATCCGGCTCCTATCCTGCCTGCGTCAAAGGAATGGTGAGTACGATCCGGAAAAATTAGCGGCCATTCGTGCACAATCTGGTTCGGAAATTTTTATGATGCTGACGTCTACCAAGTGTCGCGGTGCGTCAAGCTGGCTCCGCGACACCCTTCTTGGTTCCGGAGTTGACAAGCCGTGGGCTATTTCGGCTACACCAATACCTGACCTTCCGCCCGATGTGCAGCAAATGGCGCAGCAAGCGATTGAGGGCGCAATTCAGATGTACGAACAGTCAACCGGGCAGCCACCAACGCCGCAGCAGATTAGTCAGGAAGTGGACCGCATGCACGATGCTGCGATGCGGCACTTAAAAGAAATTTCTGACAAGCGCGTGGAACGTATGGAACTTAAGATGGAGGACCAGCTAGACGAAGGTCATTACCGTCACGCGCTCTCCGAATTTATTGACGACATCGTTACTTTTCCCACTGCTATTCTTAAGGGACCGGTTCTTCGCAAACGTAAGACCCTGCAGTGGCAAGGTAATGGTTTGGTGCCGGTAGAAAAAATTGTTCCCGAGTGGGAGCGTGTTGATCCGTTTAACGCTTACCCTTCGCCGTGGTCAGCGTCTCCGCACGATGGGTTTTTTATTGAGCGGCACAAACTCACGCGAGAAGATCTTGAGGCTATGATTGGAGTTGAGGGGTTTTCTGAGCCCGCCATTCGCACTGTTTTGGCGGACTTTGGGTCTAACTTCACAGAAATGCTTTACATTGATCAAGCTGTTGCCGATGTTACGGACAAACCAACTGCGGAAGTAACGCGGCGAAAAGACATTGTTGATGCAATACAGCTTTGGGATTCTGTGCAAGGATCTAAACTTTTGGCGTGGGATGGGGGTAAGGGCGTAAATGGGGTTACAGACCCCCAAAAATCATACCCCTGTGAGGTTTGGATGATTGGTTCCGTAGTCATAAAAGCTGTTCTAAACTACGATCCTCTTGGCCGAAAGCCATACTATATTGCGTCGTACGAAAAAGTACCCGGGGCTTTTTGGGGAAGTGGGGTGGCTGATCTTATAAAAGACTGCCAAGCCATGTGTAATGCTGCTGCTCGCGCTCTGGCAAACAACATGGGTATCAGTTCCGGGCCGCAAGTAGCTATAAATACTTCGCGCATAGCGCCGGGCGAGACAATTACGTCGCTATATCCGTGGAAACTGTGGCAGTTTCAAAATTCTGACTACCAAGATAACTCAAAACCCATTGATTTTTTCCAACCGCAGAGCAATGCGCAGGAATTAATGGGTGTTTTTGAGAAGTTTCAGACTTTGGCTGATGAATATTCGGGTATTCCGCGTTATATGACAGGTGAAAACACCCCCGGGGCTGGTCGTACGGCTTCTGGCCTGTCCATGATGATTTCTAACGCGTCAAAAAGCATCAAGTCTGTGATTGCGTCGATAGATGAAAACGTACTTAGCCCTCTTCTGCAGCGTTTGTACCAATATAACCTTCGATACAGCCAAGATCCGGAGTTGATTGGCGATATAAATATTATTGCCACTGGGGCTATGTCGCTTGTAGCAAAAGAAAGTGCTGCCGTGCGGCGTACGGAGTTCTTGCAGTTGGTGTTAACAAATCAGACGGCCGCACAAATTGTTGGCCCGCTTGGTATTGCAGAATTGCTGCGTGCGCAAGCAACCTTGCTTGATCTTAATGTTGATAACTTAGTTCCGACAAGAGATACTTTGATGCAACAGCAAAAACAAGCAGAACAACAGGCACAGCAAGCGCAGCAAATGCAACAACAAGCCATGATGGACCCGCAGTACGAGAATGTGCAGTTTGAAAAAGACAATAATGGTGCCGTAACTGGCACTAAAAAAGTACGTTCGCGAGAAATGCTTCCCGGCAATACCGCACCTGCTGGCGGACGCGACAGCAGTCTTATAGCAAATGCAGTTACACGCAATTCAAACTAAGGAGATTAATATGAATAAAGCCTCTGGTAGTACCGGTCATGGAAAAGATGGCATGCCTAGCTCAATTGTTACCAACAGCGTTGGCGGTTATTGCAGTAATGATGGCTTGCCAAAACCGCTGATTACAAATTCTGTTGGTGCAATGAACCATGCAGCAAAAGCCAATGGTGGCATTCAACGTGAAAACCCGGGTAATATTAAGTAATTTAAAAAGGAATTTCTGTGAAAAATTTTAAAAGTTTGTTTAAAGGCAAAGAATCGTACAGCGAAGAAATGAAAGAAGCCAAAGCTATTAAGTCAGGCAAAATTACTCCCAAGCAGTACGCTATGGGTGAAAAGTCTGAAAAGAAAGCCGTTAAAGGCGGTATGAAAAAACGTAAAGGGTATTAAGGTTAAAATGATTACCGTTGCGGAATATATAGGCCAGCATTTGCAAGGGCATGAGGCAGAGTTGACTGAAGACATTCAGACCAACGCGGCTATTGTCTGTGGCCTTGCTAACCAATTGTTACTTGAGTTTGGCGAGGACCGGGGTTTGCGCTCCGGCTGGCGTCCAGCGGCTATCAATAATAAAGTAGGCGGCGCAACGCGTTCAAAACACATGACTGGGCACGCAGTAGACATAGCTGACCCTGACGGCACGCTTGATGCGTGGTGCAAAGATAACCCTGAAGTTTTAGAACGCCTCGGTCTCTGGCTTGAAATTGACACTGCTACCCCGACGTGGACGCACGTACAGTGTATTCCCCCCCGTTCTGGTAACCGTTTCTTTTACCCGTAACATAATGTTTAACCCATGGGTTATATTAGGTGTAGTCCTGTTCTGGATTGCCAGCGTGGGTGGCGCGTATCTTAAAGGTGGCAAAGCCGCCGAGGATCACGCCCGAGCGCAATACGCAACGGAGATGGAAGCAACACTCAAGCAGCACAATGAGAACGCCGTCATTGATATGCAAGCTGCAGCCAAGGTCGCAGCCGTTGAAGCTGCGGCTAGAACCCGGGCTGCCATGTTGAGAGGAAAAGTTGATGTCGTCATTGCAAAAACTCCGTCGTCTCTGTCTTGTACTTGGCCTGTTGAGCGTTTCGGCCTGCTCCTTGCTGCCGTCCAAGAAGCCAATGGAGATCAAACGGCCTTCGCCGATGGGTTGTCTACAGCCGTTGGCCGCGCTAACACCCCCAGCAAACCCAAATAAAGACATTGTTGATAAATGGACAATAGATTTAGTTGGTTTATATGGTGAAGGTCGTCGGTTGCACCAGTCTTGTGTTGACTGGCACCTTGTAAATTTAAAGGAAACAAAATGAGCCAAGCATGGACGCGTAAAGAAGGTAAGAATCCTAAAGGTGGTTTAAACGCCAAAGGCCGGGCTTCTTATAATGCAGCTAATCCGGGCAAACCCGGGCTTAAACCGCCGCAGCCGGAAGGTGGTAGCCGTAAAAAGTCGTTTTGCGCCAGAATGACGGGCATGAAAACTAAACTAACTTCGGCTAAAACAGCTAACGATCCCGATAGCCGCATAAACAAAAGTCTTAGGGCTTGGAAATGTTAAGGCAGCAGGTAAACAATTTGTAGCTCAGCCAAAGAGTATTGCCAAGAAGACGGCTGGATACAGATAGACGTAGCAATTCTACTTAAACTTTAAAGTGAGGTGATTTATGGCTAAAATGATGCCGATGTACAAGTCAAAAGAGTCCAAGAAAATGGCTCCTACGGCCCAAAAAAAGGCCGGAATGAAAAAAGGAATGCCCATGATGATGGGCATGAAAATGACTAAGAAAAAGTAAAATTTTTAATATTAGTTGACACTTTATTTTATGCCTGATACTGTATTCGCATGAAGGGTTTTAATCTTATTGATAAACCCATCGCAGCAGCGTTGCACCGGATGAAGTCCCCCGACATGCAACCCTTGCTGGTGTTCTTTAAAAATTTGGCAAACGATACTGACTGTGCGCTTCGGCGCGCTGGAGACGATAAGTTCGCCCAGCTGCAAGGACGTGCGCAGTTACTACAAGAATTTTTAGAGGCTGTCGATTCAGCAGCTTCTACAATAGAAAAACTTGAATCAAATGTGTAGTTCCCTCAACTGAGCAGACCATTACACCCTAGGCTGACCGTAAAGTCGGAGCCAAAGTGGAGTTGGCGCTAAAGGAGATTTGACATGGTTTTACCCAAGCAAGTGCAACGCGACCTTGATGAAATTGAGGCATATGAAAAGTCGTTGGCGACCCCCGTTACTGGGGATACCGAAACGACAAATCCCGTAGCACACCAAGGGGAAGAATCAGTCGCCCCGAATACCGAAGTGCCCGCAGCACCTGCAGTTACCGAAGAGACTTGGGAAACTAAGTACTTGTCTCTTAAAGGCAAATTTGATGCTGAAGTACCAAATTTGTATGGACAAATCAAAGCGCTATCTGCTCAGGTTTACTCCATGCAACAGCCTCAAACTACGACCCCAGTGGAAACTGTAGATCCTGTTGAAGCGCGGCTGGTTTCGGATAAAGATGTCGAGGAATATGGACAGGAACTTATTGACGTTCAGCGTCGTGTGGCTCGTGAAGAATTGGCCCCGCTGCGCACGGAACTCAAAAAACGTGACGAGGAACTTGCAAAATTGCGGGATGCTGTTGCCAAAGCAGAAGGTTCGGTAGGGCAAATGTCCTTTGAACAGAAGCTGGCAGTAGAAATACCTGACTTTTCAACTTTAAATACCGATCCAAAGTGGATTGCGTGGTTGGATGAGTCAGATCCGTACACTAACGAGCCTCGCCGTGTTTTTGCTGAGAATGTTTATGGTAGCGGAGATATTGCTAAGTTAAAGAAAGTTGTTAATTTCTTTAAAGAAAACAATGTTTTACCGCAATCTCAGAATAAACAACGTCAAGAACGCCAAGCCGAACTCGAACGTCAAATCACGCCTACTCGTACCAATTCGCAGGCAGCAATCGAACCATCTAACAGCAATCGTATTTATACGGAAGCGGAGATGGGGTACCTTTTTAATAGGGTGCGCGACATGAATGTGGCGAAGAAATACGATGAAGCATCCAAGCTAGAAACTGAACTAAGCGAAGCCTACATGCAAGGGCGCGTACGAGGGTAAATCCTTTGTAGTACTCCTGTAGTAGGTATTGGCTAAGTTAACAACCAACTTTATCCACTCAGGAGAATTATCATGGCTGTACTCGCCCCCGGCGCACCGTTTTTGACCAGTCCGACAATGGCTGCGGCGTTTAACCCGCAACTTTGGTCCAAAAAACTCAATGCTAAGTACTATGTTGACAATCAGTTGACGGAAATCACCAACACCAAATACGAAGGTGAGATCAAAAATCAAGGCGACACCGTGCGCATTCGTACCGTGCCGACCCTGACCATCAGTGACTATTCGATTGGCTCCAGCCTTCAGTACGAAGTCCCGACGCCTGTCTATCAGGATATGCTGATTGAAAAAGCAAAATCGTTTGCCTTCCAAGTCAACGACATTCAAGAAGCGCAATCTGATTTGGGTCTGTTGAACATGTACATGGAAGATGCAGCAAAACAGCTGAAAATCTCCATTGCAAACGAAGTTTACTACTCGATGTTTTGCACGACCGACGGCAATACTAGCTCGACGGACGTGAATACCGCGTCAAGCACGGCATCAAACAAACGCGGTTGCGCTGCTGCAAACCAAGGTGCTACGGCTGGTGTTCAATCAAGCCTGTTTAACCTTGGTGTTGATGGTACGGCAATTGATGTTACGACCACTTCAAGCAAAATGCTGACCCTTATTCTCAACATGGCTGCCGTCCTTGACGAGCAAAACGTGCCGAATGATGGTCGCTGGATGCTAATGTCGCCGTATGATCGTCAAATCCTGATGAATACCAACCTTGCGCAAGCTTACTTTACCGGTGACACAAGTTCTATTGTTCGCACTGGCAAGGTCGGCATGATTGACCGCTTTACTATCTATGTTAGCAACATGCTGCCAAAAGCTGCGGCTAACAAAGGGTGGGTTTCCGGTACTTCCGCAACGTCAACGGGTGGTACGGAGTCTTCGACCGATGCGCGCCGCATGATTATTGCGGGTCACAACGATGGTATTTCGTTTGCCAGCCAGATCAATAAAACTGAACAAGTCCGTAATCCGGCCGACTTTGGTGACTTTGTTCGTGGTCTGTCGGTTTATGGCCGTAAAGTCATAAAACCGGAAGCGCTGACCATTGGCGTCGTCAAGTAATACCTAGGAGGGGGGCAACCGCTTCCCTCCGCCCACCTAATTTAGGAGAAATACATCATGGCAAGTTCCGGCATTCAGGTACAAAACAACACCGCTGCTACTGGTCTTACTGCTTTTGCTACCGGCGGCGCTACTAGTGCTACTCTGCTTACTGGCAGGATTAATGTAGTGTCTACGTGCGCTACCGCAGCTGACAGCGTAATTCTTGCCGCTGTTCAACCGCAAGGTAGTGAAGTAATTGTTCGTAACAACGGTGTCGCAGCTTGTGCTGTGTTTCCAAACACTGGCGCAACCATCAACGGCGGTACGGCTACTACTGGTTCGGTCAGTGTTACTAACGCCAAGGGCGCAATCTTTTATCAGGTTGGTACAGATGGCCTGACTTGGGTTACCGGCGCATTGGCAGCGTAGCTGTTGTAGCAGGGCAGGGGCCACACGGCCCCTGCTTTTTTGCTTTTTTTAGGGCTGCATATGACTGTTACTGCGAGTGCATTTTATCCGCTGGTATCATTGTCGATTCCAGATTTGCCCGCCCCGGTATTGGACCATGCCATAGGTCGTGCGTGTCGCGAATTTGTTAGAAAATCACACTGTCTTTTTTACGATATTTCTGTTCCGGTAGTAGCTACTATAGCGGATGCTATACCTACACTTGACACCGGCACGGAGATTTTAGCGGTTATGTCTTGTCGTCGTTTATTTACTGGAACCGGTGCCGCTGCTGCGTACCTAACTCCCGTGTCGCTAGAGGATATTGACGCTTCTGCTAATCGTTCGCAGGCTCCGTACGCGTTTACATTGACGACTGATCTTCCGGCAAAAATTAGGTTGTACCCAACTCCTTCTGACTCTGAGACTTTGATAGCCAAGTGCGTTATAAGTCCAACACAGACCGCAGTTGTATTTGACAGTCGGTTGGCTGATTTTTATCTTGAGGGTGTTGTAGCCTTTGCAAAGCACTATTTGTTCTCTATGCCAAATACCCCATGGCATAATCCGCAAGAAGCTCAATTTGCGTACAATCAAATGAGCTCCATTGTGATGGATGTAAAGGCACGTTTAACACAATCGCGTATTAATAAAGAAGCTTTTATCAAAATGTCCCCCTTTGCATAAGGATGCCCAATGGCAAACGCACTGTATGACCCCGGCCGCGAAGGTCACTTGGATGGCTCTATTGTTGAGTCTACTGGCGATATACGTGTAATGTTAGTAAAGTCTACCTACACGTTTTCCGCAGCGCATCAGTATATGTCTAGCCTCACAGCGTACGACAATGGTCGTAGCGCAGCGCTAACAGGCAAAACTATTACAAGCGGTGTTTTTGACGCCTCTGACAGCACGCTTACTGCTACGTCCGCTGTTGCTTGTAGTTCGCTGGTAATCTTTCAACACACCGGCTCCGATGCAACTGCACGAGTAATTGCCTACATTGATACTGCTACCGGCCTGCCGTTTACTCCGGCGGCTTCGCAAGTTGTAAGTCTAGCGTGGGATAACGGCGCAAACAAAATATTTAAACTATAACCTAATCTCTTACTTCAAGAGGACGGCAGCATGGCTCTTGTTATTGCAGATCGGGTCAAAGACTCTACCACCACAACCGGGACAGGCACGATTACGCTATCCGGCACCGCCCCTACCGGGTTTCAGAACTTCTCAGTCATTGGTAATACCAACACCACTTATTACTGTATAGCGGGTCAAGGCACTGCCGAATGGGAAGTTGGGGTTGGAACCTACGCTTCATCTGGCACCACGCTTGCGCGGACAACGGTTCTTTCTTCGTCAAACTCTGGTTCAGCGGTTAACTTTAGCGCCGGAACCAAAGACGTATTTGTTACCTACCCATCTGAGTATTCCGCTTATACCGGTGGCAGTCAGGGCATCGTCTTAAACAACACGACAGTCTCAGCCAATTACACAATAGCTACTGGTGTAAACGGTTTTTCTGTGGGGCCGGTGACTGTTGGTAGTGGGTATGCTGTTACTGTCTCTTCTGGACAAAGGTGGTTAGTGCTATGAGCCAAGTCATTATTGCTGGAGACACCAGCGGTTCTATAACCTTAGCAGCCCCCGCTGTCTCTGGGTCTAGCGTTCTTACAATGCCTGTTGCTACCGACACTCTGGTAGGCAAGGCTACGACAGACACGCTGACGAATAAGACGTTGACTGCTCCCGTACTTGGCACACCAGCAAGCGGCATTCTAACAAGCTGCACTGGAATAAATTACGACGAATTTAAAAATCGCATTATTAATGGTGCGATGGTGATTGACCAGCGTAATGCTGGTGCTAGTGTTACTCAAACAACTTCTGAGGGGTATTCATTAGATAGATTTTTAAGTTACGGAAATATAGCTTCTAAATTTACAATGCAACAATCTTCTACTGCACCTGCTGGGTTTGTAAATTCTGTTGTTATTACTTCTTCTGCCGCAACTGTAGTGGGTTCATCAGACCAATATTATTTTGCACAAAAAATTGAAGGTTACAATACTGCTGATTTAGGTTGGGGAACAGCTAACGCTAAAACTGTAACTTTATCTTTTTGGGCAAGAGCAAGTGTTATAGGAACATATAGTGTATTTTTATTAAATAATGGTTCTGCGTATAGCTATGTTGCAAATTACACAATAAGTGTCGCTGATACTTTTGAATATAAAACAATTACTATTGTTGCACCAACTGTCGGAACATGGTTAACAACTAATGGGGTAGGTAGTTATGTTGGTTGGGATTTAGGGTCAGGAAGCACATACAACCAAACTGCTGGCTCTTGGCAAGCTGGTAATAAAAGAGCAACATCAGGTTCTACGCAATTAGTTGCAACCTCGGGAGCAACGCTATATCTTACAGGAGTTCAGCTAGAAAAAGGCTCAACAGCAACAAGTTTTGATTACAGACCTTATGGTACTGAGTTGTCTTTGTGTCAGCGATATTTGCCAGCGTTTAATTTTGTTTCTGGGGCCAACAATTTGGTTGGGATTGGTGGATTTGTTAATACCTCTATCGGTGACATTTTATATAAATTTGATGTTCCATCCAGAATTGTTCCGACAGGAATTAGTGTATCTAGCGCCGCAAGTTTTACTCTAGCGACTCCAGCAGGCACGACTTCCGTTGCAACGGCGGTGATAATAGGTAATATTTTACACACGGAATCCTGTCTTATTCGCGTAACTGGAACCGGCACACCGTATACATCTAATCAGATGGCGTTCGTTTACGCGCCATCGGCGGGACAAATTCTATTTACCGGAGTGGAGTTATGAACTGGAAATTCACTGACGAAGATAACCTTGTTGCTTGCCGCACTCTTGAAAACGGCGGCATGGAGTCTTGCCTAGTTTCTGTCTTGCCAGAAGGAACGCTGATTGAAGCAGCAGACCCTGTGCCAGAACCGACCCCCGCACCTACGCTAGTCGAACAAATTCTTGCAAGCCCTGCTGACCTTGCGGCACTTAAACAAGCATTAGGACTCTAATATGGCCTCAACCATAGCAGCAATTACAACCGGAACCGGTGGCGTTGTAACCACCGCAGACGCAACGGGCAACCTGAACCTTTTGTCTGGAACGACTACGGTATTGTCTATTGCGTCTACTGGTGCAACGGTTACGGGTCAACTCATTCAATCCGCTGGCGCGAACATAGCCTCTGCTGCAACCATAGACCTTAGCACCGCTACCGGTAACGGATGTCGTATCACTGGCACTACAGCAATCAGTGCAGTGACTATGACCACTGGTCAGCAAGTCTTGGTCGTAGCTGATGGCGCTCTGCCTCTTACGTATAACGCTACTACAAACAAGCTCAACTCTGCTGCTGCAAGCGTCACTCTTGCTGCTGGTGACATGGTTCTCTACAGCAAAGATTTGTCTGGTATTGTTCACGGAAATATTATCAAGGCTGATGGAACTGCTGTTGTAGCCCCGTCAGGTGGTGTTACTTCCCTAGTCGCTGGAACAGGCATTACCGTTTCTGGTGCTACGGGTGCAGTTACTGTTAATCAAATTGTTTCGTCTGGTGGTGTTGGGACTTATGTATGTGCAAGAATTACAAATACTTCCGCTTCACCATCTAGAAATACAAATTATTCGGGTTCTGCGCTAGGTGGTATATATTTAGGTGCATGTTGTGCTGCGTTTTATGGATCATTTGGATTTTCTGGGACATGGAGATGCGTTGGGGCAACTATAAACGGTAGTAACGGCAATTCGTATTATAACGATTCCAGCATGACATCGTGGTGGAGCGGTAATAACGATTCTTCTCGCTGCTTTCTATTTCAAAGGATTTCATAATGATTTACACACAAGTTAGAAATCCTGTCTGGGCTAACGCGGAAAAAACTCTCCTTGATTGTTTTGTTACGTTTGAAACTCTGGGTGAGGTGCCTTTTACCTCATCGCTAAACGATACGGATTACGCCTATGAGATTTTTATCAGGTGTAGTGCTGGTGAGTTTGGCCCAGTTGGTGAGTATGTTGCACCGGTAATAACCCCAGCAGCCGACCAGCCTGTTGTTGAAGGTATACAGACACTATGATTACCGCTGTTCCTCCCCGTCACAATTTCACCTACGATGGCGCAACGCTAAACATCTTTCACGCCAATAAGGGTGAGGGTCTACCGCAACACACCCATATTTATGCACACGCAACCTGTTGTCATGCTGGAAGTTGTATTGTCCGTAAAGAAGGGCGGGAACTGGTAATGACCAAAGACACTCAGCCTGTGAATCTAACCGCTGGGGAGTGGCATGAGATTGAAGCGTTGGAAGACGGCACAGTGTTTGTTAATGTGTTTGCAGAAGGAAAAAGATAATGGCAACCATAGTAGACGGCACTGCTGGCGTTACATTCCCTGCGGGTGGGGTAGGCAACCCTGCGGGTGCTGTGGTTGGCACGACGGATACCCAGACGCTGACGAACAAGACGCTGACTGGTGCGGTGATGAACGGCACCGTAGGCGCTACGACTCCTGCTGCGGGTGCGTTTACGACGCTGAGTGCGACGGGCATAACAACTCTTGGCTCAACTCTGGTGGTCACTGCCGCCTCTAATTCTTTGGGCGTGGTTATTAACGGGCGCTCATCAGACAACTTGGGGGCTATGTATTTTTATGCCAATAATGGAACCACGAACTACGCAACAATAACAGCATCCGCAACTGAATTTAGACATTCAGCAGTCCCCGCAGCATCTGTTCAGACTTTTTATACAAATGCATCAGAACGTATGCGTATCGACGCCAGCGGCAATGTGCTGGTGGGGACTACAACTGGAAATGCTGATGCTAGACTTACACCATCCGGCGGGTCTACTGACTCTTCACCATGTATTGATTTTTCAAAAGGGTCGGCTACTACAACCACAGCACAAGTCTATGCAAGATTTTTTTGCAATAATAATTCAACTGCAACTGGAAGTATCACGGCAAACGGAGTATCTGCCGCAACATTTACGTCCTATTCTGACAGACGCTTAAAGGAAAACATTGTTGATTTGCCATCTCAACTTGCCAACATAATGGCCTTACGTCCGGTTGAGTTTGACTACATTGGATATGAAAATGGAGAAGGTCATCAATTAGGTTTCATTGCACAAGAAGTTCAGGGAATTTATCCTGATTTAGTTGGCGAAGGCACTGATGGGATGCTTACGCTTTCCGACATGAACAAGAACGATGCTCGTCTTATAAAGTGTATCCAAGAGCAACAAGCCCTCATACTTGCTCTGACAGACCGCATAGCCGCACTAGAAGCTAAATAAAACTTAAGCATTAGGACTCTAAAATGGCCTCAACATACAGCAACCTTGGCATCGCTGGCGGTCTAGCGGAAAACGGCTTGGGGTTATAACTAATGTTTGGCGGCTCTCCATTTAGCGGCGATCCGTTTGCATCTTTAGGCGGGTCTAGCGGTATAGTTGCCACTGGCATTCCTAGCGAGGAAGCGT
>Ga0214919_10008704_pt1 | contig 13275 bp, 11 predicted proteins | sample LL1503_MetaG_FD_177994 | JGI IMG/M metagenome (GOLD analysis project Ga0214919, IMG submission 177994) | Freshwater microbial communities from Lake Lanier, Atlanta, Georgia, United States - LL-1503 | ecosystem: Environmental > Aquatic > Freshwater > Lake | place: USA: Georgia | collected...
ATACACTGATACATTAAAATTAGAAACAGAAAATATATTAGAAGAATATTTGAATTTAGGTATAATAGATGATATTAAAGAATTTATTGAAGATAGGTGTAAAGATGCGTTAACGAAAAATAAATTTTGTCAATATATATATGATAAATATTTTGAAACATCAACTGAAACATCAATAAAGATTTTAGATTTAATAAAGGTACTTATAAAGAAACAAATTTTATATAAAAGTAATTTAAGTCGTGGTATATTATTAATTTATAGCAATTGGAATGATATATCATTAGATTATAATAAACCAAATAAGAAAATGAAGGATTTATTACAATGTTTAAAAAATATGGGAATAACAAAATATTTGGAAAGTTTATTAAAAACATATAAAATAGAATTTAATGAACAACAAACAATTAATATATAAATACAATTTAGTTTATTTTATTACCCAAAAATAAATAAATTTTAGCAATACAACCACATAATTGAAGTAAAGTGTCAATACCTCCATTTACTCTAATATAAGATAAAGAAATTATTTCATGAATTTTTAATTTTTTTGATTCTTTAATTTTTAAATCTTTTTCTAACAAACATTTCATAAATATTAGAAGGATATCATTAGGATAATATCCTTTCATATATAATTCTTTAGTAGTATTTATACCTTCTTCTAATCTTTCATTTAAACAATCATTAATAATTTTTTCAATATAAACAGGTTTAGGTTTATCAACCATATTATAAACAGATTCATTAGTTAGTGTAGAAAAAGCATAATATATGCATTCTAAATTATTAATAGCTTGTCTAATATCCATATCAGAAACAAATAATAAGCTATCAATTCCATCTTTAGTATAAGTAATTTTTTCTAATTTACAAATAGATTCAATTTTAAAATATAAATCTAATTTGCTAATTCTAGGATATTTAATAATCATACATCTAGATTGAATAGATTCTATTATTTGAGAACAATCATTACATATAAATACAAAACGAGTATTTTTACGAAATTCGGCAATTATATTAGATAATAAATTTTGAGCTTTTGGTGTAATACTATCACATTCATCTAATATAATTAATTTATTAATATTTTCTGTTTTCTTTTTACAAAAAGGATAAATAGTTTTATTAATCATAGATAAGCCTCTATCATCTGAAGCATTTAATTCTAATACATATTCAGAATAATATTTTTCGGGATAAATTTGTTTTGCTAAACAAATAATAGTTGATGTTTTACCAGTACCTGGTTCTCCAGTAATTATTAAATTAGGAATTGATTTATTTTGAAGCATTTTATCAATTTTGACTTTAATAAATGGGTCTAATAATATTTCATCAGATGATTTTGGTCTATATTTTTCAACCCAAGGTAATTTAATATCATTATATTTTTTATTAGAATTTGATTTGACTTTAATAAATCCATCAAACATTATTAAATTTTCCATTATTAAATATTAAAAATAATTCTCTAAAATGTATTATATGGAGATTAAAAGTATTAATTTAATTTTATTAGTAATAGTTCTTTTTCTGATATTAAGACTTTATAATTTATCAAAATTAGTAAGAGAAAAGTTTATTCCTTTTGAAGTTCTAACTAAATATAAACATTTAGATAGATTAAATAAACTCATGAAATTAACACATGACATATTAGAAAAGAAAAAAATACAATATTGGATGTGTGGTGGTACTTTATTAGGAGCTGTAAGAGATAAAGGTATAATACCTTGGGATGATGATGGAGATATTTGTGTATTGGATAAATATTATGATAATTTGATAAAATTAGATAAAGAATTAAAAACTAATGAATTAGGAATAAGTAAATGGGGATGTGGTTTTAAAATATATGATTTAAACGGTGATAAAATAGCTAATAAAAACTTTTTATATCCATTTGTTGATATATTTATGTGTGAGGAAAAAGATAATAAAATTTATTTAAGTTCTAAAGACTGTGCAAAAATGTGGCCTGCTGAATATTATATGAAAGATGAATTATTTCCATTAAAATTATATGATTTCGAGGATTATAAAATGTGGGGTCCAAATAAACCAAAAAATTATTTAATAAGGTCTTACAAAGATTGGGAAAAAAAAGGAATGAAAAATTATGATCATATAACTCATACAAGATTCCCAAAGACTGAATTTGATATTTCTTATTGTAAAAAGAAAAAACCATTTTTATGGCAATATTGGGATACTATTGACGGTAAAGAAATACCAGATTATATTAAATTATGTTTAAAAACAGTTGACAAACATTGTTCTAAAAGTTTTGATATAGTTAGATTAAATAAAGATAATATTTATAAATATATTCCTGAAATAGAGAAATATAAAGATAAAATGGCAAATTTAATTATAGCTCATAAAGTAGATATATATAGAATAATGTTATTATATAAATATGGTGGTATTTATATGGATGCTGATTTAATATGTTTAAGAGACCCCATAGAAATTATTCAAAAATTAAATAAATATGATTTTGTAGGATTTGGTTGTACAGGAGAAAGTTGTTCTTTTGGTTATCGCGAGCCATCAAATTGGATATTAGCATCAAGGCCAAATAGTATTTTAATGGCTAATGTATTAAAAAATTTATTAAATAAAATAGTAAAACAAGATAAATTTAGTTATCATGATTTAGGTAAAATGGTAATTTGGGAAGAATTAGAAAAATTAATAAATAATGATAACTATTTTTATTTTCATTATCCTAATAAAATTGATGGTTCGAGAGATAAAAATGGTGCTTGGGTAAGCTCTGATATAGTATTTTCTGATGTAAAAGTAGAATATGAAGATGAAAAGAATATGATGTTTTTTGTATTTTATAGTTCTGGTATGGAAGATAATGTTAAGAAAATGTCTGAGAAGGAATTATTAAGTAAAAATTGGTTATTTACCAAATTTTTAAAGAGGGCATTGGAAATAAAATAAAAAAAATTGAAAAAAATATTTATAATAATATATTATATATTAATATGAACATTACTGAAAATGAATATATTAAAACTTTCGTTGATTATAATAAAATTAAGCTTGCTGATAGTGCTCTAGCAGCTGGTAATAAACAATATTTGGTAGATCAAATTGATATCATTTATAATGATTATGTATCTAATACTTTATCATATACTGATACGATTAGTAAAATTAATAATATCGTAAAACTATTTATTTAAATTTTTTAACTGTAGGTATTTTTTCTTATACTTCAAATATTTTTCTTTATATAATTTTATAGCATAAATTTTTGAAGTTATTTTATCAATTTCTTCTTTTAATGTTACATCAAAATTTTTTCTAGTTAAATTATTTTGTATTTCTAAATATCTTGGATTACTTAATAATTGAGAATATAATTGTAAATTTTGATTATATGTAGCAATATTTTCATCAATACTTCTTTCAATATTTGAAATTGTATTAAAAATAGGATTACCAATGGTCTGAATTATTGTTCTATTTATTTCATTAATCATATCATATTTATTACTCATTCCTATATGAATGACTTTTTTATTTAATGTTAATCCTTCCATATAAGAACTATCTCCAGATAACATACAATATAAATTAGTTGCATTTAATAAATAAGAAAAATTAAAACCATCATTTCCTAAACTAATTGAATTAGTTTTTTTAATAATTAAATTCTTAGTATTGAAAGTTACTGTTATTTCATTATTATTAGGTACTCCTATTATAATATCTCTATCTAGTTGTCTTCTAGGATTAGCTAAATTTATAGTAGAAAATAATTCATCCCAATTATTAATCATTAAAATTCTATTATTATTTGTAATTTCTGGTGAGTAACATAATATTTTGATAAATTTTGATAATTTTTTAGGTATTTCATTAGGATCTGAAGTACTAATATAACAAACGTGTGAATTTAAAGGAGCAATATTATTATTTCTACAATAAGTTGCGAATCTTGTTTCATCGCCTTCTACTTTGGCTCTAATATAACCATATCTAATAGAACAATTTAAAGAATTATCCCTTCCATTACCACCTTCTCTAATTTTTATCAAATTAGGAAATTTAAATTTTTCAATATTTTCCCATTGAGTTCTAAATAAAATATTAACTATATTTTTAAAAATAATATTTTCCTTAATATCTTCTTCTCCATAATGAAATGATGTGTTTAAATAAATTATGCTAATTTTTTTATATTTATGAAATAATAGTGTTCCTATTCTATTATATGGAAATCCTGGATTAACTACATTAGTATTATATAAATCAGTTAAGTCTATATTATTGTTAGTAAGCTCTGTTTTATTAACTTCACAATAATAATCACCATATTTTATATCAGTTTCTGGAACTTTGAAACCTTGTAATAAATTATTAATTATATTAAATATATTATTAAAATCAATTGAAGTTAAATGTTCTTCATCTACTTTATATAATTTATTTTCTATTGTATTAATTTTTTCTATCGATTTATTTTTATTGAAATAACCATTATTATTTTTAAAGGTATATTTAATAATTTCCAGATTTGGAGATTTAGCATCTAGTATATTTTTTCCATTAATAATTTTACATTGTAATAATTCTATATTTCTTTTAAGTTTAGTATTAATTAAAGAATTTAAGTCTTGGTCAAAATCATAAGTATTTATATAAATAATTCTTATTTGTTCTTCATTTACACCCGTACTTATTAATAATTCTAATAAATATATAGCATATGCCGCTACGAAAAACCGTATAATTCCTTATAAGAATTATCAATATTAAAATGTTAGTCATCCACATATACATAATTGGACCTATCTACTTTTAATTCGGTTATAAGGGACTGTAGCGACGCCCCTATTAAAATTATTTAATAATTATCTAATGATTTTAATAATATATTTATACACCCATTTACATCTCTATCTAAATATAAATTACAATTACAATTTAATTTTCGTTCATTTGATATTGTTGATAATTTATTACAAAAACTACAAATTTTTGATGTATAACTTTCATCAATTATTTTTAAATTTACTTTATATTCATCGCATTTAAATTGTAGTTTTTGTAAAAAATCATAATATCTTAAATTTCTAAAATACAAATACAAAAATCCTAACATTGGACCTAATAATATTACACCATAATATGGTAAATAATCTTTATTTATATAAATTGCAATTAATATAATTATTATTCTAACAGGTATACAACCCAATAAAAAATATAAAATACTATTACTTTTTTGATTTTCAATCATATATAATAATGTAATAAAAAATAAAGAAAAATAAAAATTGAAAATTAAAATTATTTTACAATTAATCTAATATTATGCAATTAGAAGATATTTTAACAGATTATATATCAGTTTTTCCAGATGGGTCTCTTGATTATCTTAAATACTATATTAAGCAGACTAATAATAATTTGATGAATTTTATAAAAAATATAGAATTAGATATTAAAATAAATAGTTTAATGTACAAATCTATTTATATGCAAAAATTTCTTCACATTATTAAAAATGAATATGAAGAACGTTTAAAAATATCACCACCACCAGTAACTAATAAATCATTATCAATTAAAGCTAGTGAATATGTTCCCTCGACACCAGAATATATTCCAAATACAAATGTTCTTAAAGAAGTCGCATTAAAAGATATTTCTGAACAAATTTTAAGGAATATCTTTTCATATGTAGATAATAATATGAATCAAGACCAATTTATTCCCATTAGAAAAATTATTGAAAATTATAAATACCATAAATATATTAATAATAAATTAGTAGAATATACGTGTACTATAGAAGAATTTATTTTGATTGTTAAAAATCAAAAAGATATTATTATAAAAGATACATATTATAAATCAACACATTGGAAAACATTAAATATGATTAATTATCAAAATGCTGAATGTTTATTAATTATCAATGATTTAATAAAAAATAAAGGCTCTAATAATGGTATCTTATTAGATATTATTATGATTAATAGATTTATTAAAGAAAATTTCAGTAAAGAAAGATTAAAAACACTAATAATAGATAGCGGTTTACATTTTGTTAACTATAATAATTTAATTTTTATTACGTATTAAATAAATTCTTTATTTTATTATGGCTTAGCATTTAAGAAAGAATGATTAGCTGGTAATTGTTTTTGTAAACCCCATTTCCAAACTAAATATCCTTCAACCTGTTGTCTTTGTTCAAGTGATAAAACTGAATCATATATAATAACTTCTGATATTGTTCCATTTAAATAAAAATTATTTTGCCCTGGAGAACCACCTATTGTTGTAAGACCATTGTTTAAATCAGGATTTGTAGAATTAGAAATATTAAGATTACCATTTATATATATATTAATTCCAGATGTATTATATAAACATTCACCTAAATATTGAGTCTTTACATTAATAGGATATTTACCTAATGCCTTCCATTCTACAGCATTATTTGCTAAAGATGGACCATTTCTAATAAGATTCATAAATTGACGTCCTCCACGTGCACTACTATCAACTAATGAAACATCAGAATTATTATTTACTGAATAGATTATAAATACACTTTCAGCTGCTTGTTTTGCTGAATAATTAGTTGTAAAATATTGATTACCTCCAGTAAAGTTAACTGTATTTTTTCCTAAAGTAGGACCATTTACTCCTATTGCATTATTACCTAATCCAGATTTATCATACCATTTATTAATTATAGATCCTCCAAATAACTCCATTGAATTTAAATCAGATGCTTCTAACCACATTTGAATACCTGATATACTAGTAGGTTGCCATACAGTTTTATCTGAAGGTTTAGAAATATAATTTTGAGTAGCACTACTTGAGTTATTAAGTAACCAATTAGGATAACATGATAATCCTACTTGTATTTGATTATTAGAACAGCTTAATTTTAAATTATTACTTTCAAAATTTTCTATAGATTTTATATTTCTGCAAATAATATTAGGACTGGAATCATTATTGTTATCAAATCCTTCTAAAATTATAGGAGAACATTTAAAAGTTTGATTATTTCTTGTAAATTGAAACATTATATATATATATAATATAGTATAATTAAAAATTTTAAATTTTTAATTTTAAAATTAAAATTTTTAAGCTATCAAAACTAAAATAAATATTTTTGGTATATAGTGTTGTTTTACAACCATTGCATAAACCATTTATTTCTAAGATAATTATATACATTTGTACGGGCAGTATCATTTAAGGGATGTCTAAAAACAATAATTTCATATAAAATACCATTAAAACCCGTTTTTTTATCACCACGTGTACCTATCCATAAAGTATCGCCAGTATCATATAATGTATATGGTATTTCTCCGGAATCAAAATCAGCTTCATTGTTCATAAAAGTACGTAATCTGCCGTCGTGTTGCTTATCCCATCCTAAACGCCAAGTAAATATTGAAGGATTTCTTTGATAAAGGTCAAAATTACCCGTATGTCCCAAAGTAGTATCCCAATTATTCCACAATCTTGACTTGTTATACATATCCATTGGTAGAGGTAAATTAGAATTTGCAATATTTCTTGATACAAGTGTATTAAATTCCACTGATTCTAAACTTTTATATACAACAAATATAGTAATACCATTATTATCATAAGTTCCTTTTTCAATAGGTACTGAATAAAAACTAGTAGGTGCATTTAATTGAATACCAGGTAATCCATTTAATGAATTTAAAACTAATGATGGATTACCAGTAGCTTGCAAATTTCTTTTATTATTTGATTTATCTTTCCAAGAACTTATTGAAGTATTAGGCGATACAAAATTTCCATCAGCAGTTGGGTCTGATGCATCATACCAAAGTTGAAATCCATTAATACCCTCTAAAAAGCTTTTCACTTTTGGATTTATTTCTGCTAATCTTACTTTTATTCTTGCTAGCTCATCAGATGATTGTGGAAGTGTGAATTGTGGAATTGCTGTTTGTGAATCTATTTTTGATCTATTAGTTAACCAAGTTGGATAACAATTTGATGCAACCTGAATGTTGTCATTATTACAATTTAACTTGTCAAATTTTTTAGGCGCTAAACTAGGTATTCCCCATTTTTCCCCCATTGTTTTTTCTATAATTCTACAACTTTTATCATCTAGAGCACCAATATAAACAGCAATCATATAAATAATACCGTTAAATCCAATATATTTATCACCACGAGTTCCAACCCATAAAAATTTACCAGTATCTGCTGTATTAAAACCATTGGCTTCGGAATCTATTTCACCATTCATAAAAGTTTTTAAATCATTTGGTCCTAAAATATATGTGAATAGTGTTGTGGTTGTTTGATATATACTTTTTTTACCACTAGTACTACCATATCCACCATAATTAGCATTATTTGCCCAATAACGTCCCATGTCTTGTAAATCCATTGGTTCAGGAAAGTTAGAACCAACATTATTTCTAGTAATAATTGTATTAACATTATTTTTAGAAGACATTGCTAAATTTTTATAAACAACAAATACTGTCATACCTGAGTTAAAAGTTCCTGGTGCAATTTCTGCAGAAAAAAAGCTTTCAACTGGTGCATTAATTTGAATACCAGGTAATTCATTTGATGAATTTTTTACAAATTTAGGTTTTCCAGTAGCATTCAAATTAGCCTTTCCTGTTAAATTTTTCCATTCAGATATTATTGTATCATTTTCAGGTATTGATTTATCACCGAAAGGGTTTGAAGCATCAAATAAAAGATAAACTGGATTTGTTTCTACAACAAAACTTGAAGCAATATCATTAAAACTTTTATTAATTAAACAAGGTTCATCTGAAAATAGTTCTAATTTCGCACCTTCAAAATTATCTGAATAAATAGTTACTTTTAATCCCCTAGGAATTTTTATTGAACTTAAAGTATCATTTCGTATACCTATTTGATTTATGTCATATCTTCCTTCACCTAAAGTAGAAGAGGCACCTTGATAATTGCAATCTTCATAAAAAGTAGCTTTTAAATCTGTATTCTCAAAACTTTCTTTAGTTGAATTACAAATGAAAGCTGTTTCATTACCATTTATTTGTGTTTCTTTACAAATATATTCTTCATTATTTTTTTTTAATTTAAACATTGATATATAATGTATGATATAAAATTATATTTTAAATTATTTTATGAGTTATAATTTTATCAAATACCTAATTTCCATTTTTCATTTAAATATGCTTCAACCTTTAGTCTTTGTCCATCTGACAAAAAAGAATTATATATAATAATTTCTGATATTGTTCCATCTAAATAATAATTCTGTTGACCTGGAGAACCGCCTATTACCGTAAGACCATTGAAAAAATTAGGAACTCTATTATTAGTGAAAGACTCTCTACCATTTAAATATAATTTAATTCCAGTTTGACCATATAAACATTCACCTAAATATCGAGTTCTTAATTCTGTTTTAAGTGTACCTCCTGCTAGCCATTCTGTAGTATTACTTGCTAAAGATGGACCAGAAGCTTGTGTATTAACACCGTTATTCATAAATTGACGTCCGTCGCGCAAACTACTTTCAACTAATGAAACTTGTTCTTGATTATTTATAGAATATATAACAAATATACTTTCTGATTTTTGACCTGCTGGATAATTAGTTGTAAAATATTGTTTAGATTTAGACCCATTAAATACAACTGCACTATTATTACTTAAAGTAGGACCATTAACTCCTATTGCATCATTACCTAATCCAGATTTATCATTCCATTTATTAATTACATTACCATTAATTTCCATTGATTTTATATCAGATGCATCTAACCACATTTGTAAACCTGATATACTATTGGGTTTAAATTCACTATTAACTAACCAAGTTGGATAGCAAGAAAATCCTACTTGCGTGTTATTATTATTACAATTTAATTTTTCAAATTTCTTTTGAACTAATTCTATAACAAAACTTGAAGCCATATCATTAAAACTTTTATTAATTAAACAAGGTTCATCTGAAAATAGTTCTAATTTTGCACCTTCAAAATTATCTGAATAAATAGTTACTTTTAATCCATCAGGAATTTTTAATGAACTTAAACTATCATTTCGTATACCTATTTCGTTTATATTATAGCTTCCTACACCTAAAGTAGAAGATGCGCCTTGATAATTGCAATCTTCATAAAAAGTAGCTCTTAGACCTGTATCATTTTGAACTAATTCTATAATAAAAGCTGAACCGATATCATTAAAATTGTTATTAATTAAACAAGATTCATCTGAATATAATACTATTTTTCTACCTTCAAAATTAGTATTTTCATAAACAGTTACTTTTAACCCATTAGGAATTCTTATTGAACTTAAAGTATCATTTCGTATACCTATTTGATTTGTATTATATATTCCTATACCTAACTTAGAAGATGCGCCTTGATAATTGCAATCTTCATAAAAAGTAGCTTTTAAATTTGTATCCTCAAAATTTTCTTTAGTTAATTTACAAATGAAAGCTGTTTCATTACCATTTATTTGTGTTTCTTTACAAACATATTCTTTATTATTTTTTTTTAATTTAAACATTGTTATATAATATAATTTATAAAATTTTTTAATTTTAAATGTTTTAATTTTTAAAGTTGTAATAAATATATATATATATATATATGCAAAATATTAATAAAAAAACTATTAAAAAAACTATTATTGAAACATTTCAATCTGATTCTGGTTTTCCTGTAAGTAGAATTGTTTATATGATTATTTGGTTATGGGCATTATATTTAGTATTTACTTGTAACAAAGACTTTAATTTTCTCTATTTTTTATTTGCTTGTTGTTGCCCTGGTTGTTATATATTATTTCATTTTATGCAATCAAATCGATGTGATGTAAGTGGTCAAGGTGGTCAAGATGGTCAATATGGACAAGATGGTCAAGATGGTCAAGATGGTCAAGATGGTCAATATGAGTAAAAATTAATTTATTTAGTATTACTAAGATATTTTTTTACATAAGTATCTGCTTAATATACAATGTGTTTTTCTTCTTCTGATTCACTGTCGCTTTTTGGTAAAAAAGGTAATTTATTTTTTATAATTATTATTTCTTCATTATAGTCACTTTCTTCATTAGAACTATCATCTAAATAAGTAATTGATTGTTTAGTAGCTATTTTATTAATAATTATTTCTCTTTGTTTTAATGATTTTGTTAAAAATTCTTCATCATCTATTTTTGATAAAGTTCCAAATTTATTTTCAACAAGAATTTTAATAATTTCATCAATATAAATAGAGGTTGTATCTAAATTATCAACTTGTCCAGTTCTTATATTTAAGAGTTTAAATTGTCGATGTCCTTTAATTTCTAAAAAAGCTTGTCTCCATAACCAAGCATATACAACTAATTGTAAATAATGTTCTAATTGTAAACTGTCTACACATTTAATTTCCCAAACAGTATCGTTATTATATCCATCTAAACGACCACTAATAATTACAATACCATATTGAGGAAAATTGTAACTTTCAAATACAATATCTCGTTCATATTTTGTTTTTTTAGGTAAATATTTTTGTAATATTTCTAAACAGTTTTCAACTTCTTTACTTTTTAACCAATCATATTTTGTAATTTGATTTATACGGTGATAAATTTTTTCTGTTAATGATACATATATCAGTCCTAAATATACAAAATCTTTTGAATATAGTAACTTTTCTTTAATTTGTTTGTATGCTTTTTGTAAAAAATAATGTTCTTTACTATCTACTAATTTATTATATTCAGAATGTACATTTTCTAAAATACGACAAGTACCTCTTTGTTGATATTCATGAATAGCTGGTAAAACTATACCATTTATATCAGAAACTTCTTCAAATGTATCTTCTTTAATTTTAATTTTAGAAGGTATATTTAATGATAATTCTTCTTCAACTTCATTTTTAAATATTTTATTAACTAATAAAGTTAAAATATTTATATTATCTTCTTGTAAATATTTAATTAAATCAGTTACAGTAGTGTTATTTATAGTATTATTCTTTAATTCAGATTTATTTATATTTGGTTTAAAATCGTGGTCAGTGAATTGAATATAATCTAATTTTTTCATTTCCTCGTAAGATTTCTTAAGAAAAGGTAAAGCACCGCTTGTATAATGTTCTAATAAAACCAAATATTCTTTGGTTCGCGTTGTAGCAACATATAAAGTTTCTGGACAAATATTTGGATCTAAATCTCTAGCATAAAATTCAAAATATGATGCATCAAAACCATATATAATTACTAATTTTCTTTCTCTTCCTTTTGATTGATGAAAATTACTAAATACTACTTTACCTTTTATTAAACTTTCATCTATTTTTTGTTCATCAGAAGTTGGATAATAAATTGGTAAACCTAGAGAAGATAACTCGTTTTCTAATTTTCTAATAGGTGTTTTATCACTTTTAATTGAACCTGCTAATATAAAAACATCTTCTGGTTTTAAATCAGTATCATTCATTAAATTTATAATAATTTTAGCTATTTTTTTAGAATCATTAAAAATATTATATCTCATATATTTTACTTTAGCACCCTCTTTAATTGCTTTAATTCTATTTTGACCTAACATTACATTATTTACAAAAGATGCTATTTGATTAGTAACTCTGTAGGAAGTCGATAAGAAAGCTCGTTCAATATTTACTCCATAAAGCTTGGGTGATAATGTTAAATATCTTGTATCAGCTCCTTTTATAGTATAAATACCTTGATATTTGTCACCTAAAACTAATAATTGTAATTCAGAATTATTCAAATCTTTTATGAATTTAATTATTAATTTATAATATAAAAGAGACATATCTTGAGCCTCGTCAATTACTAAAATGTCTACTTTTGATAAATTTTTTTTTGGTAAAATATTTTTAATAATAATAGTATTTAAAATATAATCATTATAAGCATTTTTATCATAGAATTTTACAGATAAACTATGATAACTATGTACTTCAATATTATTAATTCCGTAATTAATAATTTTTTGTCTTACATCAAATTTTAATTCTTTATTATATGTTATTTGAAGGATATTTTTATCAGGATACAGATTTGCTAATAATAAAACTGTTGTTGTCTTACCTGAACCAGCTACACAATCTGCGTAAATATTTTCTCCTTTACCTATTTTCTTTAGAATTAATTTTTGCTCTGAACTTGGTTTAGGTAAACCTATTTTAATTTCATATTGCATTAATATATATAATTATAAAT
>Ga0214919_10008705_pt1 | contig 13269 bp, 11 predicted proteins | sample LL1503_MetaG_FD_177994 | JGI IMG/M metagenome (GOLD analysis project Ga0214919, IMG submission 177994) | Freshwater microbial communities from Lake Lanier, Atlanta, Georgia, United States - LL-1503 | ecosystem: Environmental > Aquatic > Freshwater > Lake | place: USA: Georgia | collected...
CAGTCCGTGCTGAAGTGAATAAACCTGCTTTCAGCAGATTCACATAAATTTGCAAGTTGATGGGGAACGAGGCTGTTAATGAGGATGGCATCCATGATGTTACTGGACTCCATTTTTTGTTTGATCACACCAACGCAATTGATGACCACATCAGGCTTTGTGGTACTTATAGCTTGTTCGGCTGTGGAAATGTTGCGCACATCGATCTGATCGATCCAGTTTTTCTCGCTCAATATTCGTGCGAGGGGAGACTTGCTGTCGTACTTGCTCGAAGTAGTGCCTATAACTCGATGATGAGGGGACAACACTCGAACGAGCATGTGGCCGAGCATTCCTGATGCTCCGATGACCAAAATTGTTTGTTTCTTTTTGTTCTCTTTGGCATTTTGTTCAGATGCCGGCATTGGACTTTCCTGTGGAATGTACTTGCTGAATGTAAGGGAGATCGCTGAGTAGTCGGCTCATCTGCTCAACATCGAGTCGTGTCGTGTTGTGCGAGTTGTACTCGGTGCTTTCAGTGATCTTGGTTTCGCCACTTTCGATGAACTTTTCGTAGTTGAGGTCTCGCAAGTCTGGGACAACCCGGAAGTAATTGCCACAGTCTTGCGCCGAAGCCATCTCTTCTCGACTCAACAGGACTTCGAATAGTTTTTCGCCGTGACGTGTGCCGATCACATTGACTGGGTGATTGGGTTTCTTCATCACCTGTTTGACAGCACTTGTCAAAGTGTCGATAGTGGAGGCGGGAGATTTTTGAACGAAAATATCTCCATTGGATGCGTTGTTGAATGCGTAGAGCACGAGGTCGAGTGCATCGTCAAGGCTCATCATGAATCGCGTCATTGCTGGGTCAGTGATTGTGATTGGTTCGCCATTGAGAATTTGATTGACCATAAGTGGAATGACTGAGCCGCGAGTTGCCATGACGTTGCCGTAGCGTGTGCCACAGAGAACAGTTTCGCTGTCATTGAGACTGCGAGATTTTGCAACCATCACTTTTTCCATGAGTGCCTTGGACATACCCATGGCATTAATGGGGTAGACAGCTTTGTCGGTCGAGAGGCAGATCACTTTTTTGACCCCTGCACTGATTGCGGCATCAATGACGTTTTCGGTGCCTGTGACGTTGGTCTTTACTGCTTCGAGTGGGTAAAACTCGCAGGAGGGCACCTGCTTGAGGGCGGCAGCATGAAAGACAAAGTCGACACCTTGCATGGCATGGTTTGTACTGGCGGGGTCCCGTACATCGCCAATGTAAAACTTGAGTTTGGGCGATTTGTAAGCCTGACGCACGTCGTCCTGCTTCTTTTCATCGCGACTAAATATGCGGATCTCTGCGACGTCAGAGTCGAGGAATCGTCGCATAACGGCATTGCCAAAAGACCCAGTGCCACCAGTGATCAGCAATGTCTTTGAGGCAAACACTCTGTTGATTGTACCGAGATACCTATATATAGGTGTATTGATTGGGTAAGGGGCCTGAGCGCGCGGTTTATGCTGTATTCCAAGCCAGAGTTGCGGTTTTGGTGGCTAAATCTGGAGACGAAGCATGAACCAATTGACTGATCGCCAAGAATCAAAATTTGCAACGCTTACGGGTGGCATTTTTGGACTTTGGTTCATTGGATTTGCAAATGTGCTTCCGTGGAAACTGGATTGGCTAGTCAACAAGCAAGACGGTTCTGCTCAACAGCTTGTGTTTGAGTTTTATCGGCAGACACCAATATTCCAGTGGCCACCATTGGCGGTTCCAAACTATATCCGTGGCGCTAGCTCAGTCAGCCCGATCGGTGGTGGGTTTATTGAATTTCCATTAAAGATTGTTGGAAAATTGGTTTCTGGTAATTTTCAGTATTTGGGATTGTGGGTAGTCGTTTGTTTTTGCTTGCAAGCGTATTTTGGTGCGAGATTATTGTCTCGGTTTATTGCTCAGAGCAACATTCGTCTCATTGGCTCAATTTTTTTTGTAACAGCTCCAATCCTGGTTTATCGAATTGGTGCGGGACATCATTTTCAACTTGGAGCGCATTGGCTCATTCTCGCCGCTTTTTTCTTGTATTTTGAAAACGAGTTACGTACCCGCAATTGGTCGCTACTTTTACTCGCGGCAATATTTATCAACATTTATATTGCGGCAATGGTCACGGCCATTTTTATATCTGCAATTGCGAGATGGCTGCTTGAAAAAGACCTTCGGGAAAATTGTCGACTCTTATTCAGATCTATTTGTTACCCTTTGGTGGCGCTTGCCTGCGGTTTTCTACTTATGGGCTACTTGGGCTACGGAAGCAATAGTGCGGGAACAGGTAATTTCCGACTCAATATAGTTTCGTTTTTGAATCCCGATTTCAAACCAGGTGGAATTTTCTCACTTTTTGCGTCAACGTTTCTCAAGAATTTTGATCGAGCTATTATTGGCTTCGAAGTCGAAGGCTTTGAATATGTTGGTCTAGGGATTGTTCTTGGTTCGGGCTTGGTCGGGTTTCTGTTGAAAAAATGTTTTCGCCCTCAAATGATCAAGGTTGTGGCACCGCTGTTTGTGTCATGTTGTCTTATGTTTTTGTTTGCAGTTTCAAACCACCCTGCCATTGTTAGGCATGAATATTCGTATTGGTGGCCCGATTTTTTGGTTTCAATAAAGACAATTTTTAGAGCAACAACACGATTCGGATGGCCTTTGTATTACTTGACAATACTTACCGTATTAGTTGCAGTGGCAAAAGTACTGCCGAAACGGTGGCTCACGGGAGCGTTTGTCGCATTGCTAGCGATTCAATTAATCGATATTGGGCCATCTATTCAGCGAGTACATCAAGATGTTTCAAGCAATTCTGCTTATAAATCAATGCAAACTGATGTGCGATGGAAGTCATTGGCTAAGTATCACTCAAACATTGATTTGTATCCCAATTTTGACCTTCAACTTGACGAATCGCCAACAAACATCATGAAGTGGGATAACTCGTGGTTTTCATTTTGTCAATTTGCGGTGGATAATCACTTATCGATCAATGCAGGACTGTCCGCAAGGCCTCTGGGGGACTTTCCTCACCGAGACAATCAAAGAATTTTGAATGAGTTAACAACGGGAAATCTAGACCCAGACACTATCTATGTTATTGCATCGGAGGATGACTGGAATGGGTTTAGGCATCAACTCGGGCCTAAAGTTTTTGCCGAGGAGGTAGACGGTTTCTTTGTGATTGCTGTTAAGGAATGAATGCTTGAGTCGCTAATTACGTTCTGGTTTGCTCATTAGGTAAGCACCTACAATCACCACGAACATTCCAACCACCGAAAGAACCAATAACGGCTCATTGTTAAACGTTGTGCCAAGGATTGTTCCAACGATTGGTGTGAAATAAGTGGGGATCATGCTCCGCACAGCACCTGTGCGCTTTGAAAGTGTTGCAAAGAGAACGAATGCGAAACCTGTGCCGAGAATACCCAACACGGCGAGTGCGCTAAACGACGCAAGTGAGAATGTTGAGTGACTCAAGCCCCAAATACCGTATGGTGCGCTCATAGCAAATGCAACAATTTCTACATGCAACATAAGAGTTCCGGGTGTGTATATGGCCTGAAGTGGACGCGCAATATTTATCGCAACCGCATAGGAAAGTAGTGCTGCAACTAAATACAGAATGCCCTTCACATCCGCAGCAGATCCATCATTGATGGATGGAAGCGCAATCAACAAAATTCCACAGAATCCGATAAGTACTGCAAACATTCGCCGCCTACTTGGCATAGTTCGAATCCAGATTGCAGTAACAACCGCGACAACAACGGGCAGTGCGCCGTTCATCATTCCGGTAATGCTGCTTGAGACTGTGTGTTCTGCAAGTGGGTACAACAAGAACGGCAGTGCCATCCACACAAAACCAAGGACGACCAACCTTGGCCAATGCTCGCGAGCAACACGGTGTCGGGCACTTGGTAGCAGCAGTAATGCAGCGACCCCAAAACCAGTGCGTCCGAATGGAATTACTGATGTGTGAAAGTGACGGATTGCGATGTCGATCAAAAGAAAAGATGAGCCCCAGGTGAGGGCCATACCAAACGACAACATCCAGTCGATAAATCCAAAGCCAGATTGGGTGTCGGCTGCATTGGTTTGATGGCTATTCATAGGGATTGACTAGTCTCGCAGTTGGGAAAGTTGTCGCCAAACCAAAGGGTTATGACTCAATATGAATGACAATCTGCAGGCTATAGAAGCACTCTCGTACGAGCAGCGCAAGTTTCCTCCGTCAACGACATTTGTTCAATCCGCAAATGTGAGTGATATGTCGTTATATGACGAAGCGACTCACGACCATGAAGGCTTCTGGGCCCGCCAGGCACGAGAGTTGCTCGATTGGTCAGTCCCATTTACGCAAGTGTGCGAGTGGGATCTTCCATATTCCGAGTGGTTTGCGGATGGGAAACTTAATGTTTCATTTAACTGTTTGGATCGGCATGTTTTGGCAGGTCGGGGCGACAAAGTTGCGTTCTACTGGGAGGGCGAACCGGGCGATTCCCGAGTTGTGACCTATTCCTATCTACTTGGTGAAGTACAGAAGTTTGCCAACGTACTGAAATCGCTCGGAGTGGTAAAGGGTGACCGCGTCAACATTTATCTTCCGATGATTCCTGAAGCTGCAGTTGCGATGCTTGCTTGTGCGCGTATCGGTGCTGCACACAGCGTTGTGTTTGGCGGTTTCTCTTCGCAAGCGCTAGCCGACCGCATTAATGATGCTGAAGCAAAAGTATTGATCACTGCTGATGGCGGTTGGCGCAGGGGTGAAGTGTTTCCGCTCAAAAATCAGGCTGATGACGCGGTTAAATTGACTACGACAATCGAGCATGTTGTTGTGGTGAAGCGTGGCAACAATGAAGTGTCGATGCAGAGTGGTCGCGATCACTGGTATCACGAACTCATGGCCAAGGCTGATGACGTGTGCGTTGCCGAGCCTATGGACGCTGAGCAATTGTTGTTTTTGTTGTACACCTCAGGCACAACAGGCAAGCCAAAGGGAATCATGCACACGACCGGCGGCTACCTCACCCATGTTGCTTACACCTTTAAATATGTATTTGATTACCATCCCGAGACCGATATTTTCTGGTGTACTGCCGACGTTGGCTGGATAACAGGCCATAGTTACATCGTCTACGGACCACTTGCCAATGGTGCAACTCAAGTGATGTATGAGGGTGTTCCAAACTTTCCGGCCAATGATCGCATGTGGTCGATAATCGAAAAGTATAAAGCAACTATTTTTTACACTGCACCAACTGCAATTCGAACGTTCATGAAGTGGGGAACGGAAGAACCTACCAAGCATGACTTGTCGTCATTGCGATTGATTGGAAGTGTTGGTGAGCCAATTAACCCTGAAGCCTGGATGTGGTATCAAGAAAATATTGGTGGCGGAAAATGTCCGATTGTTGACACCTGGTGGCAGACAGAGACCGGCGGCATCATGATTGCGCCATTGCCTGGAGTGACCGTGACAAAACCAGGATCAGCAACATTTCCGGTTCCCGGCATTGGTGCTGAGCTAGTTGACGAAGAGGGCAACCATGTCAGCAAGGGCGGCGGTTATCTCACACTGACAAAGCCCTGGCCAGGAATGTTGCGGGGTATTTGGGGGGACCAGAAGCGTTATCGCGAAACCTATTGGAGCCGTTTTAAGGGCAAGTACTTCGCTGGCGATGGCGCAAAGTTGGATGATGATGGTTACCTGTGGTTGCTCGGTCGAGTTGACGATGTGATGAATGTGTCTGGCCACCGCATTAGTACAACAGAAGTTGAGAGTGCATTGGTGTCGCACCCGAGTGTTGCCGAGGCAGCAGTTGTAGGTGCCAATGATGCAATGACTGGCCAAGCGATCATCGCATATGTGACATTGCGCGGCGGGTTAGAAGTGAGCGAGCAAGTGTTGCGCGATCATGTGGCGATGGAAATTGGGCCAATTGCCAAACCAAAAGCGATCTACTTCACTCCCGATTTGCCAAAGACCCGCAGTGGCAAGATCATGAGACGTCTACTTCGCGATGTCGCAGAAGGTCGCAACTTGGGCGACACAACGACACTTGCTGATGCTTCAGTTGTGAGTGAGCTGCAGCGTCGCGCTGCCGAAACCTCGACTGAGGATTAGAACCACATTGTTTATTGACTGGATCAATTAATGCAGACTCTGCCTGAATCACTAAATTTTTTGTGTCCTCATAAAACTGATTTGATTCGTATTGGCAATGCTGGTGATGGGGGATATGTGATTCCTGCTCGCTCACTAGATGCAGTCGAGTACCTAGTGAGTATCGGAATTTCTGATGACTGGACTTTTGAAGAGGAAGCTGCACGACGGTCTCCGGCAATTTGCATTGATGGATACGACCGCACAAGTGGATCTCTTGTATTTCTATTTTATGGATTGAGAGATTTAGTCTCGCTAATGCGAGGGAAAAAATCTAAAAAGTTTTTTAAACGTATTTTGAAATGGATAAAACTCTCATACAAATTTAGAGTTTTTTGGCGCCGCCAACACTCTTTTCATCGTAAATGGGTTGTGCTGAGCAAAGAGTCGCAAAAAGAGATTGATCTGGCATCAGTTTTTGCAAGAGTTCCACAATCTTCGATTTTGGCGCTCAAGATGGATATAGAGGGAAATGAATATGCGATGAGCCAAATCGTGCTCGAAGAGATAACACGGCGAGCAAATCGAATTCAGCTCGTTGTGATGGAGTTTCATAACACAATTACAATGCGTCAACAGTTTCTGGAATTTGTAGAATCAATTTCAAAGTTGTTACCTATTGTCCACATTCATGGCAATAATTTTGGTCAGATAGGACAGGATGGTTTCCCGGAGGTTGTAGAAATCACGTTTGCGGCTCAACGATATGTATCTGACGAGAAAACCCTTAAATTCCCCCATCATCTTGACTCGCCCTGTAATCCGACAGCGCCAGATATTGCTTTTTGTTTCAACGTCTGATGGTGAGAAAATCCCTCAGATCGGTGTTCGTTGGCATGGCAATTTTTGTAGTTGCAGTACTTCGTTTGTTGTCCCCGCTGGTCACGGTAAGAACATTCATTAGCAATCACAAACTTTTTGGGCACTTGTGTTTGGAGCCCGAGAAGTATCTTTCTGCAAAATCATCCGAGTTGGAACTCTACGAAATTGGTTTCAACGGTGAAAAGACCCCAGACAATATTGGCTCCATTCAGTTTCCTCAATCTGAAGCTAGATGGACCATTGATCTCTGGAGTTTTGGGCGACCCAGTTCGCGATCAAACAAAGCTCTTGCAAGAATGTGGAAACGTGAGTTGTTCGTAGTCCCAAGTTTTATTGTTGATGTTCTTCTGCGTGCGAATGGTCGATTCAAGTATCCACCCATCATTGATTATCGATTCAGCACTCTGCTTTCGAGCGATCGATATCTGGACCACTCAGATGTGCATCTTCAAATGACGGAAAAAGAGAGCAAAACCGCCGAAGCAACACTGCGAGAAATGGGTCTCCAAGAGGGCCAGCAGTTTGTGTGTTTAGTTGTGCGAGAAGGTGGCGAAGTCGAAGCTCTTTCCAGGAATCATTCAGTTCATGATTTTGAAACAGCAGCTTTGGCACTGGCTGAAGCCGGTATTGCAGTTGTTCGTATGGGTGCTACCAATTGCACCCCAATGAAACTCAATCATGATTTGGTATTTGATTATGCAAATAGCGGTAGACGTTCCGAATTGACTGATATTTACTTGATGGCAAATTGTCGCTTCACTGTTTCAACAATGTCGGGCCCCGATGCACTCGCTCTGGCGTTTCGACGTCCCGTCCTGTATGTAGATGTTGCGCATTACGGTTTGGTGTTTAGCGGAACTCGTCTTACAACATGGGTTCCAGCACGACTGATAGAAATTGCGACTTCAAAGAAACTGTCTTTGTCAGAGGCATTTTCTAGGGGAGTTGGTTGGTATTGGAAGGATTCACAATTTGCGGAGTCCGCCATCACAATTGAGAAGAGTACGCCAGAAGAAATCACCAAATACGTTTTGGAAATGTTGGAAAGAAGTGCTCTCGGCGGAGATGTTGAGGTACTTATGGATCAAAGTAGTTATCAAACAGAGATGGCTGGTGCTATGGGTGATCTTGGTTATCTGTGGCATGGGCCGGTCGTTTCGAGGCTTGCCCCTCAGTTTCTAGCGGAAAACTCAAAGTGGTTTTTGGATTCGAAAGATTAGATATTTCTTGGGATTAGTCCCGAAAGTTTTCAAACTGAATTGCAATACCTAGGTCTGCGCTCTTAAGAAGTGCCATCGTTGCTTGTAGATCATCACGCTTCTTACCAGTAACGCGCAGTTGATCGCCTTGGGTTTGGCTCGCGATTCCTTTAGGGGCCTTTTCTTTGATGAGTTTGTTTATCTCCCGGGCTTTATCTGACGAGATGCCAACAGTAACGGTGACGATTTGGCGGACACTTTCGCCACTCGCTTGCTCGACTTTGCCCCACTCCAAGCCTCGTAAAGAAATCTGACGCTTTACGAATTTCTCTTCGAGGAGAACTTTGAGGGCCCTGAGGCGATCTTCGCTGGATGTGCGGATGGTGAGTACCAGTTCTTTTTGCTCTATCGACGAGTCGGTGTTTTTGAAGTCAAAGCGGTTGGCGAGCTCACGTTGAGCCTGATCAACAGCATTCTTCAGTTCTTGGCGGTCTACCTCGGAGAGAACATCGAAACTTGGCATGAATGACACAATACTCAAGCCGATAGGCTTTCAGGCTTGTGGGTCGGTACCCAAGCGGCCAAAGGGAGCAGACTGTAAATCTGCCGGCTTATGCCTACGTAGGTTCGAATCCTTCCCGGCCCACCAATCAAGTAGCGGCACATGCTAATTGTCGTTGACATAAACTGAATCAACATGATTATCGAGACTGCACAATTAAGTGACTACGGCGGTCAGGTAGCGATGGTCGACGGAAGTTTTGACCCGATGCATGACGGGCACATCGCCTATTTTCGTGGGGCGGCCGAATTTGGAATTCCTGTTTTGTGCAATGTTGCATCGGATTCGTGGACAGTAACCAAGCACCAGGTGCTCCTCAGCCAAGTGCAGCGTGGAGTCGTGATTGATGCAATCCGCTACATATCTTTTGTGCATTTGTCGTCCATTTCAACTCTTGAAGTTCTGAAGTTGCTAAGACCGCGTTTCTATATAAAAGGTAATGACTGGGTAGCTCGAGGCGGAGTGCCTCAAGAAGAGCAAGATGCGTGCAATTTGCTCAATATAGAAGTTAAATACTTGGACACAGTCATTAATTCATCAACTCGATTACTTTCAGACTGGTCCGGACAATGACCGCGGTGTATGCATCGGTTGTTTCATTTCACACAAATCCTTATACGTGTGGTGTTGCTCGGTTCAATCAGGCACTCGCAAAATCATTGCAAGTTCCCATTGAATCAGTTTTGCAGTTTGAGGCGAATCAAGAAACAGTTGCGCTGCTGTCGCTCAAGTTTGACGAAATTCCTGAGGCTATGTCGGAACGATTGCTTGAGAATTTGGATCAGCAGTTGGCCGCCTTTGACCTTTTTCTCCACGGTATTAATCAATCTGCCATCGAGAGCAAGTACATCGCCAAAGCGAGAAGAGTCATCGTTGCAAGTCGGGAATATGCAGATCTCATACAAGAGCAAAGAAGTGATGTGATTGCGTTGTTTGCACCAGGGGCAGGTGTGAGCGGATTACGTTCCACTTTCGACATCACGTTATTGACCTTTGGTATGGCACATAAAATCAGATCTGACGGGTATCGAAAACTTGGAGCGATACTAAAAACAGACACTCGAACATTTCAGCTCGAAATTTCGACTGCTCTGCATGACGGAACATCTTTCAGTGAGGATTTCTTTTCCGTTGGATCCGAAATTGGTGAAGTATTTGAAGGAAACGTCAGTTTTCTAGGATTTTTAGCCGACGACGAAGTGTCCAGGAGATTGACTAATGCTGATGCCCTCGTTGCATTCTTTCCATCTGGGGTGCGCGAAAACAACACCACCGTGCTGAGTGCGATGGCACATGGCTGTGCTGTGATCACCAACCTCGACGAGTACTCACCACCGTGGATGAAACATGGAGAATCAGTATTCGATGTCAATCAACTTGCCAGTTTTCCTTCAAACGCCGAATTGTTGGCAGTGAAAACTGGTGCAAAGAAGGCGGTAGCCCCTTACACCTTTGAGCAGTTATCAAAACTTCTATCGGATCAGGAAGCGTGAACCCAAGACAATTCGCTAAGTCACTGTTGTTCGTTCCGGCAATAGTGACTTTGGTTGTTTTGAAACTGATCGGCCCAGTCGTCCGATTTCGCCTATGCGTAATGGCATTTCATCGATTCGGACATCTTGCACTCGAGCCTGAACAGATGCTTTCAAATCGAGAGATTGAAACTAACGCCAGAAGTACACGCAACCCATTTCCAATTGTTGTCGATATTTGGAGTCTTGGGCCACGACGTCTGCAGGCAAATCGCTATTTGGCTAAGAAGTGGAAGTTGCGAATTGCCACAATGCCGAGTTGGGTCGTCAACGCGTTATTCCAAGCTGGTGCCAAGATCCCGGCGCTGCAACTCGACACACCCAAGTTGTCTATTTACGGACCAAACAATGCACTCGATAAAAGTGCTTCACATTTATCGTTTACCGGTCGTGAGGTTTTGCGTGCGCAGAGAGAACTTGCTCGAATGGGCATTGATTCAAATAAATCGTTTGTGTGTTTGGTCGTTCGCGATAGTGGCCACTACATGAGTAGTGGAGAGAACGAATCAGTTGGATACAACTTGCTGAACACCGATATTTCTACTTTTGAACTAGCAGCACAATCTCTCGCCGAAAGGGGATATCAAGTCATCAGAATGGGGGCCGGGTCAGAAAAACCAATTTCGATAAAACATCCAAATATATTTGATTATGCAAAGTCAAAACTTCGTTCTCCGTTCCTCGACATTTACATTGCTGGTAATTGTTCATTCGCGGTTTCAACACAAACTGGTCCAGATTGTGTGTCGCTTGCATTTAGACGACCAGTTTGTTACATCGACATTGCGCGGTATAACCAGTTTTTTCTTGGAACCAACATTGCGTACTGGAATCCAACAACACTGATCAAAAATGGATCGCGTATGACGCTGCAACAAGTAATGGACTCTGGTGTTGCGCTTCTGAAGGACCCCGATGATTTTGAAAAGCTGGGGATTGTTTCCGTGCGTTCGACGCCAGAATCAATTCGTGATCTGGTGATGGGCTATGCCCAGTTGTATGAAAATGGCTTTGTGGTTACAGAGGAAGAAAAGAAGAGTGCCAAACTGGCAAATGACATCATCGAAAGTGGCATGGGTCAATTTGCTCTAAACAAATTTGGGAAGATAACGGCCCAAGTAAATCCAGTCTTTTTGCGTCAGCAGGGCGACTGGTTTCTTGCCTAACAACGAAAGCCCATCGCTATGCTGAAGTGTCATTCTGGTGGGGCAGACCCAGCAGGCAACGCCCTCTTAGCTCATTCGGTAGAGCACTTCCATGGTAAGGAAGAGGTGGTGGGTTCGATTCCCACAGAGGGCTCGGTAATCTAGGCGGCGTAGCTCAGTTGGTGAGAGCATCCGGCTCATAATCGGAAGGTCGCCGGTTCGAATCCGGCCGCCGCTACAAGAGAAGTTTGCGATACTGGTGGGGTGAGCAGTGCACATACAGATACAGATCGGTTGTTTCGTTGAATCAGAATAAGAGCTTGTCAACTCGACAAATGGTTTGGGCAATCCTCACCAAGGTTGAACGTAGACGGATGATCTTCATACTTCTGTTGATGCTCGTTGGGTCAGTGCTTGAAACCTTCAGCCTTGGGCTGGTAGTACCTGCGGTTGGCTTACTTATAAAGCCAAACTATGTTCAGAACTTTCCGTCTATCGATAATTTTCTAGGCAACCCTTCCGAGGTGCAATTCGCCGTCATTGCTATGACTTCACTCGTGGTGATCTATTTACTGAAGTCTGCTTTTTTGGTGTGGAGTTCCTGGGTGCAGTCAGGATTCTCGCTTGGAATCACCGCCCGCATAGGCAAGGAGCTCTTTGAGAATTATCTGCGCCAGCCGTACCCATTTCATTTGCAACGTAACTCATCGGTCTTGATTCGTAATTCTCAAGGCTCGTCTGCACTGATGGGCGGTGTTTTTGATCCAATGTTAAGCATCTTGACTGATTCGTTGGTTACTCTCGGATTGTTTTCTTTGCTGATCAAGCTTGAGCCAATTGGATCACTAACAACGCTGGCAGTTTTTGGCTTGAGTGCATGGCTATTTCGACGATTCACGAATGTTCGAATCAAACGGTGGGGTGAGGCACAAAACATCTATCGAGGAATGATAATTCAGCATCTGCAGCAGGGTCTGGGTGGCGTAAAGGACGTCAAGATTTTGGGTCGTGAAGACTATTTTATTTCTGAGTACTCGGACCAGCTTCTTGCAAATGCCGCAGTTTTTCGCCGATATACGGTGTCGCAAATGTTGCCACGTACAGGCCTCGAGATTTTAACCATTGCCGGCCTTGCGGTTTTGGTATCCACGATGGTTGTGTCTGGAGAGGATCTCAACAGTGTCCTTCCGGTACTGGGACTTTTTGGTGCTGCAGCCTTTCGACTCGTACCTGCAGTGAGCCGAATGGTGACAATGGTGCAGACAATTGCCATTAATCGGCCAATTGTCAATGAACTCTTTCACGACCTTTCGCTGCGGACTTCTCATTCGCCGAAGAGGCAAAGCCACGATGGATTTGCTCAAGTATTAGAAGTAAGCGAATTGAGTTTTATGTATGAGACCGCTCCAACAAATGCTCTCTCGAATGTTTCGTTGCGGGTCAAGCGCGGAGAAGCCGTTGGCCTTGTGGGCCCAAGTGGTTCTGGCAAGAGCACATTGGTTGACGTATTACTTGGATTGATGGCTCCTGCTTCTGGCGCTGTTTTGGTTGACGGAGTTAATGTGCAAGAACGAATTCGTTGGTGGCAAGACCAGATTGGCTATGTACCGCAATCGATATTTCTTACCGACGACACCTTGCGCCGTAATGTTGCATTTGGTCTTCCCAAAGGCGCAATCGATGATGCAGCTGTTGATGCAGCTATTCGTGCAGCACAACTTGAAGAATTCGTCAAGACTCTCCCGCTAGGGCTTGAGACTGTTGTAGGCGAGCGCGGAGTCCGTTTGTCGGGCGGACAACGTCAACGCATTGGAATTGCTCGAG
>Ga0214919_10008706_pt1 | contig 13269 bp, 8 predicted proteins | sample LL1503_MetaG_FD_177994 | JGI IMG/M metagenome (GOLD analysis project Ga0214919, IMG submission 177994) | Freshwater microbial communities from Lake Lanier, Atlanta, Georgia, United States - LL-1503 | ecosystem: Environmental > Aquatic > Freshwater > Lake | place: USA: Georgia | collected 2015-03-15
GGCAAATCGCCATGTGGAATTGATTGAATCGGGTGAAAAGGTTATTCAACAAACACGACTTTTCGACGCCAAAACCGAAACAACTCGCAAAATGAGGAATAAAGAAGAAGAAGACGATTACCGCTATTTCCCAGATCCCGACCTTATGCCACTCAACTTAAGCGACGAATTTCTGGTAAAAATCAAAGCAAGTTTACCTGAACTTCCAAGTGAAAAGATTAATCGGTACCAATCGCAATATTCACTTTCATATTACGATGCCGCAGTCCTAATTTCAGAAAAATCAATAAACGATTACTTCGAACAAGGTGTTTTTGAGGCAAAAGATACCAAAAATTTCGTAAATCTGCTTTTGAGCGAACTTCTTGGGCGAACAAAAAAAGGCGAAATTCAACTTGAAAACTGCAAAATTTCAGCAAAAAACCTTGCACAGCTTTCAAATTGCGTTCAAAATGGCACAATTTCCAGTAAAATTGCGAAAGATGTTATGGACATGATGTTTGAAACGGGTCAAGACGCAGAAACGATTATCAAGGAAAAAAATCTTACACAAGTTACGGACGAAACCGCAATTATTCAATCAATTCGCAAAGTTCTTTCGCAAAATCCAACGCAAGTTGAAGAATTTAAGGCAGGAAAGGTGAAAGTTGTGGGCTTTTTGGTTGGTCTTGCAATGAAGGAAACGCAGGGGAAGGCTAATCCTGCTTCCTTGAATAAACTTCTTGTTGAAGAACTTAGTAAAGCATAATTTGAGAAATTTTTCTTTTTTTTAGGAATTTTTGCATCACTGTACTAGTACACTATAACACTTTAATTCCGACACAGTGCCAAGAATTCCTCTTCGTTAAGAATTTTCACCCCAAGTTCCTGTGCTTTTTTCAATTTTGAACCGGCTTCCTGCCCGCAAATTAAATACTCAAGCCCACGAACAACGCTTGAAGCAACAGAAAAACCAGCTTTTTGGGCAATTTCTTGGCCTCAGCGCGCGAAATGGAAAGAATCCCCGTGAAAAGAACTCCGCCTTTGTTACCTTTTGTTTGTTCTTCGTGGAAACAATCAATTTTGCTTAGTAATTTTGTAATTTCTTCTTTGTGAATTTCAAGAAATGAAATCACTTCCATCGCTGTTTTTTCGCCAATACCGTCAAGTTCCAAAAGCATTTGCAACGAAACATTTTGCGTTAAGGCGTTTGCTGTTTTGAAGAACCCCGCAAGAATTTTCGCGTTTTCAATGCCAACGGAATAAATGCCAAAAGCGTTGATTAACCGTGAAAGGCTTACATTTTTTGCCTTTTCAATAGCCAAAACAAGGTTTTTTACAGAAATTTCACCCCAACCTTCCCAATTTTTCAACTCCATTTCTTCAATTTTTTCCGGCAGAAGAAATATATCACAAAATGTTGAAACAAAGCCCTTGTTGAAGAATTCTTCAATTTGTTTTTCGCCAAGTCCAACAATATTAAAACATTCTTTTGAGGCAAAATACTTAAGTCTACCCAAGGTTTGTTCCCTGCAATTTGTGGAATTCATACAACGAATAAGGGTATCAGCTTGCACAAGTTCGCCGTCACAACATGGGCAATTTTTTGGGAAATCAAACACTCTGTCCAATTTCTTTTCCACAACTTTGAGGATTTTTGGAATAACATCACCCGCGCGTTCAATTTCAACAATGTCGCCAATGTTAATGTTAAGGCGATGGATTTCGTCCTTATTGTGTAAAGTTGCACGCTTAATTACAACGCCCCCAAGGTTGACTGGCAAAAGTTCAGCAACCGGTGTAATAATTCCTGTTCGCCCAACTTGAAGTGTAATGTTTTCAAGTTTTGTTTGAGTTTTTTTGGAAGAAAACTTGTGTGCGACAGCCCATCTTGGGGCGTTTGCGGTCATTCCAAGGCGTTTTTGAAGGGTAAGATTATTGATTTTATAAACAATTCCGTCAATATCATAGCCAATTTCAAAGCGGTTTTTTGAAACTGTGTTGTAATAACCAAGCATTTCTTCAATCGAATTGCACACGGCAAAATCATTCACACAAAAACCGTTTTTGGAAAGAAATTCATAAATTTCACCTTGCGTTTTACATGGATTTTCACCATAAAAAATGGCAGAATATGCAAAATATTTTAAATTTCGTGCTTTTGTGAGGGTGGAATCCAGTTGACGAAGCGAACCTGAAGCTGCATTTCGCGGATTTGCAAAAATTTTGCTTCCTGTTTTTGTGTTTTCCCTGTTTAGTTCTTCAAAATCGGAATTAAGCATGTAAACTTCACCGCGAACCTCAATTGCATCGTTTATTTCAATTTTTTTTGGAAAATTTGGAATTGTCAGAATATTTTCGGTAATGTTTTCGCCAATTTCACCGTCTCCTCGGGTTAAAATGTGAACAAGATTTCCGCCGTCATAAAGTGCGGAAAAACTGACACCATCAATTTTTTTTTCTGCAACGAATTCATAAAATTGACCATCCGTGTTCAAAAAATTATTGATTCGCTTCAGAAAATCTCCAAGTTCGGCCTCGTCAAAAACATTTCCCAAGGAAAGCATTGGCGAGCGATGGGCAATTTTCTGAAATTTAGTCTGGTTTTGAAAAAGCCCAAGGGTGAAGAGATCTTGAGCAAATAAGTCGCAAGCAGAAGTCAATTCGCGTAAGCGTTTTGTGAGTGAATCGTATTCCTCATCTGAAATTTCAGGATTGGAATCTTCGTAATAAAGTTTATTGTGGTGAGCGATTTTTTTCTTTAAATCGTCGATTTCATTCATTTAACTTTGCTAACAACTTCACCAAACATGTAAGAACCTTGAAAATGAGCGAGAACTTTGCCTGCATTTTCCTTTTCACAGACAACAACCATGCCAATTCCCATGTTAAAAACCTTGAACATTTCTGCCGTTTCGATGTCTCCGTTTTTTTGAATCCAATGGAAAATTTCTGGCGTTTTAATGGCAGAATAGTCGATTGCTAAGTCAAGCCCGCTTGGGATAATTCGCATTGTGTTTGCGTAAAGTCCGCCCCCTGTAATGTGAGCAAGTCCCTTAATTTCATTGCCATTTTCAATGAAATCCAGCACTTCTTTGACATAAATTTTGGTTGGAATCAGCAACTTTTCAAGCAATTCCCCTGAATGTTCGCCCGTTTTTTCAAGAACGGCGTTCACCAAAGAAAACCCGTTGGAATGAACACCGCTTGATGGAAGTGCGATTAGAATATCACCCGCTTTAATGTTTTTTGATGGCAACATGCGTTCTTTTTCAACTGCCCCAACAACAAAACCTGCTAAATCATATTCTCCTGTTTTGTAGATATCAGGCATTTCGGCGGTTTCTCCGCCTGCAAGTTCACAGCCTGCAATTCTGCACCCTTCGTTTATTCCAATGATAATTTGCTCCAGAATAGAAACATCAACGCTTGAATTTGCCAAGTAATCAAGAAAGAAAATTGGTTTTGCACCGTGGCAAAGAATATCATTCACACACATTGCAACAAGGTCAATTCCGATAGTATCATGCTTATTCGCACGAAATGCAAGCTTGAGTTTCGTTCCAACGCCGTCCGTTCCTGAAACTAAAACGGGGTTTTTCATTCCTAAAGATGAAACATCAAACATGTTCCCAAAAAGTCCAATCGTGTTGTTTTTCGTAATTTTCTTTATTGATTCAACAAAGTTATCGCCTTTTTCAATGTCAACACCTGCGGATTTATAAGTTAGTTTTGAAGATGTATCATTTGACATTTGGAAATCGAAAATTTAGTATTCCACACAGTAAGATTTTTTTATTTGCAAGTGATTTTTGAAAATGGGATTTTTGAAATTCCAAATGCCCCTTATGCAATAATTCCAAAAACGGGGAAAATTTACAAAAATTTGCTTCCGCAATCGGTTTTGAATTTGCAAGATATTGATAATCTTGAAAATGCGATTGGTTATATTTCCTACGAAAATTATTCGCAAATTGAAAATATTCTGCTGCCTGAAATAAAATCTTTCTGCAAAATGCCATCGATTTTTTTCGGGAAATTTGAAAATGCGGAAAATTTTGATATTTCGTCGGTGAAATCCCAGCTTTTGCCAAGGGTTGAATGGGTGAAATCAAACATGACGAATATGGAATATTTCACAAAAGTTGAAAAAATTTTGGAATATATTAAAAAAGGAACTTGTTATCAGGTGAATTTGACGCGAAAGTTTTTTGGGGAATTTGAATCTGTGCCAAATCCGCTTGATGTTTTCGCAAAACTTTATTCAATTTCGCCAAATCCTTATTCAATGCTTTTGGTAATTGGTGATGGAAAATCAGTTGTTTCGTCTTCGCCTGAATGCTTTTTAACAAGAAATGGCGACGAAATTTATTCCGTGCCAATTAAGGGTTCGCTGAAATCTTCAAGTTCTATCGCCAATTTGAAGAATTTTAAGGATAAGTCGGAAAATCTTATGATAACCGACCTTGTTCGAAACGACATTGGTAAGGTTTCGCAAAAAGTTTGGGTGGAAAATTTCCAAAAGGCGGAAACATTTTCGCAAATTCACCACCTTTCTTCAAAAGTTGTTGGAAAATTGCGTGAAAATATAACAAATTCCCAGTGTTTATCTGCAATTTTTCCGGCAGGTTCAATGACAGGAGCCCCAAAAATCAAGGCAATTCAAATTGCAAACGAACTTGAACAAATACAACGCGGGGTTTATTCCGGTTGCCTTGGTGTGCTTGAAAATTCGCAGAAATTTGATTTTTCCGTGGTCATTCGAACGATTATCCTTGATGGCAAAAGGTTTGAATTTCAAGTTGGTGGCGGAATTGTGTTTGATTCCACACCGCAAAAAGAACTTGAAGAAACAATTTTGAAGGCAATGCCAATTTTGGAAACGCTAAACCTTGGGGTGAATATTTTCGCATGAGGAAAGGTTATCTTCCTACCTTCCCCTTGGACTGTTGTTCATTCGTGGAGGACTTACCTTTAGTCCCTTGCTTTTAATTTTTCCAACGGGCATTTTTGGTTTTACGATTGTTTTTGGTAGTTTTGGAGTTTGTGGTTTTGGAGTTGTGTCTTCTGTTGTCATTGAAGTTCTATGAATTTAATACAAAATAAATCATATTAATTTTCTTTGCAAGGGTTATTTTCCACAATTATTAAACTTCTTGACATTCCCGTTTTTTTTAAGTCACAATACTGATATTTCCAATAAACAAAAATGCAAAAACAAAGTTTTGAAACAGTTCGAAAGCTATATTCTTCAATGCAATTTCTGAAACCATATTTCATACAATATCGCTTGAAATTCATTATGGCAATTGTGTTAATGTTTGTTGTTGCTGGGGCAACGGCTTCGTATGCTTACCTTGTGAAAGAAGTTTTGGATAAAATTTTCATTGAAAAAAACACGCAAATGCTTGTGTTTATTCCAATAATGGTTGTGTTAATTGCCTTTGTGAAAAATACTGCACTCTTTCTTCAAACGCGAACAATGCAAGTTCTTATGGCGAAAGTTACGCAGAATATTCAGGAGGCACTCTATAAAAAATATATAACATCAGACATCTCCTTCTTTGATTCAACGCCAAGCGGTGCAATGATTTCCCGAATATTTCAAACAACTTCCTCAATTTCAAACGGAATTAACACAATTTTGGTTGTTTTGTTGCGGGAAGTTGTTACTGTTATTGCCTTGACGGTGGTTTTGTTTATTCAAAATCCGGTTTTAACACTGTTTAACCTAATTTCAATTCCCTTAACAGTAATTCCTGTAACAATAATCGCAAAAAAAATGCGTAAACAAATTGAGAATGGAAGAGTTGGGATGGAAGGGTTGGTTTCTTGCGTTGATGAATCGCTTCGTTTGCCAAAACTTGTGAAATCTAACGATGCGGAAAACTTTGAAATTCAAAGAGTTTCCACCATTTTCACACAAATGCTTGTTGTGGCAAAGAAAGTTATAACCCTTTCAACACTTTTGCCATCAATTACTGAAACAATTTCAATTTTTGGCGTTGCGGTTGTAATATGGTACGGCGGGTATAGTGTAATAAACGGAACGCTTACAACCGGTGAATTTTTCGCGTTTTTTACAGCAATGACCATTGCCTACAAGCCATTGAAATCCATAAGTGGATTAAGTTTAGTTGTGCAAGGTTTTATAAACTCAACGCAAGTAATTCAAACTGAACTTGAACGCGAAATTACGATAAAATCTGAAAAAGATTCCATCAAACTTGAAAATGTTAAAGGTGCAATTGCTTTTGAAGGCGTTTCGTTTAAGTATAATAACCAGCACGAAGCCTTAACTTTGAACAATGTTTCCTTCAATATTGAATCTGGTAAAGTTCTTGCAATAGTAGGGCCAACAGGTGCGGGGAAATCAACAATCATAAGCCTTCTTGAACGCTTTTATGACCCAATTTCGGGCAGAATCACAATTGATGGCATTGATATTTCAAGTGTGGATCTTTCGTCGCTGCGGCAAAACATTTCCCTTGTTTCGCAGGATGTTCAACTTTTCAACGATACCATTGAAAATAACATAAAATACACAAAAATTGGGGCAACTCGTGATGAAATCATCAACGCGGCAAGGCTTGCGAATGCTGAAGAGTTCATAGAAAAAATGCCGGATGGCTACCAAACAATCGTTGGACAATCAGGAACAAAACTTTCGGGCGGGCAAAAGCAACGAATTGCAATTGCTCGTGCAATTTTGTACAATTCCCCAATTTTACTTCTGGACGAAGCAACTTCCGCTCTTGATTCCATTTCAGAAAAATTGATTCAGGATGCTCTTGAAAAATTTATGCACAACAGAACAACAATTGCAATTGCACACAGGCTTTCAACAATAATAAATGCGGATAAAATTCTTGTTATGCAACACGGAAAAATTGTTGAAAGTGGCACGCACAGTGAATTGATTCAAAGCGACGGACACTACAAAAAGCTTTACACAACGCAATTTGGCGAATAAAATTCGGAAAGAAATAGAATGAGAAATGCGTAAATTTATGCTTCTATGGCAGGTTTTGGGTGGGAATCGTGGGATTTGCGTTGGGCATATTTCCCCAAAAGCCCATGTTGGTGAAATGATTGGTCAATTACACTTTGAAAAATAAAGTAAAAAATGCAGAATAACGATATTTGTAAATATACACGATGGGAAACCTAAAATTGTGTGATATTACACCACACAATTTGAGAGAGGTCTTTAGAAATCTTTGTTTTCGTTCTTTTTACGCTCGTGAAGTTCGAAGTATCTTTTGCGAAGTCTTAAAGATTTTGGCGTAACTTCAACAAGTTCATCGTTTTGAATGTAGGCAATCATTTCTTCAAGAGTCATCAATTTTGGAGTAACCAAACGAATGGCTTCGTCCGCACCTGATGAGCGAATGTTTGTCAGTTGTTTTCCTTTGAGAACATTGACATCAAGGTCGTTTTCTTTGGCATTTTCACCAACAATCATACCTTTATAAACCTTATCGCCATGACGAATGAACATCGTTCCGCGATCTTGAAGACCAAAAATTGCATAAGCAACGGCTTCACCGGTATCGTTAGAAACAAGAACTCCGTTCTTTTTGGAATCAATTTTGCCTTTATAAGGTGCATATTTTGAAAATAAACGGTTCATCGTTCCGGTTCCTTTTGTATCAGTCAAAAATTCGCCGTAATAACCAATCAAACCACGCGATGGCACAAGATATGTAATTCTTGTTTTACCGTCGGTTCCTTGTCTCATATCAACCATTTCGCCTTTGCGAACATTCAATTTTGCAACAACTGAACCTGAATAAGCTTCGTCAACATCAACAAGAACTTCTTCAATTGGTTCAAGCATATTGCCGTTTTCGTCTTTTTGGAAAAGGACTTTTGGTCTTGCAACGGTAAGCTCGAATCCTTCGCGACGCATGTTTTCAATCAAAACGCCAAGTTGAAGCTCGCCTCTTCCTCCAACTTCAAATGTTTCGCTTGTAACATCGGTAACTGTAATTGCGACATTGGATTCCGCTTCCGCGTAAAGGCGATCGCGAATTGTTCTTGAAGTCACTTTATCACCTTCTTGCCCTGCAAGTGGTGAAGTATTAACACCAATTGTGATGGAAATCGTTGGTGGGTCAATTGGGGTGGAATAGATTGCGTCGGTTACTGCGATATCACAAATTGTATCGGCAACGCTTGTTTTTTCAAGCCCAGCAACGGTTACAATATCCCCAGCAATTGCTTCATCAATTGGAATTCTGTGAGTTCCAAAATATCCTTGAAGTTTTGTGAGACGAAAATCCTCAACTTTTTCACCATGTAAATTAAGTGAACGAACGGAGGTGTTAACCCTTGCTTTTCCGCTGTAAACCCTTCCTGTCAAAAGCCTTCCAAGGAAGTTATCTGCGTGAAGAATTGTTGCAAGCATGGAAAATGGTTTTGTTGTGTCAACATCTGGGCAAGGCACTTTTTCCAAAATTGCGTGGAAAAGTGGCATAAGATCCTTGCGTTCGTCAGTTAATTCTTTAACTGCCCAACCGGCTCTTCCTGAAGCGTATAAATATGTGAAATCAAGCTGTTCTGGTGTTGCGTTTAGCATACAGAAAAGATCGAAAATTTCATCAAGAACTTCGTTGTGGCGTTCGTCTTGACGGTCAATTTTGTTGATAATAACAATTGGACGAAGACCCAATTTCAAAGCTTTTCCAAGTACGAATTTCGTTTGTGGCATTGGTCCTTCTGCGGCATCAACAAGTAAAACAACACCATCTACCATTGAAAGTACGCGTTCAACTTCTCCACCGAAGTCGGCGTGTCCTGGTGTATCAACAATGTTGATTTTGTAATCATCAAATTTAACAGCTGTGCATTTTGCCAGAATGGTGATTCCTCTTTCTTTTTCGATGTCGTTGGAATCCATTGCGCGTTCGTCGACATTTTCGTTGTCGCGAAATGTTCCACTTTGTTTAAGAATGTTGTCTACTAATGTTGTTTTTCCGTGGTCAACGTGTGCAATAATTGCAATATTGCGAATTTTATCGGGGGTAATTCCCTCAAATGGGTTGGACATTGTTCTTTTGTAAAATATTTGTAAGTATAGAATTATCGCAAAAAAGCATATGGGGATTTAATTGTCAAGAAATAATTTGGAATGTTTGAAAAAACATCTTGAATTGTGGCAAAAAATGTGGTATTGTTGTTATGTAACTTGCTGATTTTTAAATAAAAAATTCTAAAAAGATAGAGATTTTTAAAAGCCAACCCCAAGATTATCAAGAGCAAAATGTGGATGTGCAGTTCAATTATGTTTTATTTAAAGATGGAGACTATGTTGATGAACTCCAGGATTCAGAAAGTTGTTTTACGTCAGAAAATAAGGAAGAAAATAAAAACATAAATAAATATATAAAAGAACAATTGCCAGAAGAACAATGCAGGATTTTCTAAAATAATCTGCTTAAATTATAACACCAATAACTTCAACACCAAAGCCTTAAATGGCTTTTGTGGGTTGGGTGAAGTTTATTATGATTGACCAACGCCCTGCCCCCCTTGTTGTTGATTTGCTAAGTTGTTGTTATTTTGTATTAATTCTACTTTCTCAATTGCAACACTTTGCATTGGTTTCAGCACGGGTGCAATGGTTCCACGCACTCTGTCTTGAACAAATTCACTAAATTGTGGATTTGTGGCAACTCCTTGAGAAATCGCTGATGAAACTCCAATACAACCAACGGTATCAGAACCTTTATTGTTGTTAACTCTCTGCTTATTATATACTTGTCGATTATGCATTGGCTCTGGATGTCCTTGTGCAATATGTCCTTGCTGGTGAGTGTTGTCAATTCCTTTGTGGACGTCTTTTTTAACTTCTTCAGCGCCTTTGTCAATTCCTTTGTGAACTTCATTCACTCTTTCATTAATAGCGTTATCAGTTTGTTTGTGAGCTTCTTTTTTAACTTCTTCAGCGCCTTTGTCAATTCCTTGATGCACACCCTCCTTTACCGCACCTTTAGTTGTTTGAATTGCCGTACCAACGGCACCAGAAGTTCCTGCTGTTGTAATAGCTGCACCTGCTCCCCCAACTGTTGTTGCAACAGCAGCAGCAACGGGGGCACCAATTCCAGTTGCAACAAGTGCAGCACTTACGCCTGCGGCTGCGGTTGTAATTGCACCGCCAATAGCAACAGCAGCAGCATCTGCCGCTTTTGCTAATGCAACATAACCAGCTTCAATGGCAGCATCTGCGGCTGTTTTTAAAACTTCTTTTGCAGCATTAATTGCAATGCTTTCTGCGGCTTTCAATGCTTCAGCAATAATTTTAGCTGTTGCTTCAATTGCAATTTTTGCAGCTTCTTTTGTAGCATCAATGGCAATATCTGTTGCAATTTTTGCAGCTTCTTTTGCAGCATCAATGGCAATATCTGCGGCTTTTTTGAATGCATCGGAAATATCTTTGGAAACTGCATCAATGTTATTAGCTGCCCGTCCTTGTTGTGTATGCGTTGTTGGTGTTACTCTTTGCTTTACTTGTGTTAAATCTTCAGCAAGAGTTTTCTGAATTGCAGCTTCTTTTTCAACATTGATAGTGTTTTGTAATTTTATATTTTCAACATTGATAGTGTTTTGTAATTTTATAATTGCTTCTTGAACAATTTCTTTAGTTTTAGCTAATAGATCAATGTTATTCGGTTCTGAATGTTTTAGTTCTGAAATTGCTCCTCCCTGTTGTGACATTTGTTAATAAAACATTGATGCAATCAATTGCTTAGAAACTTTGAAATTTGTCAAGTTTTTTTTAGTTTCTCCAACCTCCACCAAGGGCTTTGTAAAGATTCACATAAGTGCTAAGTTGCTGTTTTTTAATTTCAATAAGTTCAATTCGCGATTCAAGGTAATCCCGCCTTGTTAATAGCGATTCAAGGTAATTAATTCTTGCTGCTTTGAACAGGATATCGGAAATTTCGAATGATTCTGAAAGAGTTTGCGTTTGTTGAAGTTTGTAGGAATAGATGTTTTTTAGATTTTCAAGCGATGTTAATTGGTTAAGAACTTCTGAAAAACCTTTGATAAATGCTTGTTCGTAAACATAAAGTGCTTTAATTTGTTCGCTATTTGCGGAAAAATATTCGGCTTTAATTGCTTTTCTGTTTAAAAGCGGAGCAGTAAGCCCACCGGCAAATGCGTAAGCACCTGTTTGTGGACTAACAAGGTATTTCGAATTAAACGATTGATATCCAAGGTTTGCATCAATATTCAGTGATGGATAAAATTCCGCTTTTACAGATTTCACATTAAGTTTTGCCGCCTTCATTTTTAACGCAGCTTTGCGAATGTCGGGTCTGTTTTCAATTAAATCCGCAGGAATTCCCGTATTAATGTTTTGCATTGCAATTTCGGTGAACCCTTGAGACTTCCTTTCAATTGGCTGTGGAAGTCGACCAACAAGAGTGTTGAGTTTGTTTTCGGTTATAATAATTTGCTGCTGAATTTGTTGTTTTCTACTTTTGTTTCTCAAGGTTTCTGCCGTAAAACGCTTAACGGCAAGGGAAGTTGTTCTTCCTGCAAACATTTGCATTTCAACAACTTGTTGTGCTTGTTCAAGAGTGGAAATGTATTCTTTAACAATTTCAAGTTGGTTATCAAGTGCCATAAGTTCGTAATAACTTGTGGCAATTTCGGAAATTAGTTGAGTAACCGCGAAGTTTTTTCCTTCAATTGAATAAAGGTATTCGTAATATGAAGATTTTGCGGAATTTCGTAATTTTTTCCAAATGTCAACTTCCCATGAAGCATTTATTCCAAGGGTGTAATTATTTGGCTGGTTTGCTAAATTTAATGCGGTGTCAACATCGCTTTCTTTTGAAAGAAGACTTGATTTTCGGTTTTCGTAACCTGCATTTAAGCCAACTTTTGGCAGATATTTCCCCTGCCTTGCCATGACAACATTGTTTGCAATGTTAATTTCTTGCTCCAGAATATTCAATTCCTGATTATTCTTCAAAGCAATTTCAATAAGGTTTGTAAGGTTGGAATCTTGAATGAAAAGTTTCCAGCTTTTATCAATCACATTTGCCTTCTGGATTTTTTCTGCATCGCTTTCAGTTGGCATATTTTGAAAATTCGCAGGAACAATAAGGCTTTCCTTTGGTTGTTTTTGTAAAAGCTTTGGAACGCAGTTGTTTAATAATGCACAAAAAAGCGGAATTAAAACAAGGTTTAATTTAAAAACTTTATTCATCGCAATTATGATTAAGTTTGTGTTCGGTTAGGGGTTCTTTGTCTTCGTTTTGAATAAGGGTTTTTCCTTGGTCAAGTGTTCCGAAAATGTAGTAAAGACCCGGAACAATAATTAAACCGAAAAATGTTCCAAATAACATTCCGCCAAGGGCTGAAGCGCCAATTGTGTGGTTTGCAACAGAACCCGCCCCACTTGAAAGAACCATTGGAATTAACCCTGCGATGAATGCGAGGGATGTCATCAAGATTGGGCGAAAACGCATCAATGCACCTTGAATTGCTGCTTCTAAAACGGATATATTACTATTGTTTTGTTTTTGTCGTGCGAATTCGACGATCAAAACCGCATTTTTCCCTAGCAATCCAACAAGCATAATTAAACCAACTTGTGCGTAGACATCATTGGCAAGTCCCATCATTTTCAGCAATAAAAACGAGCCAAAAATTCCGGGTGGAAGGGAAAAAATTACGGCAAATGGTATTATGAAACTTTCATATTGTGCCGAAAGAACAAGGTAGACGAATAGAAGAACAACAATGAAAATGTAAATTGCTTCGTGTCCGCGTTTTGATTCATCATAAGAAAGCCCTTCAAAACCAATGTCAATTCCGCGTGGTAATGTTTTTTGTGCAACTTCTTTAATTGCATTAATGGCATCGCCGGAAGTGTAACCTTTGGCGGGGACTGCTCTAATTGTTGCTGCATTATAAAGGTTGAATCGTGTAATTTCGTTTGGTCCTTGCACTGGCTTAAGCTTCATAAAAGATGAATATGGAACGAGTTCTTCGTGATTATTCCTTGTGTAAAGGTTTAAAACATCAGATGGCAACGCTCTAAATTCAGGGGCAGATTGCACATAAACCTTGAAGAACTGCCCAAAACGAATAAACCCCTGTTCGTATGTACTTCCAATTAGAATGTCAAGGTTATCCATTGCTTTACCAACCATAACCCCTTTTTGCATTGCTTGGTTTGTATCAACTTCAAGTTCATATTGCGGAAAACTTGCCGAATAGAATGTGAATAAACCCGTAAGTTCTGGTCTTTTTTTAAGATTTTCCATAAAT
>Ga0214919_10008707_pt1 | contig 13269 bp, 8 predicted proteins | sample LL1503_MetaG_FD_177994 | JGI IMG/M metagenome (GOLD analysis project Ga0214919, IMG submission 177994) | Freshwater microbial communities from Lake Lanier, Atlanta, Georgia, United States - LL-1503 | ecosystem: Environmental > Aquatic > Freshwater > Lake | place: USA: Georgia | collected 2015-03-15
CTTGGAAAATTTTGAAATACAAGTGTATAATGATGAAGTACAAGAAAAAATTATTACACAATGTGATTTATATGATAGAATATGTAATAATTTAGTAGAAATGAATAGTACAATTATGATAAAAAATATAGTAAATGAAATAACAAAACTAGAAAAGAATTTTCCTATTTAGACTAAATTTAAAATTATTTATGTTTAGCTTAAATACTATCTAAGATTATTATGGACCGGGCGGACCTTGAGGACCTTGAGGGCCTTCTAATCCTTGTGGTCCTTGAAGACCTTCAGGACCTTGTAATCCTTGAGGACCTTGAGGACCTTGACCACCTAATGGACCTTGTGAACCTTGTGGTCCAGGAGAACCTTGAGGTCCAACAGGTCCAGCAGGTCCTTCAGGTCCTGGAACTAGAGGAGAAGGTCCGGCTGGACCTTGAGGCCCTTCAGGACCTTGTACACCTTGAAGACCTTGAAGACCTTGAGGACCTTGCGGGCCTAAAATACCTGCAACAAATAAATCCCAATCACAATTATTTTCTTCAGGTTTTGAATCTTCATTACAATTAATTGCAATATATGCTGACCCGCAATAATTTACTATATCATTTGATTTATATTTTGTTTCATGACACCATTTACCTTTCCATATAAATGAAGGACCAATATGGCCTCTTTTACCTTTTTCACCTTCAGGTCCACGATGACCAGTTTTACCTCTTTTACCTTGAGGCCCATGAGGACCTTGAGGACCATGATGACCTCTTTCACCTTTATCTCCTTTTGGACCTCTTTCACCTATTGGTCCTTGGTCTCCTTTAATAACATTTAAATTAAGTGGTGCACAGCTAGATTCACTATCAATATTATATAAATTATGTACTTTTACTGATTTTGCAGATACTTTATCATCATCATGATGAGATTTTACTTCTTTTTCTTTATGGTGGTGTTTTTTAGATTTAGAAGAATGTTTATGTTTTTTAGATTCAGAAGAATGTTTATGTTTTTTACTATGTTTTTTAGATTCAGAGTCGTTTGTAGAGATATTTTTTCTATCGCTCATACAAATATATATCTAAATGTAGAAAATATTTTTAAAAAATATTAATATTTTTTTTAAAAATCTTAAGATATTTTTTTCAAACATATTATATATAATATAATGTCTGATACACATTATTTAAAAAAAATTACTAAAATGAATAAAATTAATAAATATTTAAAACAAGGAAGTAATACATATGGTTCTTTTTTCAGTTTTACTTCTCAACCTATAAATGACAACGAATCTTTTAAATTTGAAAGACATATTAATATTAAAAATATACATCATTTAAATAACAGTCCAAATATTAAATTTTTAAAATCAGGCATTTTTGTTATTAATTTAATTATGAATTTATCAGATAGTTCTCAAATAGCTTTATTTAATAATGGTAATTTAATTGAAAATACTATTAGAACTACAAATAATTTAACAAACACTATTTGTCTTCATGAAATTATTATTTTAAATGAATTAGATATATTATCTTTAAGAAATTACAAATCAAATAAAATAATATCTATTATAAATACAAATAATGAATTTGATAATATAAGTCAAAATTTAGATTTAACTATTTGGAAAATTGGAGATTATAATGACGATGATTCTAGTCCTCAAGAATCTAGTGAAGAAGAATCTAGTGAAGAAGAAATTAGTGACACAGATTCAAAAAAATCAGACGACAAATCACACAACAAATTACACAACAAATCAGATGATAAATCAGATGATAAATCAGATGATAAATCAGATGATAAATCAGATGATAAATCAGATGATAAATCAGATGATAAATCAGATGATAAATCAGACGATAAATCAGATGATAAGTCAGATGATAAATCAGATGATAAATCAGATGATAAACCAGACGATAAATCAGATGATAAACCAGACGATAAATCAGACGATAAATCAGACAAACCAGACGACAAACCAGACGATAAATCAGACGATAAATCAGATGATAAATCCTGAAACTAGTCAAAAGAACAATCAAATTCTAATAAATAATTAAATTTTCTATATTAATCTAATATGTACAAAACTATTATATTAATATTAATTATCATTTTAATATATTACAATGTAAATTGTTTATGCGAAACATTTATAGAAGAAAGTTCTATTGATTCTATTAAAAGTTTTACAAAAGAGATTTCTATTTATAGACCAGTAGAATCAAATGAATTAGCAGATGTTAAAACTAAAATTTTAAAAGAAATGAATAAATTAAATTTAAAAATTAAAGAACAATTATTTACAAGAAACATTAAAAATAAAAATTATAAGTTTTCAAATTTAATTGGAATAAATCCTAATTCAAAAGGTCCATATATATTATTAGGAGCTCATTTAGATTCACCTCAAATAGAAGGTTGTGAATCAACTATAGATGCTGCAACATCAATTGCAATAATATTAGAATTAGCAAAAAATATACTAAAAAATAATCCTAATTTTCCAATAATGATATTATTTGTTGATGGTGAAGAAGCTATAGATGGTTCTTGGTCAGATGATAATACATTATCTGGTTCTAAATATTTTGTAAATAATTTTAATTTGGATTTAATTGATAAAGTATATATATTTGATTTAATTGGAGGTGATATTGAAAATAATAAAATAGCAGGGTTTAGTAATAATCCAGATACTTTTAATGATATAAAAAAATTAGCAGAAATTAATTCAAATTATAAAAATAAAATTTTTATAAATCCAGACATATTCATGGCAAAAAATACAATAATAGATGATCATGTTCCATTTAAAGAAAAAGGTAAATATTCATTAAATTTAATTCCATATATATTTCCAAAAAATCATCATAAATTGGAAGATAATTATAAAAATGTAAATTGGGATTATGTTAATGTATTTTATAATGTATTTTTTGATTTCTTAAAGGTATAAGTATTTTTTTTATAATGGTCCTGATAATGATTCTGATAATTTTGATAATCTTCTTAATCTTATTAATCTTGTGAATGATGTTAATGATCTTGTTGGTAATGTTGATAGTGTTGGTAATGTTGATAGTGATAATATTGATAATTGTCTTGATGATGGTCTTGATGATGGTCTTGATGATGGTCCTGATGATGGTCTTGATGATGGTATTGATGATAGTCTTGATAATAGTCTTGATGATATTGACGATGGTCTTGATGATGGTATTGATGATAGTCCTGATGATGGTCTTGATGATGGTCTTGATGATGGTCTTGATGATGGTATTGATGATAGTCTTGATAATAGTCTTGATGATATTGACGATGGTCTTGATGATGGTATTGATGATAGTCCTGATGATGGTCTTGATGATGGTCTTGATGATGGTCTTGATGATGGTCTTGATGATGGTCTTGATGATGGTCTTGATGATGGTATTGATGATGGTCTTGATGATGGTCTTGATGATGGTATTGATGATAATTCAGATAAATTATCAATAGAATAGTATTTTTTTTGTAAAAGCAATATCATTGTATTTAAATATATATAAGATTCGGAATTATTACTTGCTATTTTATTTATTATATTAATAATATTTTTATTTTTATAGATTAGTGTATAACATAATCTATATAAATTATCAATATATAAATTATTATTCATATGTTGATTAAATAACATATTTAAAATGTTATAATTAGTGATATCATTAATATCAGGATATTCATTTAATGAATTTATTAATTTAATTATATATTTAATTTTGTTATTAATATTTTTATCTAAATTAATATGTATTAATAACATATCAAATTGATGTTTTATAATTTTTAAGGGCATATATAATGCCCAATAATCATATATAATTCATTTATCAATTTTTATAACCGCTCTAAAAAAAGATGAAATACAATAGTATTAAATAAAAATTAATTTTTTATTATATCTAATAATAATGATAACTAATACTAAAAAAATATTATATATTGGAATATTTATATTATTAATAATAATTGTATATAAATATAATTTTTATATAGAAAAATTTGTAGAAATAAATATAAATGTTCCTAAAAAAATTTATATATTTAACGATAATAGTATATTATCAAAAGTTAATATAGAGTCACTTAAATTAAATACACCAACTGATTGGGATATAATTACTTTAAATGAAGAAAATATTAGTAATTATATTAGTAAGTCTAATTTAGATATATATAGTAAATTTAAAGATAAAAGATTTATTGATTTAGTTACTTTACATATATTATATTATAACGGAGGTATTGTTGTTGATTCAACAATTCGAATTAAATTAGGAGAAGTTTTTAATAATTATGTAAAAGAACTTTATGATGAAGAATATAATTGTAGTTTAATTGAATTTAATCAAAATAATAAAAAAAATACATTTTTAAGAAATTGGATTTATATAGCTCCAAAAAATAGTGTATTTATTAAAAATTTACATACTGATTTATATAATAATTATTTATTAAAATTTAATGATTTTATTAAAAAAGAAAATATGTTAAATAATAAAACTGACTTAATACTTTCTTCAAATGAAGCATACTTTATACATTACCAAGTAATTAATAAATTATTAAAAAATAGATTTTTATATAATACAAAAAGTAAAATAGAACAATCAACAAAAAATTACGGAATAAGACTGGCTAAAGCTAATGAAAAGGCTGAATTAAATAAAAATATATTAAATTATATTTTTACACCCGTATATATCTAATCAGATGTGCTCCAATCAGAAAAGATTGATGTTTCAATTTCATTAAATATTGATTTATTGAATCCTCCGGTTTTCTTTAAATCAGTTATCATAATAGGAATATTTGATTTAGGAGTAGGCATTTGAAGCTCTGGGATTTTTATTATTTGTTGAGGTGCTGATGAAACAGGTGATGTAACTTGTAATGCTGGTTGTTGAGGTGCTGATGAAACAGGTGATGTAACTTGTAATGCTGGTTGTTGAGGCATTGAAGAAACAGGTGATGTAACTTGTAATGCTGGTTGTAAAAATTGTTGAGGTACACTCATACCAGTTGATGGTATTTGTAATATAATTGAAGGTTGTTGAGGTAATTTAGGAGTTTCTGTTGAATCAAATAAATTTACAATAATAATAATTATTAATATTCCTAAACCTATAACAAAAGCCCATCTATAATTTTTTAAGTTATCATCAAATAAATCAGATAAATTTTTATCTATTTCATTAAAATCCCATTCACTTTTTGTATTTGAAAATTTGTCTCTTTTAGAAGCATCTCTAATAGCCAATTCTAATTGTTTTTTTTTAAGACCTTCTTTATATGCATTTTTAGACTTCATTTTAATACAATTAATTCCCTTACCTATAAAACCAGGTTTACATCTTTGATAACAAATATTTTTTACAGTATCTTCATTACTTGCACATCCTAATCTTTTTTTTTCTATTTTTTCTTTGCTAACTTTATTTTCACAAAAGGTATCTTTATCATTTGTATTATTTGGACAAGCTACATATTCATTAGTTCTAAAACTTCTTTTATAACCTTCTTTTTTTACTACGTTATTTTTTTTATTCATATGAATTATATAAATAATTTTAGAAAAAAAAGTTTTTAAATAATTTAAATATTATTTCTAAGTATTTAATTTTATTTTATATTCCAGCATTTGAGTTAAATCCTTAGTGTAGAATTAAGTAAACTATAAATTAAAGCTGGACCATTTGAAATGATAAGATAAATTATTATAAATAAAAATATATATAATTAAAATGTATATTAATTTATTATGTTCATAAACTTTATTTACGATGAATTTATAGATTTTTTTAAGTTTTTAAATGAAAGAAATGTTTTAACTACTGGCATTGGTTTAGTAATTGCTTTACAAGTAAATTCATTATTTGCTAATATTTTAGATGATTTAATAAAACCAGTTGCAACTAATGTTGTTTCTGAAGATATTAATAAACATTATATTGAATTTTATGGTATAAGGTTTAAAGTAGGTCATCTTTCAATGAGTATAATTAATTTTATAATAACAATGATTTTAATATTTTATTTATATAAAGTTTCTAAGAAAGCCCCCTCATTTATAGAAAATATGTATGGTAGTATTACTAATTCTATATCATCAGTATCAAAAACTATAATTTCCACAAATTATTTTTAACAAATAAATAAAATTTAAATTTAATAATAATTAGATTTAAATAATATTGAGTATAAAGTAATATAATATGCCACAAACAATAAATAGATTTTTTATTAATTCATATTTTGATATTTCAAAAAATGTAAATGTAAATGTAGATAATTTTAATTTTGATTATATATTAAATTTAGATTTGTCTTTATATCCACCATTTATTGGAATGCAAACATTTTTTACAACATATAATTATACTATTAATTCTGATTCAACTATAGGAATAATAAATTTAACACTTAATAAAGATTTAGTAAAAAATTTATTAACTTATGATTTTAATAAATATACAAAAAATGGTATTATAACATTTGAACCAGGAAATATTGATGTATTTACTAATCCAAATTTTGGTATATTAAAAGCAGAACCTTGTAAATTTGGTTATCGCATTCTAGAAATTATAGCTACAAAAATATTTGGTAATTGTGAAGATTATGTTTTAATTGATAATGGAATTGATTTTTATAAATCCGATGGTGTATGTTTAATAAATCAAGTTATTGATGATATAGGTAATTTATTTAATGATGATACAGTTTTAAATAATATTATGACAATTTATCAAAATGATTCACATTATATTAATACACCAGGTACACATAATTTTTATTTTTATAATTCTATTTGGGAATTTCCAATGTTTTATTCTGATGCAGTTTCTTTTATAGATGGTAATAATACAAATAATTTCAATGGACCAAATATGGGGGGCTCCGAAATTGATAATGGGTTATATAATATTCCTATTTTATTAAAATTTTGGGGTATTGGTGGGAATTCTCCATTAAATGTTATAGCAATAGGAAATAATTTAAGTGTAACTATTACTTGGAATCCACCTGAGAGTTTAAAAAATATTACTGCTTATAAAATAAAATGGACGGATGATAATTCACAAATTTTTCCTATAAATCAAATAATTGTAAATAATGGTGGTACTAATTCAGTAACAATTAATAATTTATTAGGAGGTATATTATATTCTTTTACAGTCACTGCTATTTCAGGAAGTATATTAAGTATTGAATCACAACCTTCTAATTCTATTATTTTAATTAGCCAAGCTGCAATAATTAATAATTTATCAGCTATATCTGGATATGTTAAAGCTTACTTAACATGGACACCTCCTTATAATAATGGTTCTAATATTACAGCATATAAATTTTTTTATAATATAACTAATTCTTCTGTTAATTTAAATAGTTTTAATTTTATTACTACTTGGTTAGATGCAAGTGATGAAACTTCATTAGAATTAAATCTTTTAAATGAAGTTTATTATGTAATTAATTGGATAGATAAAAAGAATAATTTAGATTTTAATTGTTTATCTATAAATGTTATATATAATTCTGTTAATAAATTTGTAAATTTTTCAAATACTGATGGTTATTTATCATTTAGTAATTTAATTATAAATAATGTAACAAGATATGCTTTCTTTTTCGTAGCATCATTTGCTACTTTGAGTCAATATATTTTGATTAAACAACAAGATGATATTTCTATATATTTAACTATTGGTATATTATCTGGAATTTCAAATAATGATGGTAAATTATATTGGTTCAATAATAATAATAATTCATATGCAAATTCAAATACAACTTTAAATATTGATACTATATATTTATTTACAGTTTATTACGATGGTATAAATTTTAATTTTAAAATTAATGGTGAACTAGATTCATCTACTACTGGTGATTTTTCTATATATAATGATACTAATGTTACTTTATCTAAGTTAGGTAATTCAAGTGTATTCCCAACAAATAATAATTGGAATTTGTATGAATTTATATATTGCAATACTAATGTATCAATAGATAATATTGAATTAATAGAAAGTTATTTAAATTTCAAACATAATCTTCAATTAGATAAATATGAAATAGTAGATATTAGTAGTAATAATACATATTTTTATGATGGATTAATAGATTTAAATGATTTTATATTTCTAAATTTATTAGAAAATAATAAATATGTAATTGATACAAATAATAATTTAGCTTCGTCAATTAATGGTTTATATAATTCATCATCTTATGATATTGAATTAGCTGCAATTAATTCAATAGGCACTTCTAATTTGTCTAATACAATTTCTTTAATAACTGGTAATAAATTGAATTATCCATCAAATTTATATGGAATTTCTGGTATTGCAAAAGTATTTATATCATGGACACCACCTTTAACTGTTAGTCCTAATGTAGTCACTGATTATAAAATATATTATACAGGTGCTGATATAACATTACCTGTAAGTACAGTTTATTCATATTCTGGTTATATTAATTTTGATGATTTAAGTTTTTTAACTTTATTTGATACTCATTCTTTTATTGTTGATACAAGTGGTAATTATGCAACTACTATTTTAAATTTAATAACAGAATCATCATATACAATTCAAGTATCTGCATTTAATAATACATTAGAAACATTAAAATCAAATTCTATTATTTTAACAATAGCAGGGCAACCATCTGCTCCATTAGATTTAACATTTACAATAGTTGGTGATGCAATTACGCTTCAATGGAAAGCTCCATTAAATAATGGTGGTTCAAATATTTCTGCTTATTTAATTAATATAAATTCATATATAGAATTTATAGAAAGAGTAAATATAAATGACTTACAATTTATTAATCCATATTATTCTTATTCTATAAGTGGTTTAGAATCAGGAATTTTATATAATGTTTATATTCGTGCAATTAATATGTCAAATATTATAGGTTTAGATATAACAAGTAGCTTTGTAATAGCAATTCCTTTACCACCTATAAATTTAACAATATTAAATACAACAGAAAAAAGTATTTCTTTTTATTGGAATGATAATATTTTACCAGATAATTACAATAATAGTTATTCTAGTTATAAAATTACATTGAATCCTTCAGATGCTAGTGGAAATATATTAATTGATAAGGGTAATACTTTTCATTTTAATAATTTGACTAAAAATACAAATTATACAATTAGTGTTTCAACAGTTGATAATAATAATTTTATTAGTGTTCCAGCTACAATTAATGCATTTACTGGAAATAAATATGCTCATAATTTTTATTTATTAAATCAACCATTTAATCAGTATGCATTTATATTTACACCAGGTGGATTAGATAATAATTTAACTACTGATTATTATTTAACAATATTTGATAACAATAATCGTATTTTATTTAATCTTTCATTTGGTATTTCATATTCAGGAAATGCAATATATGATAATATAAATAATATTTGGCAAATATTAATTCCTCAATCACTAAATCTAATTAGTAATTATAATTATACATTTAATATATTAGTTTATCCATTTACTTCAACAACTAATGCAGATTCTAACAGAGAAATTAGTATATCTATTAAAGTTCCAACTAATCAATTTTATATATTTAAGACAACTAGTTTAAAAAATAATTTATTACTTAATTTTTTTCCTCCCTATTTATCAGCAAGTAATAATTCTTATAATTTAAGTATATTAGATAATAACTCATCAATTATTATTAATAATGTTAATTTTACAGATCCATCGTATAATATTTTAAATTTAGTACCAAATAGTTATTACACTGGAAGTTTAATTAGTAATTCTGATACTGCTGGTAATAATCTATCTAATTTTTCTTTTTATAATTATCAAATTACTGACTTAAGTGCTTCATTTATTGTTCCACAAACACAAAATCCGAATGATTTGGGTAATTGGAATTTTACATGGACTAAACCAAATAATTATATTAATGATTCTTTTATAACACAAAGCTTTGAAATTATATCAGATTTATCAACAAATAATATAATTTTTTATCAAGATGAATATCAAGATACTAGTTTAACTTTATCAGCTTATGATTTAATTAATAAATATGGTTATAATTCAGATGTACATTATTTTCAAATCAGTGGATATTGGTTAAGTGATAGTAGAACATTGATTACATCAGCAAATTATAGTAATTTTTTATTACAAATAATTCCATTAGCACCTACTAATTTAATAATTTCAGATTCTGATTATGATTACTTAACAATTTCTTGGACACCTTCTATTTATCCAAGTGTAAAACCACAATCATATTTATATACTAATTATATTATAACTGTAACTTCTTCTGATAGTAGTTTTATTGAAATTAATAAAATTATATCATTTGGTGTTAATTCTTATACTATACAAAATTTAAATTTTAATAATTATACAATATCTTTAGCAGTGAAAGATAATTCAAATAACATAAGTTCGTCAATAATAATAAATTCATACAATGGTAAAAAATATGCATCTAATATAGTTTTATTAAATCAACCAAATAATCAATATTTATTTAATTTTAGACCAGGATCATTAGATATTTCAACAACTACTGATTATTGTTTGACAGTATTTGATTTTAATAATTCAAATTTAGGAACGTATATTTTTGGACCAACTTCTGGTGGATTTTATAATATCTGGAGTTATTTATTACCATCAAATTTAGTTTTAACAAATAGTTCTTATACTTTTAATTTATTAGTATATCCAACAGGTCAAAATAATAATGTTGATTTAAACAGAGAAACTAATATTACAATTCAAATACCATTAAATAATTATTATATAATTTATATTTTTAATGGTGTTAATTTTGATAGTAATATGGGAATGGTGTTCTGGTTTCCATCTTTTATAAATACGAATGAATTAACTATAAATAATTATAGTATTACTATGGATTCTTCATCAGGTACTATAACATCTACTACTAATAATTCTATTGTAACTCTGACAAATAATACATTATATAATAGTCAATTGATTGTAAATATGAGTGATAATATAACTAATTATATTACTAATTTTACATTTTTTAATTATAATGTTACTGATATTTCAGCTACTTTCATACAACCATTAAATTTAATAAATGATTTAGGTTCTTGGAATTTCAGTTGGATAAATCCTAATTTATATGGTAATGACATTATAAATAATCAAATTATTCATATAGAAAATAATGAATTAAAATATATTTATAATCAATCTAGTATTTCAAATTCATTAATTTTATCTGCATATGATTTATATAATTTATATAATTATAATTTAGGGTCAAATTTATTTATTGTTGAAACAACATGGATTTCTGATTCTGGTATAAATATATTTAACACAAATTCAATTAATTTTACTTTTCCTAGTATTAGTCCAGTTGTTATTGCAACTAATATAACAACAACTTCAATAACTATAACTTGGAATTTTTATGATCCTATTAATATTAGCGAATATCAAATGTTAATTAATGCAACAGGTCATTATACAACACCTCCTACATCATCATATACTTTTACCAGTTTAACAGCTAATACTCCATATTTAATTAAAATATGGGCCTTAGATAGTAATAATGATATAATAAGTGATATAATAAATTTAAATATTACTACTGAAAATACTACTAGTACAGTACCAAACCCTCCTACAAATGTATATGGTGAATCAAAGGATAGTTCAGTAAAAGTTTATTGGACACCACCAACTTCAGGGATTTCAGTTGATAATTATCAAGTTTCTTATAGTACAGATGGAATAAATTATAATCTATTTGAAACAACAGCAACATCTAGTCCACAGACAATAACAGGATTAATAAATGGAACTTCTTATACTTTTAAAGTTATAGCAATAAATAATACATTTGGTAGTAGTAACCCATCTATCAGTTCGTCCAATGTCACCCCAAATCCAACATTAGCACCAAATGCCCCTACAAATGTTGGATGTAATGTAGGAAATGGACAAATAGAAGTTTATTGGACTCCAGCATCAACTGGTGGAACGACTGCATATTATCAAATTTCTTATAGTTATAATGATGTAAATTACACTTTATTTGAAACAACTACTCCATCAAGTCCACAGACAATAACAGGATTATTAAATGGAAGACTATATAGATTTATTGTAACAGCGCATAATATAATAGGTTATAGTAATTCTGCTCCATCCAATGAATTTGCACCAATATATCCACCAAATGCTCCAACAAATGTGTTAGCATTTGTAATAAATGGTACTTCAATTTATATTTCATGGGATTCTTATTCCGAGGGAGAAGCAGTAGATTATTATAAAGTATCATATAGTACAGATGGAACAAACTATACTATAGTTGATGATACAATTTCATATAATTCAAATAATTATACTTTAAATGGTCTAACTAGTGGAACAACATATTCAATTATTGTAATTGCTTATAATGGCGGTGGTTATAATATGTCAGACCCATCTGGTCAAATTACACCACAGGACCCTCCTAATAAGCCTAGTATATATAATAGTGAAGTTTATACTGTTGATGGTTCTCCTGCTGTTAAATTATTTTGGAATGGAAATGCAGATTCATATTCTGTATCAATTAGTACAGATTTAAATTCAATGTCTCCTTGGTATAATTTAGGAACATTTACTAGTGGTCAAATTATAACTGGATTAGATTGGAATACAGTTTATTATTTTAAAGTTACTGGAATAAATAATGGTGGTCAAACTGATTCTGATTCATATGAAATAGGAACAGGAAGTTAATAAAAATACGCACCACTTTATATAATTTACGTTTATAATTAAAATTAAATATATTAATTGATAATGGATATAATAACAAAAAAAACAATTTGTTTAAATATGATAGTAAAAAATGAATCGCATATTATTGTTAATACATTAAAACATTTATCAAAATATATTAAATTTGATTATTGGGTAATTTGTGATACTGGTTCTACAGATAGTACTATAAAAGATATACAAAATTATTTTGATGAAGTTGGTATAAAAGGAGAATTAATTGAAACACCATGGAAAGATTTTGGTTATAATAGAACTGATGCATTAAATCATGCATATAAAAAAACAGATTATGTATTTGTTTGGGATGCAGATGATGAAATTGTTGGTAATTTTGAATTACCAAAAAATTTAACTGAAGATTCTTATAAATTTATATTTGGTA
>Ga0214919_10008708_pt1 | contig 13268 bp, 13 predicted proteins | sample LL1503_MetaG_FD_177994 | JGI IMG/M metagenome (GOLD analysis project Ga0214919, IMG submission 177994) | Freshwater microbial communities from Lake Lanier, Atlanta, Georgia, United States - LL-1503 | ecosystem: Environmental > Aquatic > Freshwater > Lake | place: USA: Georgia | collected...
GCTGCGCCGCAATATGATGGGGTCATCAGGTCTAGGGAGCGCGCTCCAGGGCTTGGGGCGCGGATGCACGGCTTCGGTGCGATCCGCACGAAATCACCGATCACCAACAGGCGGCAGCGCCTGAAAGAGCCAGACCATGGAATGCAAGATTCATTGGGTGCCCGGCAGCGGCATGGGTTTTGTGGCAGAGACCGGCAGCGGCCACCTGTTGACGATGGACGGTGCGCCCGACGGCGGCGGTCGCAACCTGGCGCCCAGGCCGATGGAAACCCTGCTCGCCGGCGCGGGCGCCTGCACCGCTTATGACGTGGTGCTGATCCTCAAGCGCGGCCGCCACGACGTCACGGGCTGCGAGCTCAGGGTCGAGGCCGACCGCGCCGCCACCGACCCCAAGGTCTTCACGCGCATCAAGCTGCATTTCACCGTTACCGGCCGCAAGCTGGCCGAGGCCGCAGTGGCCAGGGCGATCGCGATGTCGCACGAGAAATACTGCTCGGCGACGATCATGCTGGGCAAGACTGCCGAGATCAGCACCAGCCACGAGATCATCGATATCTGACCGATTCAGACGACGTGGGCCACCCGCGTCATCACGCCTGCCACAGCCCGCATCAACCAGCGCACCGGCGCGGGCACCGGGCTGGCGCCGGCCTGCAAGGCCTGGTCGGCGTGTCGGGCTTCGTCGGCCTTCATCTGCGCGACCACCGCGCGCGAGGCCAGGTCCTGCTCCGGCAGGCGCTGCAAGTGGCCGGCCAGGTGGGCTTCGACCTGCCGCTCGGTTTCGACGACAAAACCCAGGCTGATGCGGTCGCCGGCCCGCCCGGCGGCCAGGCCGATCGCGAAGGCACCGGCGTACCACAGCGGGTTGAGCCAGCTGGGCCGGTCGCCCAGATCGGCCAGCCGGCGCTCTATCCAGGCCAGGTGGTCGGTCTCCTCGCGACCTGCGGCCAGCATCTGGGCGCGCAGCTCGGGCGTTCGGGCCGTCAAGGCCTGCGCCGCGTAAAGGGCTTGGGCGCAAACCTCGCCGACATGGTTGACCCGCATCAGTGCGCCCGAGAGCTTGCGCTGCCCCGGGTCCAACGCAGCGCTGGTTTGGTCTGGCAGCGGCATCGGCCGCGCCGCGTGTGCGCTGCGGGTCAGCGTGCGCAGCGCCTGATCGGCGCTGCTGAGTACATCGTCCAGGGTCACATCGTTCAGGGTCGGCATCCGCTGAGGATAGCCCAGCGCTGCTTGCCAGGCTTGCGTTGTAGCAAGACAACAGCCGGCACGTTTTCAGGGCTTAATGCTTTGCGAAAAGCTCCCACTCTGGTGCAATACACCCAACTTCCGATGAGGATGTTGGCCTGACCGGCCCCCACCGCTCCCGGTGAGAGGGTTTCCTTCGGGATCGGGACCTCTTGTTCAACCTAGGAGATTTACCAAATGAAAAAGTCACTCGTCGCATTCGCCGTGCTCAGCGCAATCGCTGGTGCCGCCTCGGCCCAGTCGTCGGTCACCGTTTTCGGTGTCGTTGACCTGAGCGCCAACAACTGGAAGCTCGGTTCGCAGTCGCAAAACCGCATGGACTCCAACATGATGAACAGCAACCGCCTCGGCGTGCGCGGTGTTGAAGACCTCGGCGGCGGCCTGTCAGCCAACTTCCACCTTGAAGGTGGCATGGACAACAGCATGGGCCAGGGCGGCAACGGCGTTGTCAACAGCGTGAACAACGGCACCACCACCGGCGTCTTCGCTTTCGAGCGCAAGTCGACCGTCGGCGTCGCAGGCAGCTTCGGCGAGGTCCGCCTCGGCCGCGACTACACCAGCGCTTTTTTGAACGCCGCAACCTTTGACGTCTACGGCGCAAACGGCATGGCCACCACGATCAACCTGTACCTGGGCGGCTACAACGGCCCGGCAGCCATGGGGTCCAATGCCAATACCGTCGTTCGTGCCAACAACATGATCGCCTACTACCTGCCCGCAGGTCTGGGTGGTTTCTACGGTTCGGCCCAGGTTGCTGCCGCAGAGAACACCCGCGGTCAAACCTTCGTCGCCGGTGACGCGACGAAAGGCACCAACAACATCAATGCTTCGTCCGGGATTTCCGGTACCGGTTACATGGGTGGCGTTCTTGGCTACGCCGCGGGCCCGATCAACGTCGGTGTTGGCTTCAACACCACCAAGGCTGCCACTGGCGCTGGCACTGCTGCAGCGCCTTTCAGCACGGCTGACTACAAGATCACCAACATCGGTGGTTCGTATGATTTCGGTGCTGTCAAGGTCCTGGGTCTGTGGAACCAGGCCAAGTACGGCGTGAAATCGTACACTGTGACGCAGTTGAGCGCGTCGATCCCGATGGGCCAGGGCGAGATCAAGGCCAGCTGGGCGAGGGGTGACGCTGCTGGCGGCGGTACCGATGCCAATGATGCAACCTTGATGGGCGCTGAGTACATCTACAACCTGTCCAAGCGCACCGCGCTGTACACCCAGATGGGCCAGCTGAAGAATGCTGCTGCCAACAAAGTTGGTGGTAGCTTCGCGAGCATCATCGGCGGCGGTACCACCAACGTGGGCCAAGGCGGTATCCAGATCGCAACTGAAATCGCTGCAGGCGGTTTCAAGTCGACCGGCTACGGCGTCGGCGTTCGTCACAGCTTCTGATAGCGACAGGGCTGGGACCGGTCAACCGGTCCACGGCCTTGCGCTTCAGTCCCAAAGCCGCCTTAGGGCGGCTTTTTTGCGTCTTGTTTGACCAAAGAGTCGAAGGCCAAGTCGACCAAGGCCAAAGCCGAGGTCAAGGCCGAGACCAAGGACGCGATCAAGAAGGGCGACATGCCGGCTGCCGGAGAAGTCGGCAAGAAGTGATGTGATGCGCCCGGGTGATGCCGGGCTGGTCTGCAGAGGCGCTCGACAGAGCGCTTTTTGCGTTTTCAGTGCGGCGCGCTCGTCGCCGCGACGGTCTTGTTCGGTTCTTGAGATGACCGACCATGCCGGGTGAGAGTTCAGGGTCTGACCTGAGCTTGCGCGGCGATGGTGCATCGTGGCAGGCTGACACTGCGGCCGCCCAGCGGCGACAGTTTCCAACCGCGCTGCCCGAACGCCAACGCGCGCTGCTGCATCGAGCGGCCTGAATTCATCGCGTTCCCAGACACCCGCGTGGCCTGCCATGGCGTGGACTAGGGGCGGATCGGTGGTTGACTTCAGACTTATGAAAACTTATTATTTCAAGCATGAACTCGATCGAGTGGCGCACCAAGGCCCAAGCGCCAGTTGCGAAAGCTGCCGGCCTCGGTGGGGCTTGAGCTTAGGCGCGCTGTCACCGCCGAACTGGTAGACCTGGCCCAAGCTCGCAACGTCAAAGCGCTGACGCGGCACGAGTTTGGATTTCGCCTTCGGGTCGGAATCTATCGGGTGTTTTTTGACTTTGACGGCGCGGTGCGCATTGTCAGCATCGAGGAAGTGAGCAAGCGTGATGAACGCAGGTATTGAGTTTCAAACCATTTTGGGCGCGGATGGTTTGCCGGCGTTTGTGGTTCTGCCCTATGCCGAATTCATGCGCCGGTTTGATCCTGACCGCGACCTGGTGCCCAACGCAGTGGTCAACCTGGCGATGGACCAGGGATGGAGCCCCGCGCGGGCATGGCGCGAGCATCTGGGGCTGACGCAGGCTGTGGTCGCTCAGAGGCTGGGTGTGTCGCAGGCGGCGGTGGCGCAGTTTGAGGCCGCTGAGGCCAAGCTCAAACCTGCCACGCGTGGCAAACTGGCTGCAGCGCTGGGCGTTTCGACCGAGCAACTGCGCTGGTGATGCTGGGGACCTTCAGCAGCGCGATCGAATGGGCCGCAGCGGCTACTTGACCCAGGTGTTGATCGGGTTCAGGTCACAAGCCCAGGTGCAGCCGCATGGCGGCGTCGACCGCAGTCATCAGCGCGGCCGGCACGTGGCCTGATACCGTCTTGGCCAGGCGCCGCTTGTCCAAGCTGCGGACTTGTTGCGCCATGGCTTTGCTGTCCTTGGGCAAGCCGGTGTCCGATGCCAGCAGTTTGACCTCGAATGGAAAGACTTTCGAGACATTGGATGTGAGTGGCAGCACGGTGACCAGCGCCGCCGCGCGGTTGGCCGCATCGTTGCTGACGATCAACACAGGGCGGGTCTTTTGAGTTTCTGAACCCAAGCTAGGGTCCAGATTCGCATAGACCACATCACCACGCTTCATCGCGGTCTGCCAAGGCGGCGTCAGCCGAGACCAAGCCGTCGTTGACGGTGCCGGCGAAGGCTGTGTCGATCTGCTGGTCGTGCTCGGCGCTCTGGGCGTAAGCCGTTGCCAGCGCGCTTTCTTGTTCGACGCGCTGCAGCAACTGCAAGGCCTTGGCAACGACAGCCGATCGCCCTTTGGCCGAATGCGTCGCCGCGTAACGGTCGATGAAACCGAGCATGGACGGATCGAGGGAGACTGAGATTTTTTGAACAGCCCGCATGGTTGCTACCAAAAGTAGCATAAAAAAAGCGTATTTGGTAGCAAAAAATCAGAAAATTTGATGGGATCGGTTCACCAGCGAGGGCTCCGGCCCGATGCCAGCTCGATCGGCTACTTGACCCAGGTGTTGAGCTGGATGATGGGCAGCAGCACCGCCAGCACGATCAGCATCACGACCGCGCCCATCACGACGATCAGCAGCGGCTCGAGGATCGTCGCGAGCGCCATGGCGCGGCGCTGGACCTCGCCGCTGAGTTGGCGTGCGGCGCGGTCCAGCATCTGCGGCAATTGGCCGGTCTGCTCGCCCAAGCGAGCGAACATCGCCAGCAGGCCGGGGAATCGCTTCTTCGCCGCCAGCGCCGAGGCCAGCGGCGCGCCCTCGCGGACCTGCACCAGGGCTTCGAGCGCGTCGGCGCGCAGCGCGCGGTTGGCCAAGGTTTCGGCCGCTGCTTGCAGCGCCTTGAGGATGGGCACGCCGGCATTGTCCAGCATCGCCAGCGTGCTGGCGAAGCGCGCCGCGTTGTAGCCCCGAGCGACCCGGCCGACCAGAGGCAACCCGAGCCAGGCGGCGTCGAAGCGCTGGCGGAACGCCTCTTTTTTCAGCGCCATCGTCAGCGCCACGCCACCGCCTGCAGCGGCCAGCAGCACCAACCAACCCCAATGCCTGACGAAAGCGCTCAGGCCCAGCATCGCGGTGGTCAGCCAGGGCAGCGCGCGCTTGTTGCTGGTGAACACGCTGGCGACCTGCGGCACGACATAGGTGACCAGAAAGATCACGATCACGAAGGCGATCAGCGAGACGATCGCCGGGTAGAGCGCAGCGCCCAGCAGCTTGGCTTGCAGCGCCTGGCGCTCCTCGAGGTCGTCGGCCAGACGTTCGAGCACGGCACCCAGCGCACCGCTCTCTTCGCCCGCGGCCACCACGGCGCGGTAGACATCGTCGAATTCACGCGGCGCGCTGGCCAGCGCGCGCGCAAACGGCGATCCGGCGTTGACCTCGGCGCGCAGGTGGGCGACGAGGTCGCGCTGGGCCGGCGAGTCGGCTTCATCGGACAGTGCCGTGAGCGCGCGCTCTAGCGGCAGCCCGGCGCCGACCAGGCCGGCGAGTTGGCGTGTCCACACCGCCAGCCCGGTGCTGCCAAACACCCGTCGCGACCAGCGCGAGGCGCCGGCGCTTTGTACGCTGGCAGCCAGCGCCTGCACGCCCAGCGGCACCAAGCCCTGGGCGCGCAGTTGCGAGCGCGCGGCCTTGGCGTTTTCGGCTTCGAGCACGCCGGTGCGGGGCTTGCCTTGGGCATCGAGCGCATCGAAGGTGTAGGCGGGCATGGGCTGTTGGCGCTATCAGTCGCGCGTGACGCGCAACACCTCTTCGAACGATGTCACGCCCTCGGCGACCAGGCGCGCGCCGTCGTCGCGCATCGGCACGAAGCCGCCGGTCTTGGCAGCGGCCAGCAACTCGCTCTCGGCCGCGCGACCGTGGATCAGCGCGCGCAGCGCATCGTCGACCACCATCAGCTCGTAGACCCCGGTGCGGCCTTTGTAGCCGGACTGGCCGCAGGCGGCGCAACCCACCGGGTGCCAGCGGCCGTCGCCGTCGACCCGCTTGCAGGCCGGGCAGAGCTTGCGCACCAGGCGCTGGGCCTGCGCGCCGAGCAGGCTGCTGCTCAGCAGATAGGGCTCGACGCCCATGTCGATCAAGCGGGTGATCGCGCTCGGTGCGTCGTTGGTGTGCAAGGTGGCGAGCACCAGATGGCCGGTCAGCGAGGCCTGGATCGCGATCTGCGCGGTCTCGAAGTCGCGGATCTCGCCGATCATGATCACGTCCGGGTCCTGGCGCAGGATCGCGCGCAAGGCCTTGCCGAATGTCAGGTCTATCCTGGCGTTGACCTGGGTTTGGCCTATGCCGGCGAGCTCGTACTCGATCGGGTCCTCGACCGTCAGCACATTGGTGCTGGTGGTGTCGATGCGGCCCAGCGATGCGTACAGCGTGGTGGTCTTGCCCGACCCGGTGGGCCCGGTCACCAGCACGATGCCGTGGGGTTGGTGCACCAGACGGTTGAACGAGCTCAGCACCTCGCCGCTCATGCCCAGGGCTTCGAGCGTGAACTTGGACTCGCTTTTGTCGAGCAAGCGCAGCACGGCGCGCTCGCCGTGCGCCGACGGCAGCGTCGAGACCCGGACGTCGATGGCGCGTCCGCCGATGCGCAGGCTGATGCGGCCGTCCTGCGGCAGGCGTTTTTCGGCGATGTCGAGCTCGGCCATGATCTTCAGGCGCGAGATCAGCGCGGCGTGCAGCGCGCGGTTGGGTTGCACCACCTCGCGCAGCGTGCCGTCGACCCGGAAGCGCACCGCGCTGCTGCGCTCGTAGGGCTCGATGTGGATGTCGGAGGCGCCGTCCTTGGCGGCTTGCGTCAGCAGCGCGTTGAGCATGCGGATGATCGGTGCGTCGTTGGCCGCTTCAAGCAAGTCCTCGACCGCCGGCAGGTCTTGCAGCAGCCTTGAGAGGTCGACCTCGCTCTCGACCTCGCCGACCACGGTGGCCGCGCTCGACTCGCCGCTGGCGTAGACGCGGGCGATGCGCTCGGTCAGCACGGCCGAGTCTTCGCGTTCGATCCGGCTCACCGCGTGCAGGCGCAGCACCTCGCCCAGCGCGCTGGGGATGGTGTTGTCGGTGGCCCAGAGCACGCGCTCGCGGCCGTCGTCCTCGAGCAGCATCTGCTGGGCTTTGGCAAAGCCGTAGGGCAGGGGGTGTTTCATGCCACGTCTGGCCGGTTCAACGCGTAGTCGCCGGGCTGGTCGCAGCACCCGGCTTGTCGGTCTTGGCTGGGGGCAGCACCGGCCCGGCGTTGATCGGCATCACCTGGCTGGGTGTGGGCTGTGCGCCTTGTTGTTCGGCGCGGATCGCCTCGTAGCGATCGAGCGTGAGCGACTGCGCGGTCTGTGCGTCGCGCAGCACCACCGGCCGCAGGAATACCAGCAGCACCGACTTGCTTCGTTTGCGGCTCTCGCTGCGGAACAGGTTGCCTATCCCCGGCAGATCACCCAGCAGCGGCACCTTGTCCTGCCCGCCGTCGTACTGGTCTTTCATCTGCCCGCCCAGCACCATGATCTGACCGTCGTCGGCGACGATGGTGGTCTCGACCGAGCTCTTGTTGGTGGTCGGGCCATTGGCGTTGCTGGTGGAGTTGGCGACCACGCTGGAGTTCTCCTGGAACACCGTCATCCGCACCACGCCGCCCTCGCCGATCTGCGGCTTGATCTTCAGCGTCAAGCCCACGTCCTTGCGCTCGACAGTCTGGAACGGGTTGACCGTGCTGCCGCTGGTCCCGGTATTGGTGAAGCTGCCGGTGACGAAGGGCACGTTCTGGCCGACGACGATCTTGGCTTCCTCGTTGTCCAGCGCCACCAGATTGGGCGTGGACAGGATGTTGGTGCCAGAGACGGTTTCAAGGAACCGCGCCAGCGCGCCCAGCGTGTAGACGCCGTTGACTTTTTGCAGCAAGCCGACGTTCAGCCCGTTGGTCGCAGCGCTGGGAGACAGGCCGGTGCTGCCGTTGCCCAGTTGCGACAAGGTCAGGATGTTGTTGCCGCTGGCACCGAAGTTGGTGCCGGCGGCCAGGCCGAAGCGGTCGCCTTTGCTGCCGAGCAGGCCTTGCCACTGGAAACCGAGCTCGGCAGCCTTGCTGGCGTCCATCTCGACGATCATCGACTCGACAAAGACCTGGGCCCGGCGGCCGTCGAGTTGGTCGATCACGCCGCGTATCTGTCGGTACAGCGGTTCCGCGGCAGTGATCACCAGCGAGTTGGTCGCCACGTCAGCCTGTATGAAGCCGCCGGTGCTGGGTTGGGCCGAGGGTGCGTTGGGCGTTGTTGCCACGCCTGCAGCGGTGGGGCTGGTGGTTGCAGCGCTGCTGCCGCTGACGCCGGTCGCGCCGCCGCCAAAAGCCGCCCGCAGCACCGCAGCCAGTTTGGTGGCGTCGGCGTTCTTCAGGTAGACGACATGGATCGTGCCGGCCGGCCCGCTCAGGCCGGGCCGGTCCAGGCGCTCGATCAGCGCGCGGATGCTGGCCAGCTTGGCCGGGTTGGCGGCGCGGATGATCAGCGCATTGCTGCGCGAATCGGCCAGCACCGACACGCCGGTGTTCGGTACGCCTGGGGCTGTCACTGCGCTGGCGTCGCCAAGTTTTTGCACCATCGCGGCGAGGTCCGAGGCGATCGCGTGCTGCAGCGGCACCACCTCGACGTCGGTGGCCGCAGGCAGGTCTAGCGCGGCGATGATCTTGGCGATGCGCGACAGGTTGTCGGCGTAGTCGGTGATCACCAGCGTCGAGTTGCCCGGGTTGGCGTTGATCGTGTTGTTCGGGCTGATCAGCGGGCGTAGCACCGCGACCAGGTTGTTCGGGTTCTCGTGGGTCAGGCGGAAGATCTGCGTGATGACCTGGTCGCCGCGTTGGTTGACCGGCCCGACCGACACCGTGCCAGCTTGCAGCTTGGCGTCGGCTTCGGGCACCACCTTGAGCAGGCCGGCGTTGTCGACGATGGCAAAACCCAGGCCGCGCAAGGCCGCGAGGTATTGCAGATAGGCCTCGCGCACCGGCATCGGCTGCTCGCTGTAGACGGTGATCACGCCCTTGACGCGCGGGTCGACCAGGATCTGTCTATCGATCATCAGCGCAAAAGCGCGGCTGACGGCTTCGAGGTCGGCGTTGACGAAGTTCAGTGTCACCGGCGTGCTGGCTTTCAGCGCGCTGCGGCGCACCGCGGCCGAGCTGGCCGGTGCCGCGTCCTGGGCTGTGGCGGGCCACAGCGGCAGCGTCAGCGCGGCGCTCAGCAAGGCCAGGCTGCGGATCGGACTGCGGGTCTGCGATCGGTCCGGGTTACGCTGCGGTCGCGAGGTCTTCATGGGAATCATCCGATCGAAATGACGGACAGCGCGCCTTGGCGCCGACCGATGATGTTGAGCAGGTTGGACAGCGCCGCGTCCAGGCCCTCGGCTGCCTGGGCCTGGCCCCGAAAGCGCAGCCCGTTGCCAGTCCATTGGCCGCTGCCGCTCAGGCGCAGCGCGCCTTCCAAGGTTTCGAGCTGCAGGCTGGTGGCGCCGCTGTCCGGGCTGCGGCCTTGCAGGCTGAGGCGGTAGCTGCCGAGGCTGGCCAGCGACGACAGTCTGGACGACACGGCATGCAACTCGAGCGCGATCGCGCCTTCGAGCCGCAGCTGGCCTTGCGCCGATTGCAGGCTGAGGCCGGGGCTGGCCAACTGCAGCTGTCCGCCGAGCTGCAGCGTGTTCCAGGGCGTTCCCAGGCCGCTCAGCCAGGCCGCAGGCCAGCGCCCGATCAGGGGCTGGGCGTCAGCCGACCCGGCCGGACCCAAGGGCTTGAGCTTGAGCGTGTAGCCGCGCCAACCGGGCTGCCACAGCAGCTGCAGGCCGTCCTGGATGCAGCAGTCTTGCCGCGCAGTGAACGCCAGCCCCAGCCCATCGGGCCGCAGCTGCCAGGCCAGCCTGCCTGGCAGGGCCGAGGCATCGTGGCTGCCGGTCCCGCCAGTGAGCACCAGCACCGCGCTGCCGTCCCACAGACTGCCCCGCGCCTGCGCCAGCAACAGCCGCTCGCCACTGGCCTGGTGCAGCGCGTCGGCCAGCCACTGCGCCGGTGCGTTGAAGGCCAGACCGGCGATGGCGCCCAGCAAGGCGCCCCAGATGCCCCAGCGCCGGCCGATGCGCTGGGCGCGCTGCCAGCGCCCGGCTTCTGACGCGCCCTGTCGTGGCAGGCTCACCGGCCGGCTCCCAGCGCGAGCGTCAGGCTGCCGTCGTACAGACCGGGGCTGGTCTGGGTCAAGCTGGCTTCGACCACCCGGGCTCTTGCGCCGGCACGGGCTTCGGCCAGCCAGGCGCCGAGCTGGGTCGGGTTGACTGCTTTGAGCGCGAGCAGCGCGCGGTCGCCCTGCAGGCTGAGCTTGCCCGGTGCGCCGAGTCGCCCGGTGGCTGCGGTCAGCGCGGCATGGGCTTGTTCGGTGCTCACCGGTGATGCTGCGCGCAGCGCTGTTGCTTCGTTGGCGAGCAGCTGCATCTGCTGCTGCTGGGCTTCGAGCCGGTCGATCTGGGCCGGCGCGCTGTCCAAGCTGCGCCAGGCTGGCGCGATCGCCAGCGACCACAGGCCCAGGCCGACCAGCAGCGCCGCGGCCAGGGTCAGCAGCCGACGGTCGCGCGCGCTCAGCGCGGCCCAGCGCGACTGCAGGTCGCGCAGCGCGGCGCGGCCTGCGGCCAGGCTGGGGTTGGCATCTTTGGCAGGCGTCATGGCAGCGGGGCGGGTTTGGCGCGTTGGATCAGCAGCCGGCCTTCGGCAGCCTCCAGGGCCCAGCCGGCGGCCTGCAGCCGCTGGCGCAGTTGATCGACTTGGGGCGCCGGCCAGCCGACGGCGCTCAGGTTCAGGCGTCCGGGCTCGAAACGCAGCTGCATGGCGGGTGCTTGGCCTGGCGGCCAGGCGGCTGCGGCGGCGGCGAGCATGGGCTCGAAATCGTCCGGGCCTGGCACGCCTGCGGCTGTGCGCAGCGCGGCGGTCTCGCGCTGCATCTGCAGCGGCGCGTCGAGCACCGCGCGCACTTGCGGATGACTGCTGCGCAGCAGCGCGTCCATCGCGGCTCGCAGCTGCGTTTGCGCGCGCTGCTGCTGCCAGGCCATCAGGTTGATGGCCGCCAATTGCAGCAGCAGCAAGCTCAGCAGACCCAGCCTGGCCGGCCGCCAAGCGGGGCTGAGCAACCGGCGCGCCAGCTTGCCCAGCGCCATGCTGCCGCGGCGCTGCGGCGCGAGGTCGAACTGCAACAGGTTCCAGCGCGAGCGCAAGGCCGCCAGAGCCTGCTCGGCGGTGCTGCTCACGGCCACTGCTGTGCCCAGCCAGCGTTCGGCTGCCGCTGCTGCTGCTGGCGTGGCCGAAAATCGCGCGCCGCGGGCGCTCCAGCGCAGTTGCAGGCTTCGCGCCAAGCTGCCGGCCAGCGGCACGCACAGTGCGCTGTCGGCATCGCGCAGCGCCAGCCATTGCACTTCGGCGCCGAATGCGTCGTGGGCGTTGAAGAAGTGGCCGCTCGGCTCGTTGCCCGCCGCGCCCGCGGTCAGCGGCGGCAGCGCTGGTGCGAGCGCAGGCACCAGGCGGTCGACCGACAGGCCGGCAGCGGCAAGCGCGGCGAGTTGGGCTTGCAGGCCCGGTTTGTTCAGCGCCGCCACCCAGCCCGGTGCGCCCGGTGTCGCGTCAGGTGACAGCGCCAGATGCACCTGATCGTCATCGGCCAGCAACTGCTCTTCCAGCACACCGCCCAAGGCCGCACGCATCCGGTTGGCCGGTGCGCGCGGCAAGATCGGCCGGTGCCAGGCCACGGCGTCGGCCGGCAGCACGGCCACCACGCTGTCGGCTTTAGGGCACAGCGCCGGCGCCGAATCGCCCTGTCGCGTCAGCGCGATGCCGTCTTCGCTGAGCAACCAGCTCAGCGTGGCGGCGCCCGATGGCTCAGCCGCGGCTGAGATCACGGGTTCAGCACGCAGCGCCGGCAACAGGATCACGAGCAAGGCCATGGCGGGGTTGGCGGCGGGTTGCCGGCGGGCACGTTGGAGGGCAAAGTGGCAGGTGCGATGGTGGCCGATGGCGGCCGGTCGCGACCTGTCGTCGGACAAGCGGTGGCAGGATTGTGCGGCAGCAGGCGATCGGTCGACATCGCGGTTGGTTTATCGCGGCAGCAGGCTCAGGTCGGCGACGCGCTGGTGCTGGATCGCCACCACCTCGAGGCCGCCGCGGCGTTCGACCAGGGTTTGCTCGGTCAGCACGCGCTGGTCTATCCTCAGCCGGCCTCGGATCTCAAAAAATGCCGACTTGACATCAACGTCTCGCGGCTCGAGCGTCACACCCCGGCCCAGCACATCGGTGGCGTCGGCAAGGTTGCGCATGGCCTGGCGTTGTCTGGCTTGAACCAGGCGGTCCGCGCCACCCAGGTCCAGCCCGGCGATCACCCCGGCCAGCACCTCGCGCGACGCAGTGTTCAGGTTGACCGGTGTGGTCACCGGCAGCAACACCACCACCGTGCCCAGGCGGGCGATCGTCGCCGCGTCCAACCCTAGCCAGGCCAGATCTGCCAGCTGTTGCGGCGGCAGCGGTGCGTTGCTGTCTGCGGCCAGGCTCGCGGCCAGCAAGCCGTTGGCGAGCAGTGCCGCTGTGTCGCTGGGCAGGCCTGCGCTGGTGCACAGGCGCTCTAGCATCGCCTGCTGGGCAGGCACCAGCTTGCCATCGAGCAGCAGGTTGCGCAGGTTGTAGCGAGACTGGGCGTCGGTGATGCCCCCAGCCAGGAAGGCCTCCGGGCCTTCGTCGGCGTTGTGGTCGCGGTCTTTGGCCAGAAATGTCGACAGCCTGGCCTCGGCCAGTGGGGTGGCCCAGGGCTCGCTCAGACTGGTGGCACGGCCGGATCGGGCGTCCTCGCGCAGGATCAGCCTGGCCCAGTCGAGCGCCCCTCGCAAGACCCAGCCCGACTGGGCCCGGCTGCGCTCGGCAGACTCGACCTGCACCGCTTTCCACTGCTGCCAGACCATACCCGAGGCCAGCGTCGCGACCACCGTCAGCAAGACCATCGCCACCAGCAAGGCGGCACCTCGGCTCGGTCTGCAGCGCAAGCGCTTCATGGTGTCGGTGCCAGCATCACGTCGCGCATCAACCGGCCTTCTGGCAGGTCGATCTGCAGGCGCACGCCGCTCGGCAGCAAGCTACGCTGGGCTTTGCCGGTGGCCACGCCGCTCGCGGCGCTGGCCGGCAGCGCCGACACCGCGGGCGTTTGGGT
>Ga0214919_10008710_pt1 | contig 13267 bp, 6 predicted proteins | sample LL1503_MetaG_FD_177994 | JGI IMG/M metagenome (GOLD analysis project Ga0214919, IMG submission 177994) | Freshwater microbial communities from Lake Lanier, Atlanta, Georgia, United States - LL-1503 | ecosystem: Environmental > Aquatic > Freshwater > Lake | place: USA: Georgia | collected 2015-03-15
ACTGCTATACTGAACAATATTGAGTCAGTTCGCTTCAATAACGCCAATGTACTGATTGTTGGAGCCAACGGCTACGCATCATTGAATGAAGCCTCTTCTGCAGCTAAGAGTGGTGATGTTATTTACGTCACTGACTCATCCCTGGCAAGCAATGTCTACACATCGGCGGGCGTTATGACTGGGACTATGGGTGTGATTAACAACCATGCAGACATCAGCATCTACATTGCCAACGGTGACGGTGCCAACATGAGCCTGGCCAATGCTGATCAGACTGTGCGTATCTACGGTAACCATTCATTTAACCTGACCGGTACCTCCGGCGCGGATACCGTCCACGACTACACCAACCTGGCCGCAGGTTTGACCAACAACATCTACGGCATGGACGGGGCTGACAATCTGGTCTCTCACAGTAGTGACCTGGGTACCCACATCCTTACAGGCGGCTCAGGTGCAGATATTCTGATTGGCGGCACAGGTGCCCAGCTCCTGGGCGGTGACGGTAGTGACAAGCTCATGGCCTTCGGCGGTGCTGCGACTCTGCTCTCAGGCGGTGCCGGTGACGACGTCTTGTTGAATGCTTATGCAGCAGGTTCAACCGCCAAGGCCGTAACAATGTCTGGTGGTGCAGGTAGCGACACCTTTGCCCTAATCGGTACTAACGCAGCAAACCCAATAAGCGGAAGCATGAAGACGGTTGTGGCTGACTTGGGCACAGGCGACACGATTGATCTTTCTTTCTTGGAGAAAACTGGCGATCAATCCATTACATCTACTGCTGATTTGAGTGGTGGTAAAGCCACCATGACAACTGCGGGTACCACTTTGAACCTGACCTCGTTCGTTGCTACCAGTTCAGAGGACAATGCTGGCGGGAATGTGAACTCTGGCGCGACTGGCGGTACGATGACCATCTCTAACGCTACTCTAACCAAGGTGGCTGCAGCGATTACCAACGGAATGCATACACAATCAGCAATCGACTTCAATACCACCTTCGGTCATTTGACAGATACTTATAATCATCATTAACATGGAGTAAAAAGCGACACATTAAAAGATCGCTAGCTAAAGTTAAAAGCCAAGGTGTCGATACACCTTGGCTTTTTGTGCTTGGTAAATTTTGAAAGAGGTAGTTTGATATGAATAGTACTAAACACTTAAGTCAGTTGACAGGCTTGGAGATTCGCGCGTTATCTTATGAGCAAATCAATGCTTGGACGCCCCTACTTATCCAGCAGCTCACGCCAATTCAACTCCAAGCGCTCACCTCCACGCAATTAAAGAAGATGCGTCCGGAACTTATTCAAGCATTCAGTACCTTGCAACGATCTGTTTTCAGTGCGCTGCAATTGCAAGCCTTGATGATTGCTGTCTTTGGCGTTCATACAGAAACTGTCCCTGTTGACACTTCACAAGGTGCAGTGGATGCACTTAAAGTGATGAAGCAAGTTCCCAAAAAATGTAAAGGCCTGGGCAAAAAACTAGAGCTTGAGCCTTCTGAATTTTCACGAAAACAAATAGCGCCAACAAAAGAAGTGCCTGTAGTTGAGGCCATGTTCCAAATGCTTGCAGATGGACCTGAGATGCAATTGCCACAATTTAAAGAAATACCTGCAATTGTCCATACGGCTGCTGCTTTAGATACGACTGCTGCTTTAGTTGAACCCGCCGTGCAAGTGCTTGATGTTGTAAAAGAAGAGCGTATCGCCTTCAAAGAAGAGCAAATCATTAATAAGGAAGAGATTAATGCTGCTCAGGAAGTCACGATTCCTAAGCCAGTCAAAACCAAACAAAAATCCAAAACCATGTCGGGATACACAAGTTCAGTCAAAGAACAGTTTTCTTTAACTCGCTCTGCTGTGTATATGGGGGTGGTGGCTTTGTTCTCATCAGGTAGTTTCTTGGTGGGTGCTTACTCACAAGAAAATGATCTATTGAATGCCTTGTGGGAGGCGCACCAAAAACAGGCGCAAAGTGACGTGCCCCAGACTGTGGTGACGATGCCTGTTAGCTTCAAAGATGAAGCGGTTGAGCAGCATGCGCTGGGTACTACTATGCCTCCAGGATCTGCGACTGCAACGACTGCAGTGGCGAGCGGTTTAGTCTTGCCTCCAGAATCTGCAACTTTTTCAACTCCTAAATCAGCTAAGACGACCGTCCAGCCAGTCGCGGTCGCATTACCCGTTGCTAATGTGGTGAAGGCAAAGCCTGCGAGCGAGGCTCTTTCAAAATCAGTGTTTGAACTTATTGATGCAAAGCTCTCGCAGCTAAATTCATTACCAAAGCCTGCTGCTTTGCCCACTGTGCAAATAGCGAGTCTGTCAGAGGTTGAAAAGAAAAAACAAGTTGCTGTGATGTCCTCGCTGGATGCGGCGATTGCTCAGCAAGCTCCGGTGATCGAGCGCTATATCAATCAATTGCCTCGCAACAAACTGTTATTGGCCTCGATGGCCACAGACAGAGATGTCGTGCGTTTGAGCCAAGCTGCGCCCCAGGCGCCTGTGCAAACCCCTGGCTCTCCTAGGGCTATTCCTGCAACAACACCCCCAGCAGTGAGCCCAGCGGCTGAGTCGCGTATGCGAGAGGTATCTAACGTTTCTCGCTCGCAAGATCCAGACCGATACAACGCTGCCAGCTGGACCAATATAAAGGTATCGACCGACTTGCCGCAAAAAATTGCGGAGTTGGGAGAAGACTTAATCTCCGTGGTGGTGAGTGAGTTGCCTGAGAAAAAGAATCAGCGAAGCGCTATGCCCTTTGATGAGTTCAAACTGCGTGTGAAAGAGGCGGTGGTTGCTTACCCTGATGTGGGGGTGGTAGAGAGCCAGTTGGGTCAATCTCAGGCAAGTAAGTCCGTGGCCTTTGCGAGTATGTTGCCCCAAGTCTCTGGCACGGCTGATACGGGTAAGCGCAATGTGGGCCGCGACCCTTACCTTGGCACTTCAGGTTATTCCCGTAATGGAACGAACTATGGTGTCACAGTGAGCCAGCTGCTGTTTGACTTTGGTTCTTCCTTGTTCGGTTTTCGTGCGGGTGAAGCGCGCACCATTGCTGCCAAAGAGTTGTTGAACTCTAAGCGCTCTGAGCAAGCTTTAAAGTCAATTAATGCTTTTATTGAACTAGAGCGTGCCAAAGCGCAACTCGCCTTGGCTAAACAAAACGCTGCTTCGCGTTTATCGATTGTGAAGCTAGTCAAAGAGCGCAGCCAAATTGGAGGTGGGTCAGTGGCTGACATCGTGCGTGTGGAATCTAAGTACGCGGAAGCTCTGTCCACTATCACTTTGTCTGAAACAAGGTTAAATAACGCTGAGTCAGCTTACCGAGAGGCTTTTGGCGTAGGCCCCAAGGGGGTGGTTACCGGACCTTTGCATGAGTTTCCTATCGTAGGACTTAACAAAACTGCCGAGGAGTTAGCTGGCACTTACCCAGGTTTGTTGCAGTTGGCTAAGTTTAGAGAAGCGACTCAATCAGAATACAACGGTGCAGTAGCTAAAACGCTACCGAGCTTTCAGTTGGTCTACAACAACAGTATTGCGGGCATGAATGCGCCTTCACCGATTGAGCCAGCGCGCAGCAACTCGATTGTTTTCCAGCTCAAGTACGAGTTCTATACAGGCGGAGCCGATACGGCCAGAAAGACCGATGCGATGTACAAAGCGCAGCAGGCCTTGCAAGAGTTTGAGTCGGGTATGCGCTCTTATCAAAAAGTACTCAGTCAGAGCCAGTCGGAAATGCGAAATAGTGAAGAATTGATCTCCTCTCGAAAAGCAGCGGCGAACTCAGCAATTGACTCGATGCGTGCGGTGCGTGAGCAGTTCTCATTTAACAAGGGCTCGCTTTTGGACTTGATCACGGTGCAAGAAGGGCTCTTCTCAGCCGGTCGTGACTTGATTGATGCGATGGCGGACCGTGCCTTAGTGCGTTACCGCTTACTTCACTTGACTGCGGAACTTGATAAAATGTTTGAACTCAACAACATAGCCTCTCTCAACGCAAGGGACTAAAATCGACGCACCATGGCCATTGACATTACTCCTGCCGGTGAGCGCCACAAACAGGCACCCCAAGACCCGATTGAGAAATGCATTCTCTGGGTCTTGGAAAACTTTGAAAACCCTATGTCTGCGGCGGCTTTGCGCGCCCGCGTGGCGCGTATGCCTGGTCCATGGACGTTTGATGAGGCCATAGAAGCGCTAGAGAGTTTGGGGCTGAGGTGCGAGGCAAAGAAGCTCAAGCTCCACGAGGTGTTAGATCTCTCCCAAGCGGCTATTTTGAGGACTGAGCAAGGCTATGCAGCGGCATATGTGCCGCGCAATGAAGAGCATGGCCCCCTGATCTACGCGCCAGACTTACAGGCCAAGCCCTTTGAGATGACGCCTACCGTGTTGGCAACGATCTACACGGGAGACATAGTCTTGCTTGAAGCTCCCTTGGAGCTTCATGACGCCAGCGACAACACCCACCCAGGTCGATACGGGCATTGGTTTTTTGGGCCACTTTTTGCCGCCAAGCATGTCTACTTGCAGGTGGGCTTGGCGGCGCTGCTGACCAACTTGTTTGCGCTCGCAACTTCTGGTTTCTCCATGATTGTGTACGACAGGGTGATGCCAAACAATGCGATGGAGACATTGGTGGCATTGTTGGTAGGCGTATTCATTATTTTCTTGAGCGACTTTGTGATTCGTACACTGCGTGCGTACTTCTTGGATGTTGCCGGTGCGCAAGCCGATATGGTGATCGCTGACACCTTGTTTGAGCAAGTGGTCGATATGGAGTTAAAGGCTCGCAAAGGCCCAATTGGCTCGATCGCTAACTCGTTGCGTGAGTTTGAGACGCTACGTGAATTCATGACTTCAGCCACGCTCACTACGCTCATTGATATTCCCTTTGCCATTTTGTTTTTATTTGTGATCTGGGCCATTGGCGGACCTTTGGTCATAGTTCCTCTGCTAGCTATTCCTTTAGTGGTGGGAACTAGTCTTTTGATTCAGCCGAGTATGCGAAGGTTGACACAAATCAGCTACGAAGACGGGCAAACAAAACACTCGGTTGCGATTGAAACCTTGCAAGGAATTGAGACCATCAAAGCGATTGGTGCAGGCTCCATCATGCGGCGCCGTTGGCAAGATGTGATTGCGCATCAGTCAGCCATTGGATTAAAGACCCGTATGTTGGCCCAGTTTGCGGGCAATATGTCTAATTTTTCAAACCAACTCGTTTGGGTTGGAACGGTAACTATGGGCGTGTATCTGACGCAAACAGGATCGATTGGTTCTGGTGCGATTGTGGCGTGTTCGATGTTGTCGGGTCGCTCGATTGCACCTCTGGCACAGCTGTCTCAACTGCTCACCCGTTTGAACCAATCCATTGCGAGCTACAAGTCGCTCTCAGCCTTGATGCAGCAGCCCAGGGAGCACAAACAAAACTTCGCCTATATGAGCCGAGAGAATTGGCAGGGCTCGATTGAGTTTCGCAATGTGAGCTTTAACTATCCAGAGCAAACCGAAAACGGTTTACAAAATATCTCTTTCAAAATTGAGTCTGGCGAGCGTGTCGCATTAGTGGGTAAGGTAGGTTCTGGAAAATCTACCGTTGCCAAACTGATACTGGGGCTTTACCAGCCTGACTCCGGCTCGATTTTGATTGATGGGGTGGATAGCCGTCAAATCGACTCAGCCGATCTGCGTCGTAATATTGGAACAGTGATGCAAGACGTGTGGTTGCTCTCAGGCACAGTCAAGCAAAACATTGCCATTGGTGGCAACAACCCTACGGACGAAGAAATTTTGCAGGCCGCTCAGCTCTCAGGCGTACACGACTTTATTTCTCAACATCCTGAAGGTTATGGTCTGCGGTTAAAGGAGCGCGGTGAAGGTTTATCTGGTGGTCAAAAGCAATCCATCACGATTGCCCGTGCCCTGATCAATAGGCCTCCTATTGTGTTGATGGACGAGCCGACAAGCGCGATGGATTTGCCAGGAGAGCGCGCATTGATTGAGCGACTTAAGGCCGAGTTGATTAACCAGACAATTATTTTGATCACGCACCGCGCATCGATCATCGAATTGATTGACCACGTGTTGGTACTTGATCAAGGCCGGTTAGTGGCGCAAGGTCCGAAGTCCGACTTCATGAAAAAGCCCAATGCACCCGCCGCCCCAGCAGCACCCGTGAATGATCCTATTTCTACGCTGGAAGGTCGCTCTGACCCAACTAGTTCTGAAAAATTTGGATATGGAGCTGCGGCCTGATGCGATTGTTTAATTGGTGGATTCGCCTTCTTGGTTGGTTCAAGAATTTAATTTTCGGAAACGCACACGATGACAGTGTCTCTGAGACGCCGGGGATCACGCATGCCCGACTAGGTAAGCCGCACAAAGCGTCATTCATCTTGATCAACACTATTGGAGCTTTAATGGTGTTGATGTTGATTTGGGCGGCAATCTCCTCTGTGGATGAAGTCACGCACGCAGAGGGGCGCGTGATCCCGTCTGCCAAGATGCAGGTCTTACAAAACATGGAAGGCGGTATCGTCATAAAGATCAATGTCAAGCAAGGCGATTTGGTTCAAGCCGGGCAGGTGCTGATGAATTTGTCCTCGACCCAGTTTGGTTCTGATTTTGAGAGTCGCAAGCAGCAAGTGCTCTCCCTCATGGCAAAAGAGGCTCGGTTATTGGCAGAGGTGGAAGAAAAGTCATTGGTGTTTTCGCCGGAGTTCACTGAGATGGCTCGCCAATACGTCAACATTGAAAAAGCAGAGTTTATCAATCGCAGGATGCGCTTAAGTGCTGATTTGGCGGTCCTTGAAAACCAGTACCGTGGCGCACAGGCCGAATTAGAAATTGTTAGACGTTTAGTAGAACGTGGCCTAGAGCCGCAACTCGAGCTAATTCGCACGCAAGCGCGTGTAGACGAAGCGCGAACTAAAATTGATGCTATGCGCCGCCAAGCCAAGAGCGAAGCCTCTGGTGAGTTGGCCAAAGTGAGCTTGGAGTTGCAACCGATGCGCAAATTATTGCCCGCGCTTGCTGACAAAGTGGAGCGTACATATGTGAGGGCGCCCATGAAGGGGGTGGTCAACCGCGTATTGGTCACAACGATTGGTGGTGTGTTGCGCCCCGGCGAGCCCTTGATGGAAATTGTGCCTTCTGACGATGTGCTGGTGGTTGAAGCGCAGGTGCGCCCGCAAGACATCGGTTTTGTCAAGCTTGGACAAAGCGCTAACGTGAAGGTCACTGCCTATGACTACTCCATTTTTGGCTCGATGCAGGGGCGTGTTACGCAAATTTCAGCCGACGCGGTGTCTAAAGAAGAGCGGGGTCAGACAAACTACTACTACGTCGCCCGTGTAGAGACGTCGACCTCTGTGATGAATTCTCTCGGTAAGAAGTTGCCCATCATTCCTGGTATGCAGGCGCAAGTAGACATCATTACTGGTAATAAAACTGTGTTGAATTACTTGCTCAAGCCACTTATTGGGGTCAAAGAGAATGCTTTCCGCGAGCGCTAACCTCACCTCTTTGGCGAAGCTCTGGCTGGTAGCACCATTGAGCAGAATTTTGTGTGTTGGTTGGCTTGTAGGTTTTTGTGTGTTTTCTCAATCTGTGGCTTATGCTGCAGACGTTGTGGGCATGACTTTTACACGCATCGCTCGATGTCCCGCCACCCCTAACGCTGCGATTGAAGCATCGACCGCTTGCTTAGCGGTGCCGCAAGAGTTGGGCAATGGCGAGCTGATCTTGGCTCAAGGCCATATCGAGCGTCAAAGCTCAGAGGTACTGGGACAGTTTGTGGAGGATATGCCACGCGGCACCACGGTGGTTTTTCAAAGCTTAGGGGGCGACTTGATGGGGGGCCTGCGCTTGGGTCAATTTATACGTGCACGCGGATTTAATACCTACCTGCCTCTGGGGCTGGGCGCTACAGAGTCGCTACTCAAAGACTCTAAACTTTTAGGCAAATGTGTTTCCTCTTGCGCTTACAGTTTTTTGGGTGGCGTGGTTAGAAAAGTGCAGGCCAATGCCCAATACGGCGTTCATCAGTTCAGAGCAAATGACAGTGGGCTAGATCCTATACAGACGCAGAAAATCTCTGCCATCTTGGGCAAGTTCATGGATGCGATGGGCGCAAACCGTTTGTTGCTCGACCAAGCACTTTTAACTGACCCGGGTAAGGTCACTTACATACCGGACTACTTGCGTCAAACCTGGAAGGTTGAGACGACTGCGGAGGTGGTGGCAATGCAGCAGCAGTCCAAGTGGAAGCTTGAGTCGTCTGCGGGTGGTAAACGCTTAGCCTATACGTCACGAAAACAGGCTTCCAGTAACGCGATACTGACGGTAGCACTTACTACCATCAATGGGCAAATGCGGGTGCTGTTGATTGTGAAACCTGATCCCGTGCAAGAGGCCTCTGCCGTGTGGCTTGACTACTTCAAGCAGCGCACTGATTTGCATATTGAATTGGAGAGTAAGACCTTTGTCCTAAAGCCCACTAGCGACTGGGCGCGAGCAGGGCAAGTGAATACTGCAGGGACGCAGCAAATTTGGTTTGGTGCGTCCGAAGACGTGGTGCAAGAGATCAAGCGCGCTAAGTTGATCACAGTCACCCCCAATTGGCGCGAATTACCCAAAGGACTCGATAGCGCGACAGTCTTTGGAACTGAAGGACTACAAGAGGCGCTTTGGGCGCTTTGAGCTTAGAAATACTCGCGCGCTACTGAGGACTCGAATTTACTTAATAGTAAATCCATGCATACGTTTTGGGAATATCCCAGCCAGCGTTTGTGCAAGTTTTAAGAAGTCCAACAAACACCTTGATCATCGACCGCCTCTCGATTGCGAGTTGGTAGTCGACTCCTTTGGTGGTAAAGCTCATCAACCACTTGGCGCCAGAAGTGATGGTGACCGAATGGCAAAGGCCTATCCATTTGGGTGTCACTGCCTCACCGTTAGTTGCATTACTTTGAGAGGGGGGCGAAGGTGCAGGATCAAAGGTGCTGCGTGAGAGCTCAAAAAACTCTGCCCTCAAATGCTGCTCAAGCGCCTCTGACTCAAGTTCCTTGCCATCGATTAATTTTGAATTTTTTAGAAGTCCTGCCATTGCTTCATAGATGGCTTTACAGAGTCTGCGATTTATCCAAAAGTTCACTTCAGATTTGTTAGTCAGCAACATTCGAACCCATATCCGGTCTTCGGTATCTGAATAACCAAAAGTAATTGAGTGAGATCTCTCGACTGGGTTGGTTTGGGGTTTAGGATTCAATTAATTCTTTATTCCTCGACAAGACCTTCAATATACCGCGACTGTTTGGCAGTTAAAGAAAGCGAGGTAAAAATGACCGTTTCTGAAGAGATTGCCTGCCAGCCTGCCTGCCTGTCAGTTAGTGCAAGGTTACTATATGAAAAAGATGTTAAAAAAGAATAAATAACTGGCTAATGAATACCCATGGACGATAAAGAAATCACCCGAGCCTTTGAGACTTGCTTTCCCGACGTTGACGCTTACAAAAAGGCGGTTACGGATGTGCTGGAGCTATTGATATCCGTGCCTGCTCCAATTTCTCTCTCGCTAATGGGGGCTGTTTTAGAGACGGATGTCAACTCCCTAGATGGGCCGCTAGATGCCTTACACGAATTGGTTCAGGTTGAAGACGGCTACGTTTCTTTCGTTAACCCTGAAGTGATTGACTGGTTGTGTGATGCTAACAAAAGCGGCAACTTCACCCTTCAAGGCACCAAGTACATAGAGCTTGTAAATGTTTTGTGGCAAGCCTACAAGGACTTTGACAACACCCCTTTCCAGCAAGAGGTGCTTGAGTGGCTATCTAAATTTATTCCATTTACAAGCTTATGGCACACCAGTGAAGAAAATGCGTCAGAGTTAAATAACTTTGCGCATTTCTTGTCTGGCCTTGGAAGATTAGAGCCTTCTGTGGAGCTTTATTTCAGAGTGCTAGAGATGGCTGAGGAAATACACGGCAAGCTAGATCAGCGGGTTGCAGTTGCGCAAAATAATCTTGCAAATGCTTTTAAGGTATTCGGAGTCTACGATAGTGCAGAAGAGTTGTTGCTCAAGAGCCTCTCCATCTCTGGTGCCTTAGATGATGAGCAATCTCTTCAAGCAGCCCACACTTTATCGAGCCTAGGCCATCTCTTTAGAGAGCAGGGAGACTACGAAAAAGCGAAGCCCTATTTTGATCGCTCGCTCGCAATCCGTGAAAAATTAACCGGCCCAGATCACCCTGAGACTGCATTGGCCCTCAATGATTATGCGTATCTCTTAAAGGATATGGGTGAATACGAAAAATCAGAGCCGCTTTATAGGCGAGCACTGAGTATTCGACAAAATGCGTTAGGCAGCGATCATTTCGATACTGCAGTGACCATGAATAATCTTGCGATTTTGCTTGAGCTAAAAGGCAACTACGAAGAGCCTGAGCAGCTGCATCGTGGGGCCTTAGCGATCTTTGAAAAGCAACGTGGCTCTGAGCACTCAGATACGGCGGCTGCGCTTTGTAATCTTGCAAACCTTTTAAGAGCCAAGGGTCAATTTAAAGAGTCCGAGGCTTTATTTCTACGCTCGATTGATATTTTCGAAAATAAATTGAAATGGGAAATTCACCCAAATACAGCGCACGCTTTTCATGGGTTGGCGCATCTGCTAAGTGATATTGGCCAGTACAAAGCTGCCGAGAAACTTTTCCGTAAATCCTTGAGGATTCGCGAAGAAATCATTGGAGCAGAGCACCCCCACATTGCTCAAAATCTACACGGATTGGCCACCTTACTATCAGACCAAGGTCGCTTTGATCAAGCCAGTGAAATGATCGAGCGAGCGCTTGCTATCCGCGAAAAAACGTTGGGCAAGGACCATCCCTTGACAGCGCATTCCGTGCAGTCACTTGCGAATTTATTGCATGACTTGGGGCGTTACAAAGAGGCCCGTGTCTTGTATGAGCGGGCTTTGGAGGTGCGCTCACGTGTCTTGGGCTTAGACCATGCGCATACTGCGCAGTCAATGCAGGGTTTAGCCAATTTACTCACTGAGACAGGCCAATGGCCACTGGCTAAACAACTGTTTGAGCAGGCATTAAAAATACAAGAAAAAGTCTTAGGCTCAGATCATCCTGATGTGGCAGCGACTTTAAATAATTATGCGAATCTACTAAGTATCCTTGGCCTCTTTGACGAAGCCTCTGATAAATACAAGCGCTCCTTAGATATGAAAGCTAACTTGTACGGGGTCGATCATAGAAATACAGCCGCCACCTTGAGCAACTACGCTACGATTTTACGCCATCAAGGTGAGTATGAACAGTCGGATAGGCATTACCAAGAAGCTTTAATTATTTTAGAGTCAAAACTCGGGGCAGGGCATTTGCATACAGCCCATACGCTTCATGGCATCGCTAGCTTATCGCATGACAAGGGCTCTCACGACAAAGCGCATGAAATGCATACGCGTTCATTAGAAATTAGGGAGCGCTTACTTGGAGGGGATCACCCGCACACGGCGCATTCTTTGCATGGTTTGGCGAGCTTGCTTCTTGATAAGGGTTTGCACAATGAGGCGCGTGATTTGCATGAGCGGTCGCTTGAGATTCAGCAAAATATTTTTGGTGATGACCACCCCCATACGGCCCAATCAATGCACGGGCTGGCTTTGCTGATGCATGAAATGGGTGAGCATGACGAGGCGCATGATTTGCACGAAAAAGCGCTCGCCATTCGCTCCAAGCATTTTGGAGATGATCACCACCACACCGCGCAATCCATGGAAGGGTTGGCTAACGTATTGCATGAGAAAGGTGACTTAGATAAAGCCGAGAAATTACACAAGAAAGCTTTATCCACTCGCCAAGCAAAATTAGGCGATGACCATCCCCAAACAGCTAATTCATTGCATGGACTTGGGATGTTGCTCCTTGATCGCGGTCGGCTCGACGACTCGGAGAGTTTTCATAGGCAAGCCCTTGAAATTAGAGAGCGCTCTCTCGGCTTAGACCATTCGCATACATCGCACTCTTTGCACGGCTTAGGTAATGTGAAGCTAAAAAAGGGTGAGCACCAAATGGCTGGAGATTTTTTGGAGAGGTCTTTAATTATTCGTCGACAATTTTTTGGAAACGATCACCACCATACTGCGCATGCCTATCACAGCTTAGGCAATTTAAAGCATGAGCAAGGTGAGCACGGGCATGCAGAGACTTTGCATATACGCGCGAGGGATATCTTTGAGAAGACCTTTGGATCAGACCACCACCATTTTGCAAAGACTGTGTTCGCCATTGCCAATATCAAGCATAAATTAGGTGACTTGCATATCGCGCATGATCTTCATGAAAAAGCTTTAAGAATAAGAAAAAAAATGTTTGGCGACGACCACCACCTTGTACGCGAGAGTAGTGATTCATTAAAAAAAACCAAAATTGAGAATATGCAAATCAATACGCAGGGAACTGGTGCGCAAATGACGCCGAGCGTAAACCCATCGACTGCCTCCTCTGGCGTTCAACCTTCTTTGTTTGGTAGTCTTGTAGAGAAATTGAAAAATATCTTCAGATAAACTGTTTCTTAGTCATCAAATAGAGATGCTTCTTTTGGCAACACAACGCCTGCTCCTGGTTTTGTCAGTGAGCTAACGCGCACACCTAGCAAGCGAATTGGCCGACTCAAATCGACCCGTTTTAGGCATGAGCCTGCACTCTGGCGAATAGTGCTTGCTTGGTCAGTTGGAGACTCGAGGGTAATGTCACGCGTCACACTTTGAAAATTTTCATAGCGTAGTTTGACGCCGATGGTTTTACCCATATAGCCTTTACGTTGCAAGTCAGCAGCGACCTGTTCACACAAGCGCGTGAAAACGCCGCTGAGTTCAGTGCGATCGTGCGTAGCGTGTAAATCACGCGCGAAGGTGGTTTCTCGGCTGATGCTCACCGGTTCGCTGTGGGTCACCACGGGCCTATCGTCTTTGCCGTGTGCTGCGTCGTGTAACCATGCACCATAGGCCTTGCCGAAGTTTTCTATCAACCAATAGTTTTCTTTTTGTGCCAATTCGCCAATGGTGTGAATGCTGTGTGTCGCTAACTTGGCTTCGGCTTTAGGACCAATGCCGTTGACCTTGCGGCAAGGTAGTGGCCAAATAAGCGTTTCTAAATCGTCTTCATACAAAACGCTGATGCCATTGGGTTTTTTAAATTCGCTTGCCATCTTGGCTAGCAGTTTGTTGGGCGCTACGCCAATCGAGCAAGTCAAACCCA
>Ga0214919_10008712_pt1 | contig 13266 bp, 13 predicted proteins | sample LL1503_MetaG_FD_177994 | JGI IMG/M metagenome (GOLD analysis project Ga0214919, IMG submission 177994) | Freshwater microbial communities from Lake Lanier, Atlanta, Georgia, United States - LL-1503 | ecosystem: Environmental > Aquatic > Freshwater > Lake | place: USA: Georgia | collected...
CCGGGGGATCCGATGAACTACAGCTCCTACAACGACCGTAACTGGTACGGGACCGAAGCGCTCGGCGACCTCGACAACGACGGCCGACTCAACTTCTTCGACCGGTATCCGGAAGACTTCTACGATGGCAATCCTCCGGTCGCTGATCCTGACACCGATGGCGACGGTCTGGCCGACAGCGTCGACCCTGCCAAGTATGATCCGGATAACTTCAGTCCCCATAATCAGATGTCATGGCCTGGCTCGCGGGCTCTCGACGATGACGACGAGGACGGGATAAAGAACTTCGACGACCCTGAGCATAATCCTAAGCTCCCGGAACCGGACCCAGAGCCTGGTCCAGGTCCGTCATGCTCCTGTTACTGGCCGTCTTCACCGTCTGTTTACGCATCCTCGTTCGTCCTGCTCAATGATAACTACGACGAGTTGACCGGCCCATGGACGCCTGAGTCCAAGTGTGATTTTGAGACTGTGACGCTGAAGGCTGGCGGGGTAGGTGCGCCGAAGACTGAGGGTCTTATGCCCCTGGCGATATCCCTTCCAGACGGTTATGCTAACGGTCAGCGGTCGATTGTTATCGGGTCGAGCGGCGCGGGCCAGGTGAGGATCCATGCCGTCCGAGGGAATGAAGAGGACTGCGTCTATAGCAATGGGATGGGATTCGTCCTTAAGCAGGGTGACGGGTGGCAGTATTGGGTCGAGGGGACGAGGGCCGGCGAGGTGACGCTGGATTATGAGTTTCCTGAGTCCGGAGAATACCGCGAAGCACATCGGCCGCCCGGATGTGGGAGTGCGGATTGCATCACCTTGAACTATGACTGGTCCTCGGCCGATTTTTCGTCAACCGCAGCGGGAACGCTGACGATTCAGGTGGTGAAGGTGGAGTTGAAAGAGGTCAGCTTCGGCGGAGATAAGTATTGGGAACTGAAATCCGACGACGGAAATACACATTATAATGCGCCGCAATGGAAGGACGTCGATGGGAACATGAACCCGACAAATACTGGGCAGGGCGAGCGTGACTATGCAATGGCTTTTACCCGAGCTACCAAGCCAAAGATAGGTGCCAAATTCAGAATTGCCAACGCATCGACATTAGGGGCCATCAAGATCAAGGCCGCAGGGCCGGGCGGGATGTCGATTCCTGAGTCGGCGGCTATCTTGTCAGGCGATGATGTGGTCCTGGATTTGAAGGAAGCATCGGCAGCACTCGTCAACGCCATTAAGTTTTACGATAAGAAGGATGACGATAAGGCATTCAAACTTGATTGGGAAATCAAATTTGGAAATTCAGACTGGTCGAAGATCGCAACAACTAAGCACACCATCTATGTGGTGCTAAAGGATCCAATTACATCTCTTCGTCAAGAGAGTCTTGCCGAATTGGGTTGTAGGAATGCGGATAACGAAACAGACGAGGCGAGTGCGAGGAGCAAGATGTATGGAGAGTTCACTGATCTTGTAGTAAAGCGTCTGGACGGAAAGCAAATGACGTACTGGCTAAACGGCCATATGGGTTGCATTGATACGGCAGACTTATTAAGCCGAACCGATGGAAATGGTAACTGCCAATCTTGGTCTGGCTTGTTCCGAGATATTCTCCGATTTCAAGGCATACAAGCAGACAGAGTTAAGGTTTCTCCGAAGGGTAAAGATGCCTACGTGGCTGTGAAAACATGGATATTCATAGAACCTCCACATGGCCCCGCGGAACATCCTTATGTTAAAGACCATGGAGCGATCGATGTTCAAGGAGTCCCGGGGCAAGGAAATCCCAACCCGCCAGGTTCTTTTAACGGGCATTGGATCACGGAATCGGGAGGAACTTATTTCGACCCTTCATATGGTGCTCCGGTTGTGTCTGGACCAAACAAAGGTAAATTTTACGAGGACAGCGCTTTCGATGGTTTTGCGCAGATTTATGTCAGAATAAGTGATCTTAGGGAGTTATTTTGCATCCGCCAGAACGATACCTCCGCTCAATCGCCCGCTGAAGTAGATTATTTTAACGCGAACTAAAATATGAAGCGAAACTTAATTACTTTTACTGTATTAGCAGCAGGCGTATTTGTGCTGTGGGTTGCCTGCATTAGTCGCACTACAGCGCCCAAGAATTCGGCGCCCGTCGTGTTAAACGTCATCAAAGGGGCTCCCAGAGAAGCCGTCCCACGAGAAACTCCAAGCCCGCGCGCGGAAATTGAGAAGATAGCGCTTCAACCATCCCCGAAGCCTATGACTGAAAGTTCCCTAAAGCCGAATAATCGCCTACCTAATTTAATCGAGGCAGAGCCATTTAAGGCGAAAGGGCTTGCGAGTTCTATTGATTGGCTGGGCGTAAATGAGGCCGCGCGCTTTCCCTTTGCCCAATTTCGATCAAAAGCTGTGCGATTTTCTCCCCCTGAGTCCTGGAAGCCGCACACTATCGCAAGTCGTGAAGAGGCCGTAGCTCATTTGAACGTAAGTCTTTCGATGGTAGTCAAGCCAAGTGTCGGATTCGAGGATAGTGAGTTCTTTTATTTTTCCGGCGGTAACACTGCGTATCCTGTTAAAGACTTTTCTAATGGGATCTCCATTAGTAAAGACACTGGTGAGATCAGTGCATGGTAACTTGGTCTTTTCAACAACACCGTGGCCGCTGGTACGAGGTGTAACGAACCCCAAACCCTCCTCATGGGCTGATGAACCGCACTGTCACGCAGCCTGCTGCTGGGTACGGAGTATGGCTTGTGCTGGTAGAATCGAAATCGCCCCGCAGGTACCGCGCCAGTGCTCGCGCCTTGGACGTTCGACCGCAGTCGCTAGTCTGGCCCGTCACGGCATCCGAGCTGATCCCTTGTGCTGTCCTGAGCACGAGCAGGGCGCAGGACCCTACGCACTTGCGGCAAGTATTTGCCTACATCATTCCGAGCAGCAATCTTTGGGCTCGCTGCTACCGTTGTCGTCTGATCGGGTCACGCTAAATGGGGCCAGTTGAAATGATAGCGCAGGGGTTGCCAACTCACCTCAATCCCCAGGTCATACCATAGGACATAAGCAAGAAGTGCCACACGAAGGAGGTCCGGTCCGGGCCATCCGCGAGCACGAGTCCCGCCTGGTCCGGCGGTCCGCGAGGCTAGTCTGGCCGGAGAAAGGACGGGATGTGCCGCCAGTTCGCTTGGGGCAGTTGAGGCCAAGGTTCCAGCCTCGGGTTACATCATCTGTCTCATCCCGCCAACGCGTCTGCTGTAGAAACCCAGGCGCACTATTTGGATGAAGCCGGCGCAGAAGTCGGCCTCTGGGTCTGCAGTACGGCGGGAGGCGTAACCCTAGTCGCTGGCCGGCCCGAACCCGTTAGAGGGGGCGGCCGGGCTGGCTACGACTTTTTCCGCCATTCATGACTAAGGTACGCCAAGTTTTGCCATCCCAGCATTTACCCCAATTATTTATGGGCAGTCCTGGGAGGCAGGTTCGGTGTTTCCGTCGCCTTCGGGCTGAGGTGGCGGATTATTCGGATCGTTGGGGTCGTTCGGATCAGTGGGATTATTTGGATCCGGCGGATTAGGTTCGTCGTAGGTATCCGGGCGGAGGTCGAAGAAGTTCAGGATGGTGTCATTGTCGTCGTCTCCGAAGATTCGCTGATACCAGCTGACCATGTTATGGCTGCTGTAATTGGAGTAATCTTGGGGGGCGGGATCGTTGTCCGTGAAGTGGTCGCCATCCGGGTCGTTAGGGTCGCCGTTCGGGGTAGGATCGTTGAAGTTGTTGATGCCGTCCCCGTCATTATCGCCGAGCGCGTTATCATACCAATCCAGCCCGTTTTCTTCGCTGTGGTTATTCGGGTCCTGCGGCGCCGGATCGATGTCATCGGTATAGCCGTCGTTGTCTGAATCCATCATGGACGGGTCCCCGTTGTGGGAATCATACGGGTAAGGGTCGAAGAAGTTCAGTGTTCCGTCGTTGTCTAGGTCGCCAAGCGCATCGAATCCCCAGGTCGTCGAATTGTAGCTGCTATAGTTATCGTAATCAGACGGCGCCGGATCGGTGTCGTCGGTGATGCCATCCATGTCCGAATCCCGGTGATCGTAGGGGTCGTACGGCCAAGCATCGAAGAAGTTGGGCGTACCGTCGCCGTCGTTGTCGCCGAGCGCGTCGGAATTCCAATTCGTATCGTTATAGCTGCTGTAGTTGTTGGGGTCGTTCGGCGCCGGATCCACGTTGTCGAGCAGTCCGTCTCCGTCGGTGTCTTGCTGCATCTGGCCGTAGGGCTCCGGATCCCAGTAGTCCAGGACGCCATCCAGATCCGAATCTCCCCAGACCGAGTTGTACCAGGCGATGCCGTTGACAGGGCTCGTGTTAGATGCGTCGTTGGGGGCGGGGTCGTCCCGGTCCGGAATGCCGTCTTCATCTGAATCCGGTTCGTTTTCGGGAGGGCCGCTGGGTGAGCCATTACCATTGTTGGGATCGTATGGCCAAGGGTCGTTGAAGTTGAGATTTCCATCTCCATCCGCATCGCTTAGCGCAGCGCTGAGCCATGCGATTCCGTTGATGGGGCTCAGGTTGATGGAGTCGTAGGGCGCCGGATCTTCCTCATCGGCGATGCCGTCGCCGTCATAATCCGCGAAAAAGACAGGCGGATTGCCGTTGTAGGGGTCGTCAGGCCACTGATCGTAGAAGTTGGCGATGCCATCGCCATCAAAGTCATCTAATGCGGATATGTACCAAGGCTGCCCGTTGGCGGAACTGAAGTTCGAGCTATCCCATGGAGAAGGATCAGAAGTATCCGGTATCCCGTCACCGTCGGAATCGGTCGCCCATATGGGCGGATTACCGTTATACATGTCGTATGGATACTGGTCGTTGAAGTTGGCGATGCCGTCTCCGTCCGCATCGCCTGTGGCGGAGCCATTCCAGAACATGCCGTTAACCTGGCTATAGTTCGAATAATCCCAAGGCGCGGGATCGGTTGAGTCGGGGATGCCATCCCCGTCGCTGTCCGGGTCGGACGGAGGCGGGTTGCCGTCGAACATATCGTACGGATACTGGTCGTTGAAGTTAGGCGTCCCGTCCCCGTCCGCGTCGGACAGGGCATCCTGTCCCCAGCTTATGCCATTCACCGGACTGGTGTTTGAGTGGTCGTAGGGCGCGGGATCGTGGAAGTTAGGGATGCCGTCTTCGTCCGCGTCGCCGAAGCCATCCTCATACCAGGAGAATCCATTTACGGGACTGTAGTTTATCTGATCGTCGGGGAACGTCGCGGCGACACCCATCGACAGGGGGACTTTGACGAAGATGGAGATAATTAGGGCAGCCGCAAGGAAGCGGCGCGCTGCGCGTATCACGGGGTTCATGACGCGGCTCATCGTGCTCGGTCATCAATAGGCAGCAATGGTATTATTGTAGCAATTATCGTCCTGTTTTTTACATACGATTTACGAATTGGAGATCGTAGGAATGGGTTGACGCATGTGGCGGGCTGAGGTGTCATCAGTCACCCCGAGTCATGAAGACCTTTGTATCGCCAGGCATCCTCCTGTTTTTCGCGTCCATCTGCTTGCTGGGGGCACAGGAGGTGACCAATACTCCTCCGGCTCCGCTTACGCCGGATGAGGCCAAGACCCTTCAGCTGACTCTTGCCAAGGCGATCGCGACTCCGAAGGCGAAGGAAGCCGAAGCCAAGCTTAAGGCCGCAAGAGACGAGGTGGCTAAGGCGAGCAAGGAATATCAGGAGGCCATCGAACAGTCCGCCGTGGAGATCGAGCCCAAGTCCGCATCGATTTTGGATAAGACGCACAAACTTCAGCAGGACATGCAGGCGAGGCGCGCATCTAAGCAGGCCCTGCCGGCGCAGGTGAAGTCCGGGGCTCCGAGGGTTGGGCCTGCTGCTACGTCTGGTCCGACGGTCAAGCCGCAGGCTTCTGTCCAGCCGAGGCAGGTCGCATATCAATCGGGGTCTAAGCCGTCCGACTTCCTGGATAGTTGGTCTGCTTTGGCGGTGATTTTCTGCCTAGGCGTGATCGGCGTATTGGTTTTCCGTAAACGCTGATCTTGCCCCCTTCCGGAACCGTATTCCCGTATGCGGCGAGGGTTTCTATAGGCGACTTCGATTGGTCGGGTGCGCTGTGATTTCGTTGGTGTGCCCGATCGGCAGATTTTCTCCCAACATAGCCCAAGCGGGGCCAAATGTCAGATGACAGAGTGACACGCTGACGGTCATCTTTGTCCTGTAGTCATAACTCGTTAAAAGAAAAGGGGGTCGGTTGCCCGACCCCCTGCGCACTCCTTGTCAGTTCCTGGCTGACAAATAGAGGGGTCTGTCAGCCTTGCCGGGTGTTTTTTCGATGGTCGAGACCAAGATGCCCCTTTTCACCAGATCTTCCAGCAGGGCTTGGACCTCGGCCGCGGTCCCTTGTCCTGGGATGATGCTCCGGCGTTGGGCGTCCCGGACGGTGAAGCCTCTAGGGTTGGCCTCGGCTAGGGTAGCGACCACGGCCCTTACTTGGGTGTCCACCTCGACCTGCTGCTTCTCGATGAGGGGTTGGCGCTGACGAATGAACCAGTCCATGATCTGCATGGCTTCTGAGACCCTGGCTGCATCGACGGACATCTCATGGGCTTTCCCGCCGTGATGTCCGGCATGAAGCACTATGGCAATGCGTCGGATCTGTTCTCCATCGCGGCTACGGATAGACCACCCCTCGGTGTTACCCTCGCGATAAGCCTGGACGGTGGCCCTGTCTCGCTCAATTAGCAGATGCAAGGCCTCAGCTGTGAAGTAGGCTGTCGCCGGTTCATCTCGTTCATAATAGGTCTGCATCAGGTCCATCATCAGGGTGTCGTATTTGCGCTGCAGTTCAGGGGGCACGTCTTTCAGCTCGTCAGGCATAGCCGGCTTGGAGTCCGTGAAGGCCACCAAGGTTCGGCACATGAACCCGCTGTCCAGAAGGGCTTTGTTGCCCATGACCTCATTGACCAGATCCGGCTGAACCAAATGCAGCAGGCTAGCGGTAAGCCGGTTGACCGTCACTTGGTCGACCCCGTTCCCGGTGCCGCGTCGCGACAGGCTGACCGATTCGGCGCTCCAGATCTTGATGAGAAGCGCGTCGTCAGGTCCATCCTTCTGATGGCGTCCCTGAAGGTTCTTAATGGGGGTTCGTGCGTCTGAGGAGAAGATCATGCACCGGCCTTTGCTGCCAGCCATGAGCCTGGCCAATGCGCTGGAGGTGAAGTCCTCGGCCACAAGATTAGGCCATTGGAAGGAGTCCTCGATAGCCTCTAGCCGCGCATGGAGCGCGCTGATTCTGGCATCGAGTTCATCAGGCTCGGCTTGAGCCCCCGCTTCCATGCCTTTCAGCCGGCGGCGAACCTCATCATTCCTTATGGCCATTTCCGCGACGAGTCGGTCCTTCTCTGCCAGCATGTCCGGCTTGGTCTTCTTCTTGAACGTATCCTGCAGCTCACGCTCCCGCCGGTAGACCACGTCCATGAAGAACTTGGCCGTTCGACTTTTGCCTGAGCCGCTGATCGCGGAGACGAGGATGAAGAGGCAGGCCGGAGTTCTCAGGCTATCCGACGGCTTGACCCCGACCTGAAGGCCAGGGGCGGTTGCCAGAGCGGTCACGCCGAGGGCGATGATGCCCGAAAGGTCATGACCGCCACCGACGGCGTGCTTCGCTGCGTCCGCCATGTCCCGAAGGACAGGCGGCAGGACGTGCGAAGGGAACGGACCGGCGGGGGTGGGGGAGGCGTCGTCTCTGTTAAGCATGCCCCACCTCCTTGAGTTTCGAGAGGATCACCCTCATGCCAGTCTGGCTGGCAACCAGGTCATTCAGGTCCTTGTGCCCTGGCAGGACGTCCTCGGCTGCAAGGACGACCACGGACCTGGCTAGCCCAAACAGGCTCTTGGTCCAGGCATCAGCCGCCTTCTTACCTGCGGAGTCTGAATGGGCCCAGATCACCACATCTTTGCCCTCCAGCGGGCCGAATACGGCCTTAGAGGGGTGCATGGAGGCCCCGAGCAGGCCGATGGCGCTATGGTCCTCCGGGGTAGCCATGCCGGCGATTACGGCATGGGCGGCGATTAGGTCGGGCGCCCCCTCGGTTATATGCACCACCTTGGCGAGGTAGCACTCGCGTAAGCCGACCGGTAGGGAGGCCTTGGAATGGCGCATGGTGTGAGACTTGGACTTTCCCCACCAGAGGTGACCACTCAGGCGCCTAGCTTGGATGTTCAGGCCACTCGAGTCGTGGACGACCCAGGCGGCATAGCCCTCGTGGCTTCCGAACCCGAGCAAGCCACGGCGGTAGGCCAAGGCCACCCCCTCTTGCGGGATTTTCCGAAGTTCAGCCAGCTGAGCGATTCGTTCATCGATGCCTATCAGGCTGAACTGGAATGTGGGCTTCCGGGTGTCGTCGCGCAGGGCCTCCTTGGACTTTCGCACGATGTGTGCCGTGAAATCATCCACGATCTCTTTAGGGGTCAGGGTCAGGATGCGGAGGGCAGCCTTTCGACTGCAGCCTTTGACCATGGCGTAGAGATCGACGGAGTCGCCTCCGCCGCAGCCGGCGTGACACTTCCACAGGAGGCGGGAACGGTCTCGGCTCTCGAAAATCGAAAGCGAGGCGTTCTTGTCCTCGTGGCAGGGGCACTTGAGCATGCCGACCTGAACAGTCCCCTCGAGGTTCAGGTGGCTCCAGATGAACTCGAGGGAAGGGAGGGGCTTCTTGCCTTGGGTGTTATCCATGGCTTAGGCGTCCTCCTTGTTGAGACGGCCCATCTTCTCGATGAACGCCATCAGGCTGTCGTACCTGATCAGACGGACGCCTTTCTTCGCGCCGCGTTCGCGGAGGCTGATCGAGTCGACCTTGCCTTCGCGGACGAGCTTCGCGAGGAACGAGCGGCCCAGACCGGTGATGTTGCAGTGTTGCCCAGGCTTAGGGAGCCGCACCCACTCGGGGCGGTTCACCTGGGAGTTCTTGTTGCCACCGTTGTTGTCGGCGGTGGCGCCGATTGATGCCATATTCATAGCATCAGGCAAAGTATCGCTGAAGCCCTCTCCCGGAACAACCGAGCCCCACACAGAACCTAAGAGGCGGTTTTATGTGGCAGCGGAATTCGCTAACGTAAAGTGCTGAGAATCATACTGATAGGAATCTGCAGGCTTGAGCCTAGGCGACGGATTCCTTCCTCCCAATTTCGTTCCGGCATGCTGGTCCGGTCGTCCTTTAATAGGGTCGCAAACACCCTCGAGGCGTAGGGAGTGCGGTGCGCCGAGTACTTCTCCAGCTCCTTCATGAATGCCAGTGAGTGGGCCATGTTCATCTTCCCGCGGCCCTTGCTGAATCTCCAGAACATAAGGTTGAGCAGCACGGTCTGATTGCGCCCTCCATCATCTGATGAGAGCATCCGACCGGCGTATACCTTCACTGCGTCGATGATGTCCTGTGTCGTCACTGCTGGGAATGAATGCTCGCTAAAGGTGATGCGAAATTCGCGCTTACCGTTGTTGCTCCTTGGATGATTCTTGTCTTCGACCTGGCCTGGAATCACTTCGTTGACGCTAACTGAGATATCCGTTTCGCCTATTGTGATTGAATGGAAGCGCGCTAACTGATCGCGACATAGCACGGAGTGTGGAGGTTCATCTGAAGCCCCCATCGCCTTGCACACTATAAGCATGTATAGCATCTGTGCAGAGAACTGCCGGCGAGCCTCTGCGCTGCCGATTATAGGGAAAGCCAGGTCGAGGTCTTGCTCGGCCAGGCGCGATACTAGGGAGTCGGCCTTTTCGGTCATGCCTACAGACCTCAGCAGCTGGAGTGCGGTGATGAATGCCTCCCGGATGAATTCATAGTCCCTGACGCGGATGAACTCCTGGACGTTCTCGATCCATAGGAAGTCGCGCTCCAGCTCGTCAGTCGGACTGCCCAAGGCTGACAACTCCGTGACATTCACTGGGGCCTTCAAATTCTCGAATAGGAGCCCATTACTGGTCTCTTTCGTGGGTTCTTCCTGCGGGGCGTCAGGGGTTGTCATCCTGTCAGCCTGTCAGAGGGGGTATGTTGCGTGAAGGTTCTATTACTATGAATGAAGTTTAATTCATAAGTTACTGTTATTTATGTCTTTATGAATTTAACATACACATAATGGGCAAGCCCCGGTTGATTTCTTATGCTAGTGAACTAGTGTTCATTTCTCTGTTATGAACTACATTGAACCAAAGCCAAATCTCGCGAAATTCACCTGCCCTCATTGTCATACGATATCGCATCAGCGTTGGAGGGAATGTGATTTTGATTTCACATGTCATGCTATTGCAGTGCGCGCTCCTGGAACATCATTAAGTTCCGTTTTCGGGACTCGCGATCTCAACCCCCTTAAAACTAGCAAATGCGATTGTTGCGGGAACTCAACGGTTTGGGTCCAGCAAATGTTGCTTTACCCCAATACAGGTAGTGCGCCTCTTCCTAACGAAGATTTACCTGCTGCAGTTAAGGCCATTTATGGGGAGGCTGCCAGTGTTGCCAGATTGTCGCCAAGAGCTGCGGCGGCTCTTTTGAGATTAGCTGTCGAGATGTTGTGTAAAGATCTGGGGCAGAGTGGAACGCTCAATGAGATGATTCAGTCGCTCGTTGATGCGCGGAGGATTCCAAGCCAGATTCTGAAGGCGCTGGATGTTATTCGCGTTGTAGGAAATGAGGCGGTTCACCCGGGTGAGATTAGTAAATTAGATGATGAAAAATCCGTCCAAGGGCTTTTCGCCTTTATTAACCTGGTTGCTGAACATGCAATTACACTCCCAAGGGCAATCGACAAGGCCTTCGGTGATTTGCCAGAAGGCGCACGTAGCCATATCGCTAAGCGAACTGAACCGAAGTAGCATCCACACTTAGTGATTTATGACTCGGATGCATATTGAGAATCCTGAAGGCATTCTTCCGTTTCACGAGGTGTTTTACATCATTAATCTGCAGTACAACCTCGAGTCCGCATGGCATTCAGTTGTCTGGATTGAGAATTTTCTTTCGAAGACTGAGATGCGAAATTCTCGAGATGCAGCGATCGTTAACGAGGCTTTGAATCAGATTCAAAACGTCGTTTGCCAGGCGGCGTCGACGTCTTATTATTTTTGGCCATCAAAAGTAAAAGCCATACATCAATCTCGGGCTAATCGATTGCGGACAGCCTTTGGTGTCACTGAGGACAGTGTTTTAAAGAATCGAGATTTGCGAAACATCTTCGAACATTACGACGAGAGGCTAGATGTATTTCTTAGAACAACATATGCCGGTACATTCATCGCTGGGTACGTGGGCGTTGAAGCGCCGCCCGACGCAAGAGCGACGCATAGATTCATGCGGGCGTACTTCTATGACACCGGGATATTCGAGGCGCTCGGCCAACGATTTGAACTTCAGCCTATCGTTGATGAGTTGGGGAGATTGCATGAGCTGCTGCAGTCCTGCCACCCTGGGATGAGGCTGCCTCATTTAATTCCGCCTAAATAATCCGAAGAGGTTATTGTTACTTTGCCGGTGGTATTGCGTATCCAAGAGCCACGTCAGGGTGTGGGTGCTTTGAGTGCGGATACCAACGAGAATCACTCTTGATCATGCCTACCCTTTGTTAGAGTTTTTGTTAGAGTTCCGCCTCCCGGATAACACCAAAAGGACGATAACCCGTTCATGGTTATCGTCTTAGTTCCAGCTGGCGGAGAGGGAGGGATTCGAACCCTCGGTACCTTGCGGTACACTGCATTTCCAATGCAGCGCGATCGACCACTCTGCCACCTCTCCTTTGTTACCAGCTAGAAGGTGCATCAAAGGGAGGGCGGGGGGTGGGTCAAGGGAGATTAAAGGGAGGACAAGAGGGCCAGAGGACCGGAGGATCGGAGGTCTGGAGGGGTTGATCCGTTGATTAGAGGGCCAGTTGGCCAGTCTGGAGGCCCGCAGAGTGGGGATGGGCTGGGGTGTGTCTGCTGAGGGAAAATGAGGCGCCATCTAGGGGCATCCCTCGGTCGCCCTTGCTTCGGGGGATGGTCATCTAGGCGCCATGCATTTTATCTACCTGGATGAGAGCGGAGACCTTGGGCTGATTAATTCCCCGACGTCGCACTACATTCTGGCCGGGTTTTCCATCCACCATGGGGATTGGTTGGCCTTCTCCGACATGCTGAGGGCATTCCGTGAGGAAGTCCAAACCCGTTATGGTTACCCTGCTGATAAGGAGCTCCATGCGGCTGAGTTGCTAGGAGGTGCCAAATCGCTGTGCGGGGTCGGACGCCATGAACGACTCCTGATTGCTCGGCAGTTGATCTATCGGCTGTCTCATTGTGGATTCATCAAAGTCTTTGCGTGGATTGTCAGGAAGTCGTCCGTCAATCCGCTCGTGGTCGTCGCGCCGTGCGTCATGAGGGACTTGGATCGGTGGGCTCGGGATGGCGCCTTCGGCGTAGCGTCCTCCTGCGAGCACAAGGGCTACTTCGTGATCCACGACAGGACTTCGACTCCCCTGTTCAAGGGCGTGCCCAGGCCTCTAAGTCTTATCGGGCATCCCGTCGGCCAGTGCTCAAGGGAGGTAGAGATGATACAGGTGGCTGACCTGATCGCTTATGCGGTGAAGCAGAAATACTCACCCAACGGTTACGCCCGGAGTTCGGGCGTGGTAACCTTGTGCGATAAGCTAAAACCCATAACCCTGGGGTGGCTAGAAATGCTCTGAAAAGAGGAAAGCCGCCTGACGGCGGCTTCCTGGTGGTATCATACGGAACCCAGAGGGTACTTTCAGATACAGGTTTATGTAAGTACTTTTCGGTGTCTCGGTCAAGCGGCGAACGGACGCGAAGCAGAGGACAGCACGTGGTGCTGTCCTTGCCTTATTTGGCTACTACCTTCGCCCAGGAGTCCTTCAGGCCGACGGTGCGGTTGAAGACGGGCTTGCCGGGCTGGGAGTCCTTGGCGTCGGCGCAGAAGTAGCCGGTGCGTTCGAACTGCACGCGCGTGCTCGGCGCGAGGGCGAGCAGGGCGGGTTCGACGAAGCCGCGGATGGTCTTGAGCGAGCCGGGGTTGAGGAGCGTGCGCCAGTCGGTGCCTTCGGGGATGTCGTTCAGGTCCTCGTGCGCGAAGAGGCGGTCGTAGAGACGGACCTCGACGTCGCCGGCGTGCTTTTCGGAGACCCAGTGGATGGTGCCCTTGACCTTGCGGCCGTCCGGAGCGTCGCCGCCGCGGGTGGCGGGATCGTAGGTGCAGGTGACTTCGACGACGTTGCCAGAAGCGTCCTTCTTGCAGCCG